>JACCDG010374041.1_pt1 | contig 11038 bp, 11 predicted proteins | sample 7442471 | NCBI WGS metagenome assembly JACCDG01 (sample SAMN15323444, study PRJNA562643) | freshwater metagenome | isolation source: river surface water | place: USA:Blue River Watershed | collected 2017-08-17
AAATTTACAACAGGGTGGAAAAGCATATGGTATTAATTTCATAAATAAGTATAGAAAAAAGTAAGTATTAAATCTTCCAATGACTACTAAAATTTTTGAGGAACTTCCTTCTAAAGATAATAGACCTGCAGCTGCTGGGGCAGAAAGACCTGGGCCTACTAACATGAAGGAAAAAATGGAGAAAAGAGTTCGTCAAGCAGTTTATGATATTCGCTATCGTGCAAGAAGAGAAGGTATCGATATCAAGCAAGCATTTACGGATTATATAAGGAGTATTAAAAATAGACCTGGACAATCAACTCTGAACGGTCAAGAACTAAATATGGTAAAGGCAAAGATTTTTGGTACTGGAATGCGAGAAGATTATAATATTAAAGAGTTTGCGTCTAATTCTGTTGCAAATGCGCTCTTTAAAGTATTTGTTCAAGGTATAGAAAAAGAAGAACCTGTTCTTGATCTCCAAGAACTTAAAAAAGGTTATATAAAAAATGAAATTGGAAGAGTTGATAGACAATCCGGTGTAGGAAAATATAAAGTAAGAGTAACTGATAAAAACGGAACTTCTTATGTTCGTTATGCAACTCGTGAGAAAATTAGCGATCTTCGTGCAAATCCGAATATTGAATCTGTTGAAATGACTGGATATGGTGAACCTTATGAGGGTGAAAGGACAGGTGGTAAACAAACTGCTGCAGCAAAGGCAGGTAAAGATTATGATGGTGATGGAAAAGTAGAAAGTGGCGCTAAAGAATATCGTGGAGCAGTTCATAATGCTATTCAGCGCAAAAAGGGTGGAGTTCCTGATGGTAAGGATACTTCAAGTGTAAAAGAAGATTTTGATTTTATCGAAGAGGATTTTATTGAGGAAAAAAAAACTTCTAAAAAAGGTGGAAAATTTTATAATGTAATGCGTGGAAAAAATACTGATCGTGTAAAACTTTTTCCAGAAGTAGGTAAAGCATATAATGAAGAATTTTTTCCAGAAGCTTCTGTGAGTACGTCTCAGCAAAAATTTATGGCAATGGTTCATCAATATAAAACGGGTGAAATGAAAAATGCTTCTCCTGAAGTTAAAAAGGCTGCGAAAGAAATGAGTGATACTGAAGCAAAAAAATTTGCTTCTACTAAGCATAAAGGTCTTCCTCAACATGTTAAAAAGAAAGTTCAGGAAGAAACTGCTTGCGATTCTTCTGAACCTCAAAGAGATGCTAGGGGTGATTATGCTAAAAAAGAAGTTCTTAAAAACAAGTTAAGGTCTGCATTAGGAATTAAAAATCCTATTATAATGACTGCAGAAGGTACTGGATTGAGTGTTGGAATTTCAAAACTTGCTGGACAACTTGGATCAAATCCAAGAACTTCTGCTGAACAAGGAGCAAAGAATTTTCAAAAGAATATTGCAGATCCAGTTGGACGTGCTGTAAAAGGTGCAGTTCGTGCAGTTGTTCAACCTGCAAACATGTCTCCCGAAGCACAAAAAGCAAGAAAGGATAAGTATAGACCTGAAGAGGTTGAATTTGAAGGTGAAGTTATTGATGAAAGAAGAAGGGAGGATAAAGAAGCAGGAACTCCAAGAAAACCCCGTGATAAGGCATTTGAATTAGTTGCAAAATCTATGGGTGCTTCTAGAGCGGGAGTTCAACTAAGAGGACAAAGAAAAGAACGAGGTAAAAAACCGCCTGCCGCTGGTGAGCGTGGTGGACCAATTTCACCTGCTCAGAAAGTACAAAAAAATCGTGCTCTTAGGAGACAAGGAGAAGAAAATATGAGTTCATGATTTGATTGATTTTTACTAAATAGTACAGGAATCTTCAACCGAGGTTATTATGTCATTTGCAGCAATTATCGCTTGGGCATCTGCTAATCAAGCACTTATAGCAACTGTTCTCTTTGCAGTTTCTGAAGCACTTGGAGCAAATCCAAAAATTAAAGCAAACGGACTTCTTTCACTTATTCTTTTACAAGTTCAAGGACAATTGAAATCAAAGGGCGCTAAGGATTTGACTCCCTGAGGTTTTTTAATCTTAAAAATATGAGGAGGCCAAAAGTAAAGGTCTCCTTTTTTTATAAATATTACTAGAAAAAGAATTATAGGTAAGACACATGGCTCTCTGGGGCAATAAAGATTCGGTTTATTCAGCGGGGACTATTTCAGTCAATCTGGCTACTGGAATTGCAACTGGTGCAGTTGGAGTGGTAACTTGGACTACTGCTAACGGAATTTCAACTGGTCAAGTCCTCACTATTGGTGCTGGAGCGACTTATGGTTATGCAGTTATTACTGGATTTACTTCTACAACACTTTCTCTTGGAAGCACATCTTACTTTGTATCTGGACTAACTACAGTTTCTGCTGGCGCCGCTTATAACATTTCACAGGAACCAGTTTATACTTTAGGTAATTCTGTTTACAGAGCACCAGAGATGAAGACCACTGGGTTTTCAACCAGTAAGTTCTTTACTGGTGTATTTGGTGTAGATACAACCGAGGCAGGTGTTGCTCGTACAACTACTGTTGGTGGTAAGGCAGGCGCTTTTGGAGTTACTCACGCCGGATGGGTAGGTGTAACAACATATATTGATTGTCACGGTAACTTCAGAGTTAAGTCTGAAACATTAGTTGCTGGAAGTTCTATCACAACTGATGCGAATGATGACGTAATATTCCCTGATACCTGATAACGATGTATGAAGTTTGATGAATTGAATGAAAATAACTATTTGTTATTTGCTATAAAATTCTATGATAATCCTCAGGCATTGACGAAGGAAGATTTTGAAGAAGATTTGAAAAGAATTAAATATGTCAAGAGACTTTTAAAAAGATATAAAAATACGGGAGTTCTTAAGACACATTTGGTTCTTAATCATCTCACAGTATTGTTTAATGTTTTTGATGATGCTACGGTTCCTTTATTATTTTATAATTTAGAAAAAGAACTTTGGCCTTATATTAAAAGTTTTTTAATTTTCTTAAATAGACTTCCAGAATATCCAAAAACAGAGATTAATATTATAGAAGAAGACCAGGAGTGTCTAAAACAATTACAATCAATCTGATGGAAAGTAAAATCGATAGAATTATTAATATTATTCGTTCTCTTAAGGAGGAAGGTGGTGCTCCTACTAATAGTCTTGTTGGTGGAAAGATTGCGGGTACAGTAGAATCAGGTGATGATCCTCCGGTAAAAAAGAAAAATAAATACATTTATGGAGCGGGGTTCCGCAAAAATTGGTTACAAAAAAGAAAATCACAACCATAATAAATCCAATGTACACCCCCCCTCAATCTCAAACTATAGAAACAAAAGTAGCTATTCTTGAGGAGAAACTTCATACTACCGAGCAGTTGATGCAACGTATTGAGAGTGCAATTGATAAGATGAGTGAAGTGAGTGCGAATGTAACTAAAATGCTTGCGGTTCATGAGCAAAAGATTGAGGCAAATGATAAAGTAGATACTATATTATTTTCAAAGATTGATCAATTGAGTATTAAAATGGACACAGATCATAATGTAGTGTTGGATAAATTGCAAGGATTGGAAAAAAAAGTTTGGATTGGTATAGGAATTTTTGCAGTAGTAACTTTAATTATCAATAATTCAGAAATGCTATCAAATATCTTGACACAGACTCAAGACAACGGTAGAATAGAGAGATTCAGATAAGCACCCTTTATAATGGATTTGATTGATTCCAAGTATATTGGATTAGTATCTTCTCGTCTTCAAAAATTCAAAAGAGTTAAATCAGATTTATATACTTTTCGTTGTCCGATTTGTGGAGACTCTCAAAAGAATAAAAATAAGACAAGAGGATATATTTACCCAGTCAAAAATAATACAAATTTCAAGTGCCACAACTGTGGGGCAAGTTTATCCTTCAATAACTTTCTTAAACAAATAGACCCAACACTTCATAAACAATATACTCTAGAAAAGTTTAAGGAAGGTCATACTGGTAAAAACTTTGTGGTTGAAGAACCAAAGTTTGATTTTAAGAAACCTACTTTTAAGAAAAAATTAGATTTGCCAAAAGCATCAGAGAATCCTATTTCTAAACTCTATCTTGAAAAAAGACTTTTAAATCCTGAAAAGTTTTATTTTGCTGATAAATTTAAGGAATGGACTAACACTCAAAAACCTACATTTAGTAGGATTGTCAAAGATGAAAGTCGCATAGTGATACCATTATACACTAGAAAAGGAGAACTGTTTGGATTTCAAGGAAGATCTTTAGGTCCTAGCAATGTTAAATATATCACAGTGATTTTAGACGAGAGTATTCCCAAAGTTTATGGACTAGACGAGGTAAGTACTGATGAAACAATCTACGTCACAGAAGGACCATTTGATTCGACGTTTGTTCAAAATGCCATCGCAATGTGCGGATCGGATATTTTACTCGATAGTCTTAATTTGGGTGACGATATTGTGTATGTCCTTGATAATGAACCCCGCAATAAGGAAATCTGTAACAGGATATCTAAACTCATCGATGGAGGTAAAAAAGTAGTCATTTGGCCAAAAGCAGTTCAGCAAAAAGATATTAACGATATGGTGCTCTCTGGACTTTCTGTTATGGATGTGTTAAAATCAAATACATATAGAGCACTCGAAGCAAAAATCAAATTCAACGAATGGAAGAAAGTATGAGTAACGGGACTAAAGTAGTAAAACGATCTGGAAGTACTGAAAATCTAGATCTGAATAAACTTCATATTATGGTTGAAGAGGCATGTAGGGATCTTGCTGGAGTGTCTGCATCACAAGTTGAGATGCAATCTGGTATTCAATTTTACGATGGCATTACTACGGCAGAGATTCAGGAAATTTTAATTCGTTCTGCATCTGACTTAATTGATCTTGACCATCCAAATTATCAATTCGTCGCTGCTCGTTTACTTTTGTTTTCTCTTCGTAAGCAACTTTTTGGGCGCATTTATGATCGCCCAAATCTAAAAGAGCATGTTCTTCGATGTGTAGAACGTGGAGTTTATGATCCAGAAATTTTAAATCTTTATTCTGATGAAGAATTTGAAAGACTTGATTCTTTCATTTATCATGATAGAGATTATCTATTTACATATGCAGGTCTGCGCCAAGTTGTAGACAAATATTTGGTACAAGATCGTAGCACTGGAGAACTTTATGAAACTCCACAGTTCATGTACATTCTAATTGCCGCTACTATTTTTTCCAAGTATCCTAAAGAAACACGTTTAGATTACGTTAAAAAATACTATGACGCAATCTCAAAGCACAAAATCAACATTCCCACGCCAATTATGGCAGGAGTCAGAACACCACTTCGACAATATGCATCTTGTGTTCTTGTTGATGTTGATGACACCCTCGATAGTATCTTTAGTTCTGATATGGCAATTGGCAAATATGTTGCACAAAGGGCGGGAATCGGCATCAACGCTGGTCGAATCCGTGGCATCAACAGTAAAATTAGAGGTGGTGAAGTCCAGCACACTGGCGTTGTACCGTTTCTCAAAAAGTTTGAAGCAACTGTCCGTTGCTGTACGCAAAATGGCATACGAGGAGGAAGTGCGACGGTCCACTTCCCAATCTGGCACCAAGAAATAGAGGATATTCTAGTACTAAAAAATAATAAAGGAACCGAAGATAATCGTGTTCGTAAGTTAGACTACAGTATCCAAATCTCCAAACTGTTCTATGAACGATTCATCCGCAACGAAGAAATCTCACTTTTCTCTCCTCACTCCGTTCCTGGTCTGTATGACGCTTTTGGCACTGATGGATTTGACGACTTATATGTTCGTTATGAACGAGATGGGTCTATTCCAAGAAAAACTATCGGAGCTCAAGAACTCTTTCTGGATCTTCTAAAAGAACGTGCAGAAACTGGTCGTATCTACATTATGAATATCGACCATTGCAATTCACATTCATCCTTTATGGATAAGGTTGAGATGAGTAATTTGTGCCAAGAAATTACTCTACCCACTAAACCAATTCAACATATTGATGATCCTGATGGTGAAATTGCTCTTTGTATTCTTTCTGCAATTAATGTAGGAAAACTTAAACACTTTGATGATCTTGAAGAACTATGTGATCTTTCAGTCCGTTCTCTTGATGAACTGATTGACTTTCAGGGATATCCTGTAAAGGCAGCAGAAATTGCCACAAAGGCACGTCGTTCTCTTGGAGTAGGGTACATTGGTCTTGCACATTATCTTGCAAAGAATGGTGTAAAATATGAGGACCAGAAAGCATGGGAATTGGTTCATGATTTGACTGAGGCATTTCAGTATTACCTGATTAAAGCAACCGTTAATCTTGCCAAAGAAAAAGGTGCCTGTGAATATTCTCATCGCACCAAGTATGGAAATGGCATTCTGCCAATCGACACATATAAAAAAGATGTTGATGAAATCGTTCCAAATAACCTAAAATATGATTGGGAGAGTCTTAGATCAGAAGTTATGCAGTACGGTGTTAGGAACTCAACACTGTCCGCACAGATGCCATCGGAGAGCAGTTCCGTTGTGTCAAACGCCACAAATGGAATCGAACCACCTCGCGGATACTTGTCCATTAAGAAGTCAAAGAAGGGACCTCTTAAGCAGATTGTACCCCAGTATCAAACTCTTAAGAACAATTATACGCTTCTGTGGGATATGCCTAGCAATCGCGGTTATATTCATATTGTTGCAGTTATGCAAAAATTCTTCGATCAAGCAATTTCTGGAAACTGGTCATATAATCCAGAAAATTATCCCGATAATGAAGTTCCTACTTCAGTAATGGCACAAGATCTATTGACTACATATAAGTACGGTTGGAAAACCAGTTATTATCAAAATACATATGATGCCAAAACAGATGAAGTGGAAGAATCCAAACCATCTCTTACTGATTTGGTTAATGACATTTTAAACACGGAGGAAGAAGATTGTGAGTCTTGTAAGATTTAAAACAGGTTTAGAGGAAAAAAATATGGTCGAATCAATGACCGTTTTCAATTCTCAGGAAGTAGACACTAAAAAGCAACCGATGTTTTTTGGACAACCATTAGGAATACAAAGATATGATTCTTACAAGTATCCAATTTTTGATAAACTTACAACTCAACAACTAGGATATTTTTGGAGACCTGAAGAGGTCTCTTTACAAAAAGATAGGGCAGACTATCAAACGCTTCGCCCAGAGCAGAAGCACATTTTCACAAGCAACCTGAAGTATCAGGTTATGCTCGATTCCGTTCAGGGTCGTGGTCCGGGTATGGCATTTGCTCCATACTGTTCCCTTCCTGAACTGGAAGCGTGTATGAAGGTCTGGGAGTTTATGGAGATGATTCATAGTCGCTCCTATACCTATATTATCAAGAATGTCTATTCAGATCCTTCTGAAGTCTTTGATACGATTCTCCGTGAGGATCGTATTATGGAACGTGCTGTCAGTGTAACTGAGGCATATAATGACTTCATTAATAGTGCCCATCATTATGGAACTTCTGAACTTTGGAAACATGCCCAAGAACAAGTTCCTTACGCACAGGCAGAAAGATATGAACTTAAAAGAAAGTTATTCCGAGCAGTTGCAAACGTTAATATTCTTGAAGGTATTCGCTTTTATGTCAGTTTCGCTTGCAGTTTTGCATTTGGCGAACTCAAACTTATGGAGGGAAGTGCAAAAATCATTGGACTGATTTCTCGTGATGAGAATCAACATCTGGTCATCACCCAAAACATCCTCAATAAGTGGAAAGAGGGCGATGACCCTGAAATGAAGAAAATCTCACAAGAAGAGGAGCAGTGGATTTATAAGACCTTTGAGAATGCCGTCAATCAAGAAAAACTTTGGGCAGAGTATCTGTTCAAGGACGGTTCTATGATTGGTCTTAATGACAAACTGTTGCAACAGTATGTCGAATGGATTGCGAACCGTAGAATGAAAGCAATTGGACTTAAACCACTTTATGATATTCCTGCGAAGAATAATCCACTTCCTTGGACAGAACATTGGATTTCTTCTAAGGGTCTTCAAGTTGCTCCACAAGAAACAGAAGTAGAAAGTTATATTATTGGTGGTATTAAACAGGATGTTACAAAAGATTCCTTCGCAGGATTTCAACTTTGATACAAAGGGTCTTCGAGACCCTTTTTTTATAAATATCTGTATATAAAAAAGAAATCGCTAAAATGGAAAGAATTACATCACATCAGGTAGTTGATTTGATGGAGGCATACAATCAAGTTCATACTCCACAAATTACTATTACTGAAGAGCAAATTCAAGAAGATTTTGAAAACTGGGTAAATTCACTTGTAGAAGAAGGTCATGACCTGAGTGAATATACCTGGGAAGATATGTATGAGTCTTATTTGGATGAAATGGGGCAACCTGGTGGCAATGTTCCTGGTGGAAATAGACCTATTTCTAATGCACCTTATCAATCAAGATTTGCTCGTCCAATGAATGCAGGTACTCCTCAGAGAACTGGAAGAGGAACAGTAGTATCAAGACCTCAAATTGGAAGTCTTCCTGCAAATTATAGAAGTACTGCATTAAGCGCACCAGCCGCAGGTCAGAGAGTTGCAGGTAGAGTTTCTAATATTCCTACTGCCTCTAGACCTGCTACTCCTGCTCCTACTGCCTCTAGACCTGCTACTCCTGCTCCTACTGCCTCTAGACCTGCTACTCCTGCTCCTACTGCCTCTAGACCTGCTACTCCTGCTCCTACTGCCGCTAAACCTGCAGTTCCTGCTCCTGCTTCTACTCCTAAACCAGCAAATCCTTTGATGTCGAATATGCCTACAGTACCTTCGACAGCAGCTCCTGCAGGCGGAGTACAACTAAGTGCAAGAGCACAAGCACTTAAAGCAGGTGGTCCTCAAGGTAATGCAAGAGCAAGAGTTCTCAACCAAGATTTAGATATTTTTGATATTATTAAGGGTCATCTTCTTGATGAAGGTTATGCTGATACTGAAGAGGCAGCACTTCAAATTATGGCAAATATGAGTGAAGAGTGGAAGAAATCAATTATTGGTTAATATTTAATTAAAACTATTATCGGGAGAGGGAAACCTCTCCTTTTTTTATAAATAACTTCATACAGAAAAGAAGTTTTATTAAAATGTCTAATCTATCTACAGAAGTTTTCGGAGATATGAATTATCTCTATGAGCACATTGCAAATAGAGACTCTCAACAACTCAATGAGAATTCTGAACATTATAATCAAGAATTTGCAAATCTTGTAGAGGATATTTTTTATAATATTTCATACTCAATGGCATCGGAAGGTTATTCTGCCAATGGAATTCTTGATTTCTTATCAAAAGCACCTGAAGAAGACATTTTAGAAAAGTATTTTGATTGTACAATTTCTGAAGGATTGGTATCTGAAGATTATATTTTTGAGCAACTTCAAATCATTGATGAAGGTATTGGATCAGCATTAGTAAAACTTGGTAGAGGAGCAGTAAAAGGTACTTTAGGATTTGCCAAAAGATTATCAACTGCTGGATCTGGAGCAATGAAAGGGGGTGGAGGCGTCAGAGATGCCTTAGGTGCCATGGGTAAGTCAACTCAAAGAGCAATTAAACAAAGTGGAGTTGTAAGTAAAGTAAAGGATGTTGCCAAAGGTGCTAAAGCGGCATTGACAAGTCCAACTGCTAAAAAAATTGGGTTAGGTGCCTTAGGTTTAGGTGCTGCTACTGGAGCTGGATATATTGGTGCTAAAATGGCAGGAGCGGGTAGTGGTGGTCAAGGACCTTCTCCAACAGGCGCAAAACCATCAAATGCATCTGATGCAGATTTTACAAAAGGTAGTGCTCTTGCCAAACTTGGTGGTAGAGAAGGTAGAATAAAGGATGGCGAATTTAGAACCATGGGTTGGTCACAACAATCCAAAGACAGATACAATAAGGCAAAGGGAGCAGCAACACCTTCGCCAACATCTGCAAAACCTCTTGCTCCCTCTGGTAGTGGTAGCGGATCTGGTGGAGGAGCAAAACCAACAAAACCAACAAAACCAACAAAACCAGTATCTGCAAAACTTGGAAACACTTCATTTGAAAGAAGAACTCCAACATCTGCTGAACTTAAAGGAGCACAAGAATATAAAGCGTCTAATCCTAATGCTAAACCAGAAGATGTTTTAAAAGCGGCTCAGGAAGCAGGTAAAAGACAAAAATCAGTAGATGTTGATATTGCAAAATTTAATAAACCAGAAGAATTAAACAAACCAGCACCAGCAGGTTCTGCTCTTGCTGCTGAACAAGAAAGAAGAAAAGCACAAGCAGCAACACAAAAAGAATCATATAGTGCTTATGATTTAGTTCTTGAGTATTTGTTTAATAATGGACATGCCGATACCATTGAAGAAGCAGAGTACATTATGACTGAACTTGATGAGAGTTTTATTCAATCACTTGTCGAGACTTATCATGCAAATATTCTTGCAGAAGAAGTTGAGGAGTGGGTAAATGAACTTGTAGAAGAAGGTTATGATCTTTCTGAATACACTTGGGATGATATGGTAGATTATTATTTTTCTGAAGCAAAATATGGAACCAAAAAAGGTCGTCATAAACTTGGATTAAAAATCGCTCATGGTAAAGATGTTGGTAAAAAAGGTAGTGGATTTGAAAAAATCGTAAAAAAGGCATCTAAGGAGTATGGAAAGGAAAGAGCAACTAAAATTGCTGCAGCTGCTATGTGGAAAAATCTTGGAAAATAATAATAAGATTCTAACATAACTATAGGAGACTTGACAAGTCTCCTTTTTTTGTGTAGACTAGGTTTGTCTCCGTTGAAGATAAATAATAGCTCTAAGATACTTAATTATGAGCTATGAGAATCCTTGGAAATATCATGGACAGACTTTTGAGTCTGATGATATTCAGGACTACTTTGGTTTTGTATACCTTATATCTTCTAGTAAAACTAATAGGAAATATCTTGGAAGGAAGTATTTTTGGTCTTTTAGAACTCCTCCAGGAAAAAAGAGAAAAGTAAAACAAGAATCAGATTGGAAAAAATATTATGGTTCTTGTC
>JACCDG010152953.1_pt1 | contig 11037 bp, 7 predicted proteins | sample 7442471 | NCBI WGS metagenome assembly JACCDG01 (sample SAMN15323444, study PRJNA562643) | freshwater metagenome | isolation source: river surface water | place: USA:Blue River Watershed | collected 2017-08-17
ATGCACTTGACCGGCATTCCGCTAAAGTAGGGAGGCGTTAATAAGTGGCTATCACGTTACCACGTAACGCCTTAATTAAATTTACTGGTCTCAACACATACGCTCAACGTAACCTGAATGAGATTACCGGATTTGCTGCTTCTGGTGGAGTTATTACATTCTATACGCCAGCGACAACTGGACTTTCAAATGGCTCTACGGTTGTTATTTCAAATATGCCTGGCGCTCCAAGCGCCACATGGAGTTTTGTTGTATCCAATGTGACTGCAACAAGTTTTACTACGCCTGGCAGCACATACCTCACATGGCCTATTGGAACTTTGCGTTGCTATGGCACCGGAGTACCAACAGTCAATATGTTTTACCTAGACGCTATTCTTAGCGGCACTACGACACTAAAGCCTGGTGACACGGTGGCGCTTGAAGCAGGCGCGAGTTTTCCCGCTACTGATATGGTTGCCGCTATTACTACAAACAATGAGGTCATATTTAAGTCCGGTACGGTATTCAGTGGCGGCGCTTCGTATCCACTGTATACAGCCTCTGGCGCACCTAATGACGTTGCTCCCAGCGGCAATAAACTGCTCAAACTTAAGACTACTGCTGCAACCAGAAGCCCAGGACTGACAAGCGTGTACTGGGCAAAGGGCGGCGGTGCGTCTTCGGTCACCCTTTCAGATCACCTTCGGTCTGGCTTTGACATCTCACCGGAATCAATTGAAGTGAAGCAACGGACTGCGAATGGAACGATGCGCAAGTCTCATATTGCATCTAAATCAGCATTCTCAGTATCATGGGATTTGCTCCCGGCAGACGCAGTTGCAACTGTTGACGGATATGCGGGCGGCAATGAACTAAAAGAAGTCTTTAACAATAACGTAAATCCATTTACCATGGAACTATACAACAGGGACTCTGCACGCAAGGGTTCAAGTCCTGATTCGGTGTACAATGTATACCTTGATGACTTCAAATACACCATTGAAAAACGAAATGTATACTCTCCGGACGGTCGGCTTACAGATTACTGGAATGTTCAACTTACACTGGTAGAGGTATAAGATGTATAAGACTACCCTTACCAACAAGATCAAAACTGATGGTGCAATCAGGACGCTGCCGCGCGTAAAGGCACGATTTAATCTCAATCAGTTTGCTGAATATGTAACGTGCGCAGATGCCAATAGAATAGACCTTGGCCGTCCACCGAAGCGGGACTACGGGCGTATTGTTTTTGCAGAGACAAGTAACGTCATTAAGCCGTTCCGGTATGCCCATGGAGTAACATATCCGATTATCAGGCCGTCAACCTCCGACACAGCAAAAGTGCAGCCGCTCGGCATTGTAGAAATGCAGGATAATAAGCATGATGAGGTTATGCAGTTTATACCGTCTGCTGATAATACGTATAGATACTTTATTTCATCACGATTCAGTACTAAGAATACTGATAGTTATGGTATTGGTTACGCTCCGTTAACCGGAAATTTGGCTGACATTAAGATAACCTACTGCTACCCAGACATATCTCAGAATGATCCGTTCTTTGTGCTGCAAGAAAGGAACTTGGCGCAGGCACCAGAAGGCCTATACGACGCGCCGGTAGATGGAACAGGAATTGCCACAAAGCCTATGTTCCTACATGGTAATGCAGTACACCTAAAGTTTAACACCACATATACAAAACCAGCCTGGTTTAAGGTTCACCTTGGATGGAGGCCGTATGACTCTGACACCAGCGTAATTACTGAAACAACTATTTACGATAGTGCAATTCACGGTGTTCCGCAGATATCTACTGGGCAGGTATACAGCGCTGTCAATATCACAGATGACGGTGGTTACTGCAAACTCTTTATTACTCAGGAGGGAACCAATCTAGCCTTTGATCCGCCCAATTTTAAGCCGGGAGACAACGTTGTTTTGAGTAATGTTGACAGTCAGGTCAATGGCATCTATAAAATATTGAAGACTGAATATGGTGGCGTTAGCAGAAGCATTACAATCTCTGCCCCATTTGTAGAGAACAAAACGTTAGACCCAAAGACAAATCAGGTATACTCTGCCGCCCCAGGCGAATTGACATTCTATATGCCGTCAGGGTGGAGCGGTACCGGTGCGTGGAGCGAGCAGGAGAATCTCTGGACAGAAGGTTCATCTAATCTTGTCGGTATCAATTACGTAAGGCTAGAAGTGCTTTCTATTGATAAGAAGGACGGCTCTGTAGAGGTAATTGAAATAATGCCAGCACTTTATGCAGACCTGACAGATAATGTTATGTCTGCCAACGTTGAAATGGAAGGCTCTACGACAGACCCAGTAATGCCGGTTGGAAATATTACCTCAAACAATGCCTCTGTAACGTTTGATAATTCAACAAAACTGTTTGATCAATCAAATTACCGTCGCAAAACTACGAGCGGCTGGGTGGGAAGCCCGATAGCAATGATGCTACTCAACAATGTTGAGTTCTGGATAGATGCAGAGATGTCAACACTGAGCACCGGAGCGCGTGAGGTTGTTCCGATGGGCGTGTTTATTTCTGAGTCATGGAACGTTGGCAAAGAAACGGCATCAGTTGATTTATCTGATTATGCCAAGATATTCATGGAGCGTAAAGCGCCAGATCTTCTGCTAAGATCGTCTTCGTGGATCGCCAAAAAGGATTTCACTGACGAGCAGAACATGTCAGACTACAAGAGTACCTTTAAGAACAAGGGCGGGTACTCAGTTACCGCTATTGTGCAATTAATAATGGCCGGTGCTGGATGGACGCAGGTAATGCCGTGGCCTGACAATGGTACGGAGGTAACAGAACCGCGCCTGCGCTACTTCTGGTGCCGCCAGGAGCAGACGGTGTGGGACGCCCTGCAAAAACTAGCAGAAAGCACTCAGACATCAATCTTCTTCGACCGCTTTGGGTATCTTAGGATTTTGCCACGCGACAAGTATTCTGATATTAATCGTGGTATAAAGTGGCGCTTTAGCAACACTAAGCAGGGCACAGATTTGCCTGATATCGTTGATATTACCCGCACCAGTGGTGAGCCACTGTCACGTGTTGAAGTAACATACAATACCTTCTCTAGCGTTAATGAGGGTGGCAAGGCAAACACTGTATTCTGGACTCCACCAGACAATATGCAGTTGCGACTAGCGGAACTTGTGTCAAAGATTGAAAAGGGTGCAACCACAATCAAGATCAAGCCGCGCGCCGGGGTGCCATGGGAGCCATCCGGCAGCCTTGTGTTTGGTAATATTGCTGTTGATTATGATGCTAGTGCATACTTCCGGACATTTGGCTTGCCTCGTGGTGCTAAGGGTTCTAGTGGCTGGACTAAGTGGTGGGTTAAAGACCATGACGCCATTCAAGAACTGAAAGAATTAAATGACGGGTATGATGTGGTACCGGCAAATATTTTATATGTCAAGAACGGCCTGTCTGGATCGGAAAAGACAACCACCATAGCGTATGACCTGAACCACCCAGAAGACGTAGATGAGTTCGGCGGCTGGAAGATCAGGTACGTTATCGACGGTGCTAACAATCAGGGCGGGAGTATCCCTGGCTCACAATGGAGAACATTTAACAGGCATAAAGAGAGTTGGACTCTTAACTGTCGTAGGTCAGAATTCCCGCGCGGAATTAAGATTCCTGCCAACTCGCCTATCCAACAAAATGACCAGTACCTTATTGCCTACAAGGACTTTGCAGATGACGATATTGTAGATATTGAAAGAGTTATTAGCAAATTTCAGTTTGTTGAGTCTGACGCCGGGGCTGCCGCAGGCATTACGCTATTTAATAAAACTGGAAGTTCAATTGATCGTTTCTATGCTGTTAAGGTTAAACTTGGAGATAAGTTCCCAGGAAAGAAAAGGAACGAACCAATCGTTAGGATGCACAGAATCAAGGACGACGGCTCACCGGAAAACCTTAAGTGTGACTTTGCCAAGGAGGCAGGTTCTAGCATTGAAGACTTTGAATGGTGCATCCTTGAACTAGAAGTACTCAAGGCTAAGGAGGGCGATGACGGTAACTACAATTATGAATTCAATGTATATCTTAACGGATTCTTGATTGGTACATTCCAAGATAAATCTACTGGTTCATTAGAGCCTAATACAAAGGCTGGCTTTTTTGTGACTAACGGCATCGTGGAGTGGGACGCTTTTGTGGCGATTGAAGAAGGTGGAGATGCGCCGATTAATCCTGCCAAAAATAAGAAGCAGCGCAAGCGCCTACGCAGTCAAATGAAAAAGACTCAGCGAAAGAAGAAGAAGGCACCGCGCGCCAACCGCAAATCTACTGCCGCTCATAACCGTGGCAGTAAGGTTAATAAGCCTAAGGGTCAGAACAAGACCAGGAAGAACAATGCTAAGAGGGGAGGTAGGAGATAATGGCTAAGAAGAAGGGCGGCTCTCCAAAGCCCGCGCCAAAGCCTGCGGCAAAAAAGCCCAACCCACCGAAGCCGCGTGCCGCTATTAAAAAGACCGGTAATGTTGGTAAGGTGTCTAAGAAGAAGCGCTTTACTGGTGGTAATAAACCGAAGAAAAAGCGCATTAGTGGCGCTGGAAATAAGAAGCGTAAGGTTCATAAGCCGAGAAACAAAAAGCGCCGGTTAACTGGCGAGAAAAAGGGCCTTAAGAGGATTAAGGGCCGTGGTAGAAAGATGCGAAAAGAGCGGCCAACTAAACGCTCTATTGCAGACCGTGCGTATGAAAAGTATCTTAAGAAAATGTTCCTACCGGAAGACAGCGTAGTATCTCGTTTTGAGATGAATAATGTTGTGCGCGAAAGGATATCCCGTACCGTCCGGTTTGAGAATGAAATGCCTGCCCTCTGGACGACTATTCTCATTGCAGCACAGGGGGTGGACGGATCAACGGCAGACGATATTGTTGTTGAGCGCTTTATCGGTGGGCCGTTCAGCGCCAGGATGTCATTGCAGAACAATGGCAATAAGGACATTTACCTCAACCGCGACGGCGTTGCAATCTTCAACATCAACGGCGGTACGTTGATCAAGAATGAGCACACCACATCAGTCACACTACCAAGTAAAGAGGCGCGGGGTGGCGAGCATAGCGTTCAGGTGGGCGGTGAGTGGGTTCAGTCAAAGCGCCAGGCGGAAGAACTTGGTCAGTGGATTCTAAGCAATCAGGGCGACGGTGGTGAATCGTACACCCTAGAAGTGTTTGGAAATATATTCCTTGATGTAGGTGACGTAGTAGTCATAGAGCATGCTGATATGAACATTACAGATTCCATGCGCTTTATTGTGACCGGAGTGGCAAATGCATTTGACGACGGACTGAAAACCTCTGTAAATGTCCGTAGAATCTGGCCTAACGCCGGTCGCTCATTGTCTCATAAGGCCGGGGTGCCGCAGAACCCCATCTTGCTATAAACCTTTAGATAAGATATAATGACTGTGGAGGACAAATGGCCGAGTACTATACAGATGACGTAGAAGAAGATTTCTACGATGACGAAGATGATTACGAAGAGTATGAGGATGAATATGAAGAGGATATCGAAGAAGACGACGAAGAAACCTTTGAGCCGGATGAAGAGGTCGGTGGTGATGCGGAAGTCTCAACAGACCAGTACGATGACCCATTCATTCCGGAACTGCTCACAGATATTAGCGGTTACATCGGTACAGTATCTATTATGGAAACCGGAAACGCAAAAGTGGACGTTATCCTAGACTTCAAAGACCTGGCCGGAATCTCAACATACGAAGTAAGGGTGACTCCAATTTGATAGAAGGACATTATAAACTATATTTGGATGGAGAATTGGTTGTTGCGTCCAGCAACCTCATCACTAACTTTGGTAAATCTACCATTCTCAGGTACATGGCTGGCAACATATCGTCCTACGCCGGGGCAGTTGCGGTCGGCGTATCATCTACGGCAGCAAGCAGTTCCGATTACGTTCTTGACTATGAACTATTTAGAGTTCCAATTGCATATCGAACAGCAAACCCGACTAACTCTTCGGTGGTATTCAAGGGTACCGCTGGTGCCGGTCTGTCCGGAAAGGTGTATGAAATCGGACTGTTCCCGTCACAAAACAATGATCTTTCTGGTGCCTACCAGACAGCAACCATCCACGCATTTGATAATGACGAGAATTGGCATGGGGTCACTGCTCGTGATACCACCAACACACGCATTGGAACGTCTGCAATCACACTGTCAGGAACCACCGGCACCATGACCAGCATCTATAACTCAGATATTCGCCTAAACCTATCAGGTTATTCTGCTACAGATGTCTTCAAACTTGCTTTTAATACATTCGATACCTACTGTACTTATATTATTGTAAAGTTTACCAACTCGCTTGGGCAGGAAATGATGGGGACATTCATTCCGGCCACTCATACTGCTGGCGCTGGTAATGCTCAGTATCAGATTGTGTCTCTTACTAAGAACCAGTTTAGCAATCAGAACGCAGATTGGTCAACAATCGTGAAGTCTGAAATCATTTTGCTGGCCGGTGGCGGAACGAGCACTGTATCAGTTGATGGACTTAAAGTTGTTGATGCAGATAACCTTAACCCGGAGTTCGGGTTGGTATCACGATCCGTTCTGGGGACAGCGGTGACCAAGCCTTCTAACCAGACACTCGATATTGAATATTCGCTGGTGGTTCCGCTATGAGGGTTTTAATTGAAAACCTAGAGCCATACAGACGATATGCTATTCAGGTACGTGGTTCTGGTGAGGTTGACACTGATTGGAGTCCAACGTATGTCATTCAGACTGAGCGTGACAGAATCGCGCCGCCGCAAATCCCGACCATCTCTATCGAGGGTTCTGACGAAGGCACCGGCAACTGGTACTGGTATGACAAAGACCTAGTTGTAACCTGGGGCAACTATTCTGTTTCCGATCAGAGCACGTGGGATCATAGCCACTACATGGTGCAGTTCGTTGCACATGATGACAGGACAGCACTATTCAAGACAACAGATAAGAAGTTCGTTCTAACGCAGGCTCTCAACGCACAAAACTTTGGTGGTAAAGGTCTACCAGCCTTTAAAAGAATCTCTGTGTGGGGCGTTGACAGGACTGGAAACCCGTCGCTAGCAGGCTCGCCATGGTCAGATGGACCGGACGCGGCTGGTACGATGAAGAGCACCACCTATACCTCTATCATCAATCCGCCACCAACAGCACTTACAAATGTCGTTGCAAACTTTGAAACCCGCGACTTGATCTTTACCTGGGACTTGCCGACCGGCAACCGCAACCTTGATAATGAACGCATTAAGATTAGTCTTAACAGTGGTGCAAAGGTTGTTTATGTTCCGGCAAACACCAATACATGGACACTTACATATGAAGAGAACGTATTTGCCTTTGGTGCCCCCGGCGACCCATCAATATCTTATTCACTATCAGTCTTTGACGCATTCGACCAGGAGTCTACTGCTGTCACTGGTACTGCTACAAACCTGCCGCCCACGGCGTCAGTGGGAGGGCTGTCGTCAGTTGGCATCGAGGGCGGAATCCAGACAGTATTCACAGAAGTAAATGCTACAAACTACCCAACCTACAAAGACCACAAGTACATTCAGTTGTGGGAAAAGGTAATGACTGATTCCAGCACAACGGAGGGTACTGCTGGGTCAACAACTGGCTACCGCAAACTATATGCTGCCACGGGCGGCACTGAATATGCATTTATTCCAGACGACCCCAGTTTTGCCTACCGATGGATACGAGCACAGTACGTTGACTGGTTTGAGCAGACTGGGCCTTTAACAAACTCTGGTGGTTCTTATCCAGTAAAGATGAAAAGTGCTGTCAATATTCAAGCATTTGCCCCACCAGCACCTACGAACCTTGCTGTGACAAATAGCATCACTGGCGATGCATTGACTGACGGTCAGGTGTATCTGACATGGACTCCACCTGAGGGAGACACAGGCGAGGTGCTATCTGGATATACGATTCAATACCAGCGCGTATCGCCACTCACAGCATCCATCCCTTCGTGGGCATCATATAAAGTCAATGCAAACAGGAAGTATGTACAGGATATTCAAAGCGGTTACACAAAGATCGTCTTTGCAGATGCTCACAATTTCAAAACCGGTGACAGAGTATCAATAGTTAACTACGGCTCAATTCAGCACAAAATCATTACTAGCGTTGAAACAAATGCTATTTATGTAAGCGCTCTTACGCCAGGAACTATTATTAACAATAGTTTTGACAGGGCTAAGGCTGGTACCGCAGTTGTGTCATCTTCAGCCACGATAAGTCTAATGCCGGGAACAAAGTACGAATTCCGCGTGGCCTCTGAGAGCAGCACATTTACATCAGAGTATTCGTCATCGGTAACATTTACGACTGCCGGAAACCCGCTGATTGCAAAGCGCCCGCTGGAAGTTGGAACGTACTTTGATCCAATCAATATTACTAACCTTAGCGTTGCAGGAACGAGTGCTACTGTAACTACCACTGAGACCCCAGGTTCCAATGGGTTTGTTAATGGTGGATATATATCAATTACAGATTGCCATGCAAACATTGATGGCCGCTGGCCCATTACTGGTGTTGGTGCAAATACAATAACATTTACAATTGAAACATCAACAACATACAGTGCTGCTATTACAGGCAAGGCCACCGCTGGCAAGTTCGCAATAGGTGCTAAGGTCAACGGTGTTAACAGTGGCTTATTCATGGATTCATCAAATCTATGGTTCTCTGACACCGGTCAGTTCCGCGCCGGAAATGGATACGGCACAGGATCATGGGCTGGCGTAGAGTGGAATCCAACCACATCAACATTCTCTACTACCGGTGATGTTACTGCACGATCTGGATACTTTACCGGAAACGTATTCCTAACAAATAGTGGTGCTCTCGTCGTTGGTCAGTCATACAAGATCGACCCAACACGCACGGTAAGCGTTTCTGGTTCTGCTGTGACAATTCCAGTAGTTTCTAAAGACGCTATAACACGGCCAGGTGGATCGCCAATGGCGCAGGTATTGTGCAGCAATGGTTCGCTGGATACTGGTGGAACACCAGTACCATATGCATCATTCAATGACACCACCAAGACGATCACAATTACCAAGTCTGGTGTCACCAACGGCATCACTGTTAATGGTACTATCATGATCAATGCCGTCACATCAATGGGTGAGCGCGGTCTCATATCAACAGATGCCACCGGTAAAATCAAATTCATGCTATCTCAGTCTGGCCTCAACCGTATCGGTGGGTGGGATATTACTGATAATGCTATGAGGTCAAATAACCCTACCGCATCTCTCCGTGCCGGTATGTCGGCAGACACAACCCTGGACAGTTTTTGGGCCGGTGGAGATTCTGGATCAGCAGTATTCCGTGTTAACGAAACAGGAGACATGTACCTTGGCAATGCCTCTTTAGCAGGTACATTTAATATTGGTAATGCCGGTTCCACCAATGGTATTAGAATAGTTGCTGGTGGCGCTGGCAACTCACTAATATACTCTGGTGCAGGAAATTATGGAAATACTGACACTCCATTCTATCTTTCATCTGACGGATATTTAAGCATGTCCGGTACATTAAAAATATACGCACCGCAGGATAACGTTAATAATCAGCCGTCATTTGAGATTACTCAAAAATACGGGCGAATTAAATTCGATCAGACAAATACGTGGATGGGCACCAACTCAGTATCAATGCAAATACTGCCAAGAAACATTGTTGGTGCTGGCGAAAACGAATCTTTTATTCTTGCAAAGTCTGACGTAGATACACAATACGCAAAATATACTGCGGCCATTATGTTTCCAACATCGGCAACGCACGGCTCGTTTAGTAGCAGGCCGTCGCTATATTCTAATTACAATGAAGACCGAGCCTCATATTGGGCCATGAAACTTCAAAGCAATAACGTAAATAATAGCCTTGGGCATATAGGCTGGCAGGGAAACGGCCACGGATATTTTAACTCAGGCTCTAACATGTACCTAGAGTCTAATTCTAACTATATTGAAATAAGAAAGACTGGCACTGGATCACTTACGCTTAAAACATATGGCATTCCGACCGGTGCTGGGTTGTACCCATTAAAAATGAATGGTTCTTGGGAAGTGTCATATGATACGTCATCGCGTAGATTCAAGCAAGACATTCATTACATGACTGATAGTGATAAGTTTATAGTGTCTGATGACATATACAAACTAAACCCAGTTTACTTTAGATATATAAGCATACCAAAGTACTCATCAACTTTTAATATCGGATACATTGCAGAAGATTTAAGTGATTCTGGAATTGACTGGCTTGTTGCTTATGATGAAGACGGGCAGCCTGCAAACATAAGATATGAGCATATTAGTATCGGTCTGGTAGAGGTAGCCAAGCAACAGAAACAAGAAATTGACACCTTAAAGGAAATCGTGTTACAATTAGAGCAACGTTTAAACATACTAGAGGAAGGATAAACGTGAGCGACACAACTCAGCAACTTGAACTGATGGTTCAGGAACTACAAAACCGGATCGGTCAGATCACCAGCCAGTACGAGACTGAATTGGCTGCAATTAAGGTGCAGGCGCATCTTCAGATTCAGCAATTGCAGGGCCAGGTAGAGGCAAACGCCGAAGCCGCCAAGCCTGCCACGGAGACAAAGGCCAGTGGCAAATAAATTCGTTCCACCCAAACAACCGGCTCCAAATCAGCCACAAGACTTAGACATGTGGCAAAGTTATTACAATGCTATCATGAGTCTTAATGATGCCATGCCGGAATTCTGGATGGATGCCTCAAACTGGGGCGAAGATAACAATGACTTGCTGGATATGGGTTCTGGCAAAATTGCTATCTATGCAGGACGTTACCGCATCACTAATAACCTTAAGGGTGGCGGTGAACACTCGTGGCGCATTCAACTACCGGCTGGCTTTGTGAAGGACAAGGTGTCCGGTAAGAAGGATGTTACAGACCCAATCATCCTCGTCACGGCTGAGAACAGGCAGGCCAAGAACGGAGACCCCGTGGCTC
>JACCDG011323907.1_pt1 | contig 11037 bp, 16 predicted proteins | sample 7442471 | NCBI WGS metagenome assembly JACCDG01 (sample SAMN15323444, study PRJNA562643) | freshwater metagenome | isolation source: river surface water | place: USA:Blue River Watershed | collected 2017-08-17
ATCGCCGACATCCGCCGGCTCATCGCCGTCCAGCAGCAGTACCGGGACAAGACGGTCACGATCACCACCGAATATCGGTCCCTGCACACCTCTGGTGTGGGCCCGACGCGCGGCCGAGACGACGACAACATGCCCAGCGGGGTGTCTCCGCGCACATCGTCGAGGGGTGGCGAGCCGGGCCGGTTCAACACCAGCACGAGCGGCCGGGCCAGTGGTCGCCGTGGCATGTCGCGCGCCGACCTCGACGGCCTCGAGATCCGCATCACCGGCGCCGACCCCGCCCAGAAGGCGTTCCTCTACACCGGTGGAAGCAGCAGGTACTGACCCATGGCCAACGACGTCGTCCGGTTCGTGGACTCGATCAGCGCGTCACCCACGACACGTCTGGACCTCAACGACGGCACCACGTTCACCCTACGGGCCGCGATCCTGGCCGACCCGCCCCAGATCCACTCCTCGATCTCGTCGAACGCGATGACCGACGGCGGCTACCAGTCGTCCTCGCAGTACGGTTACCGCAGCATTCACCTCGAGCTGATCCTCAACGTCGCCACCCAGGACGCCGCCGCGACCGCCCTGCAGAACCTGCACCGCGAACTCGACCGCGAGACCAACTATCTGAAGTGGCAGCCCGACACGGCGACGGCCCCGGTGTTCTACAAGACGTGGCGGACCTCGCCGGTCCAGATCATCGACCAGCCGGCAGCGCGCGCCGTCTACTACGTGGTCCTCGAGATCCCCGCCGACCCCTTCGGTTCGGGGCTCCTGGAGACGATCAGCGCCGGCACGGTCGACACGGCGACCGGCTACTTCGACGTGGCGTCGGCCAGCATCAAGGGCGACGTGGAGGCGCCGATCATCCTGGTGGACTCCGCCCCCACCTCAGGGGGGACGTTCACCAGCGCGAACGCCTACGTGCGGCACCTGCTGGCACGGTCGACCCGCTCGGCGACCGACCAGCCGACGATCGTGCAGTGCAGCACCCTGACGATGGGGACCGACACGGCGGTGTCGTCCTCGGACGCGCTGACCACGTTCACCTCGACGGCCTCCTCTGCTGCGCTGACGGTGTTGAAGTGGTCGCCGACCGGAACGACCGCGGCGGCGATGAACGGTCGCTACCGGCTGATGGTCGGGGTGACGATCACCGCCACCACGTCCTCCGCCACGTTCTATGCTGCCGCGAAGTACGGGTCCGGCGGGTACGCCAGCTTCGACGCCGAGACGACGTTCGCCGAGACCGTTGACCCGTCCGGGACGCAGAAGTTCCTGTGGGACTTCGGGATCGTGGAGTTCACACGGCCGGTGTCGACGTCGCTGACGATGGCGCCCTACGTGGAGCTCCTCGCAGGGTGCACGTCGACGACGGCCACGAAGACGATCCGGTGGGACTTCCTCTACCTGGTGCCCGCCGACGAGGCGCTGGCCATGTCGGCGTCCCTGTTCCTGCCCGCCGGGTCGATGCCCTCAGGTGGCACCTACCCGACGTCCAGCCCCCTGCTGTTCGACGGCATCGGCGACGTGGTCCAGATCGTGTCCTCGACGTCGATCTTTTCGACCGCAACCCCGGTGCTGCCCGGCTGGGTCAACTTCAACGGGTCGATCCCGAAGATCAAGCCCGGGTCGGCGAACCGGTTCTTCTACATGCGCTACGTCTCCAACATCGCCGCCTCGCCCCCGTTCGCCGAGTACGGCTCCGGCAGCGGGACCCTCACGCTCTACTACTACCCGCAGTACCTGCACGCCAGGCCGGCGACGACATGACCCTCAACGTGCCTCTGGCCGTCGCGATCGGCGGCAAGCATGTGACGGCGAAGGCTGAAGGTCTGTCGTTCCGCAAGGAGGCCGTCGGGGGGGTTGCGAACATCTCCTTCGCGCTCTCGTCGCCGCTGTCGTCGCTTGCTGTGACCGCCCTCGATGACGTGGTGATCTCCGACGGGCGTTCCGCGAAGGTCATCGCCGAGGGGCGCGTCACCGACCAGGGGCGCACGGCTGGGCCCGACGGGCAAAGGTGGGGGGTGACCGCGCTCGGCCCTGCGGCGACGGCGGCGGACTTCAACGCGCCTCTGGTGGTGATCGACCAGTCCATTGGCGACGGCTGGCGCCGAGTGAAGCGCGCGAACAACGCGGGCGGCGACGTCGGCTCGTCCACGAAGCCGAACACCGACAACACCGACGCGATCGTGATGCAGTTCAGCCAAGGCAAGGCGATCGACACCGGCGACGCGCTCGCGTGGCGGTACGAGCGCATCTGGGACGCGGATCAGCGACTGGGTCGGATCTCCTACGATTGGGACGCCGGGCAGACGAACTCGGACTTCAAGGCGCGCATCCTCGGCGTGCTCGACCAGACCCCGGATGGCTCCGCGGCCAAGTCGTCGAACTGGAACACGGCGGGCGGCTCGCACGCGGCCGTCTACTCCACAGACTTCACGACCGGCCGCAACCAACTGGACCTCGAGGCCTACTACTCGGGCGCTGGCGTGACCCCGGCCAACGACAAGTACTGGGGTTCGTTCAGCAACGTGATCGTGCGGTCGATCCTGTCCGAAGTGGACGGCTCCGACCAGTCGTGCAACACCGATTACGTTGAGGCCGACTGGGTTGTCCGGCACCTGTTGGGTGCCGGCTGGCTACCCCAGTTCGACGCGGCGAACGCGAGCATCGACACCTCTGGTGTGCAACAGATCGACCAGATGGTGTACCCGGACGGCATCAGCGCCCGCGAAGTCCTGGATGACCTGATGGCGCTGGAGCCCGCCCAGTTCTGGACGTCCGGACCGTCAGGCATCACCGGCAGCGGCTACCAGTTCTCGTGGACGCTGTGGCCGACTACGGTCCGCTACGAGGCGACCATGGAGGACGGTGGGAACTTCCCGACGACCACGACCGAGCTCTACAACAAGGTGCTCGTCAGGTGGTATGACCGCCGCGGACGCTCCCGATCGACAACCCGAACCGGGACGTGCCCGATCCTCGACGCCGCCGGAATCACCCGCCAGGCCGTCGTCGATGTCAGCAACGAACTCGGCTCGCTCAGCAATGCCCAGCGCATCGGCGACAACTTCCTTGCCGCCCACAAGTACCCCCCGAACGGCGGCGTCCTGAATGTGGCGCGCCCGATCCGTGACCTCTACACGGGCCGCATGGTCGACCCGTTCGAGATCGAGCCCGCTGAGCTGATCCGGGTCCGCGGCGTCGAGTCCTACCCTGACGCCCTCAACGCCTCCAGCAACGACGGACAGACCGTGTTCCGGATCTGGGCGATGCAGTACGCGGACTCCACCAACACCTCCAATCTGGAGCTGGACACCTACCCGCGGGACACGGCTCAAGCGCTGGCGAGGCTGCAGCGCATGCGGAACCGGAAGCGGTGAGGGGGATGAGTGAACGGCGTTCAAGGCGTGCTGGTCGCCCTGATGGGCGGTATCTCGGGGATCATCGGCGCGTGGGCGCTGCTGGTGAGAGCGAGGGGTGACGCGGGTCTGCCTCAGCGTCTGCTGAGCAGGCTCGTCGACTGGCTCCAGACGATGGGTCTGTGGGACCAGGTCCCTGCTGCTCTCCGGTCCGAGATCGAAGCGCATCTGTCTGAGGACGACAAGTGATGAGAGCTGTGAACCAACGCCTGGCCCGGATCCCCGTGTGGGTGGCGTCGCTGCTGGTGATGCTGTCGCTGGCGCTGTTCTCGACCTACGCGGCCGCCGTGGTGGCGCGCGCCGACGAGAAGGTCGAGGCGGTCCGCGTCGAGGCGACGAAGGCGAAGACCGAGGCCGCTCACGCCAAGGCTGAGCTGTCGAAGAAGGAGCGCGCGCTCGCTGAGGCGAACGCCCGCCTGCGCCAGGTCGGGGAGAAGCCGGTGGACCCCGACAAGACGGCCCCCCTGATCGCGCCCCTGCTGGCGCTGACGTCGTTCGCAACCGAGTGGAGGCACGCTGATGGTGCTTGACGCCGACAAGGCACGCTGGAAGGTCCGGGTCGTCGTGTTCGTCAACGGCGCCCAGGTCAACACCTACACCCAGCCCGACATCCCCCAAGTCCGCATCGAGGCCATCGAGCGGATGGTGAACATGGGGCGCCTGTTCAACGTCGAGGACAATCTCGACCTGAAGGAGTTCGGCGACGAGCCCGCGCACATGTTCTACCAGGGCACGCTGAATGGCGACACGGTGCGCCGCGAGATGACGGTCGTGATCGTCTGATGCGCCTGATCGCCGCGAACTTCAAGGCGAAGATGTCGGCGGCGAAGACCCGCGCCGACCAGCAGACCCTCCTCGCGTCGGAGCCGGACGTGGTGACGCTGTGCGAGATCGGCGGTATGGCCCGGGCGCTGCTCCTGCGCCGTGGGTTCAAGCGCGCAGGGATGACGATGTGGGCGTCAATCCCCGACCCGATCGCGTGGCGCTCGGACTGGGAGCTCCTCGCGAAGGGCAAGCACCACCTGTCCGACGCGACGAACGTCGGTCCGGGGGGTGCAGGCCCGACCGTGCTCCGAAAGAAGGACGCCCCCTGGGTGCTGCTCCACGACCCGCTGACCGGTGACGTCCACTTCGTCATCAACGCTCACCTCGCCCCCCAGCCCGGACTGAACACCAAGCGCGGCCGACTCCACTCACAGCAGGTCGACGCCCTCGCCGCGAAGCTCGAGGCGGTCCGCACCGAGAACCCGCTGGCGGTCCGGCACCCGATGGGCGACCTCAACACTCCCGACCGTGAGCGCCTCGCACCCATCACCGACCAGGGCATCGACCTGGGCGTGGTCACCAATGACCTGCACGGCCACCAGTTGATCTACATCGGGTCGGACTGGAAAGGCAGTCGCCGCCTCCTCGGCGGCCTGAACACCGACCACGACGCCGTGGCCGCCGATGTGAAGAGGAGCGGACCCGTGCCCACACCCAAGGGGTTCATGCCCGGAGCGATCGTCAAGAACATCCCGCCCGGAGCCAACGACCCCGGCATCAAGCCCGTGGGCGGCGTCCTTCACGTCGCCGTGTCTGAGGCGGAGTCGCTCTATCCCTACTTCAACGGGCCGTCCGGTGGGGTCGAGTCCCACTTCTACGTCCGCCGCGACGGCAAGTTCGAGCAGTACCGCTCGATCTACTTCGAGGCCGACGCCAACTACAAGGGCAACAGCTTCAACCGCGGTGGGGAGACCTGCGGGCTGATCTCGATCGAGACCCAGGGCATGGGTGCCGGCGAGTGGACCGACGCGCAGATCGCCACGATGAAGAACATCATGCTCTGGGCCAACGCCGAGGCTGACGTTCCCCTCGAGGTCATCAAGACCTGGGACGGCGACGGCTGGGGCTACCACATCATGTTCGGCGCCCCCGGCCCCTGGACGCCGGCCGCGGGGAAGACCTGCCCGGGCCCGGACCGGATCAAGCAGTTCAAGAGCGACGAGATCACTGGCTGGCTCAACCGTGGCGGCAAGGACCCCCAACCGACCCCGACCCGGGTCGAGCGGGCCCGCGAGCTCATCGGCCAGGCGCTCGACCTCCTCGAGGCCACACCAGCGCAGCGCAAGCGCGTCCATGACGCCATCCCGGAGATCCAGGACTGGCTCGACAACACCCTCCCCCAGAAGTGAGGCACCCATGAACCTCAAGAAGTACGCCCTTGCCGCCGCGTCGGTCGCCGTGACCGGCGCGGCCTACCTGATCGGCGTCCTGCCCGCGGACGGCGGCTTCGGCGACGTGACGACCGTCCAGTGGCTCGGCCTCATCGTCTTCGAGGGTGCCGCGTTCGGCATCACCCAGCGCGCCCAGAACACCTCACCCGCCACCCCCGGCGACTTCGCCGACAACACCCAGGAGTAACACCATGGCACTCGGACTTTCCGCGACCGTCTCCAACGACTTCCTCGAGTGGCTGTTCAACGCCTCCGCGATGGCGACCGCGCCGTCGGTACCGTGGATCCAGCTCCACACCGGCGACCCCGGTTCGGCCGGCACCGCGAACGTGGCGGGCAACGCGACCCGCAAGGATCTGTCGGCCGCGATGGGGACCGCCGCGTCTGGGGCGATCACGAACACCGCCGCGATCACCTGGACCACAGGTGAGGTCGACACCAGCGAGGACTACACCCACTGGTCGATCTTCGACGCGTCGTCGGTGGGCAACTTCCTGCTGTCGGGGACGATGACCGCGAACGCTGTCACGGTGGGCGACGAGTTCACCATCCCGATCGGCGACCTCGACGTGTCCCTGTCGACCGCAGCCTGAGTCATGGCCCTATGGGTGCCCAGCGTGGGCGGAATGAAGGTGGTGTCCAACTCGGGCACCGTCGGCACATCCACCCCTGGCACGTCGGTTCCTGACGGTGCATCTGTCAACACCTACGGCACCGTGACCGAGGTCATCTCGGCGGCGAACAACCTCTACGGCGCCGACGCCATCGAGATCATGGTGAGCAACGTCCTCAACCCGTCAGCGCTCGTCGGTCAGATGTCGCTCGACATCCTCATCGGCGGCGCCACGGATGACGTGCTGATCTCGTCGCTGCTCGTGGGTGGCTCCTACTACGGCAACGTGGGCCGCGGATACTGGTTCCCGCTGTCCATCCCGTCCGGCGTAAGGATCGCGGCACAGATCAGCGCTGGGGCCGCGCAGACCAGTGAGCCGCGCGTGCTCGTCAACCTCTACAAGTGGGGTGTGCCGCCGTTCCGCACTGGCCGGAAGGTCAAGACCTACGGCACGAAGATCGACAACAGCCGTGGCGTCGCGGTCACGCCCGGCGCGTCGGGTGCCGCCCGGACGGCGACACAGATCACGGCATCAACCTCAGAGGACCACTTCTACTTCATCCCCGGGTTCCAGGTGTCGACAGACACCACGATCGCGAACGCGACCTTCGTCAACGTCGCCATCGGGTTCGGGGCGGCAACCGAGGAAGCGTCCGACCAGACGTGGTGGTTCAGCAAGAACGCATCTGAGATGCAGTCCGGGCCGTGGCCGACGTGGGGTGAGTGGCGCAACGTCCCGTCCGGAACACGCCTCACCATCCTCGCGTCGAACGGTAGCGCCAACGACACCGCGCAAGACGCCCTGATCTACGCCGTCTCCTAGGAGGAACAGTGGCCATCTCTGAGCCCTACGAACTTGACGGCGTGACGGTCGGGTCCTCTGAGTTGTCGATCGTGTCGGGCACGACCACGTTGCAGACCATCACCGACGATGGCGTGTACCAGTTGTGGATCGACGCCGGGAACATGGCGAAGGCCGACGAGTTCGTGGTCAAGGCTTACGAGAAGGTCGAGGGCACGGGCGGCACGAAGAAGGTGTTCGCCCAGTGGTCGCTGCTCGGGGTGCAGTCCGAGATCTTCGTGACTCCAACGTTCATCCTCATCAACGGCTGGGACTTCACCATCACCAAGATCGCGGGGACAGACCGAGCGTTCGACGCCTCCATCCGCAAGGTGGGGTAACCGATGTCGTTCGCCTGGTTCGGCGGCGCGGCTGAGGCTGAACTACTCGCCACCGCGGCAGCCGTCGAAGGTGCAGCGTCGGCGGCGCTGACCGTCACAGCGACAGCGAACGGCAAGCCGACTACCCACGGCGCGGCGTCATCGTCGCTAGCAGTCAGCGCTACCGCCAACGGTCGGCCGATCGTCCACGGCGCTGCGACGTCGACACTGGCCGTTACGGCAACCGCGTCCGGGACATCAGCGACACCGCCCGTCACCGGCACCGCGTCTGCCGCCCTCACCGTCACCGCCACAGCGGCAGGCGTCGACCGGGCCGTCGGTGCCGCGTCCGCGCCCCTCGTCGTCACGGCCACCGCCAACGGGAAGCCGACAACCCGCGGCGCAGCATCAGCCGCACTCACGGTCACAGCCACGGCAGCCGGCATCGACCGGGCCGTCGGGCAAGCATCGTCGCCCCTCACCGTCACCAGCGCGGCGAACGGGCGGCCCATCGTCCACGGGGCCGCCGCGTCAACGGTCACCGTCACCGCGACGGCATCCGGCACCAACACGGCGCCACCCGTCACGGGCGTAGCGACCTCGAGCCTCACCGTCACCGCGACCGCTACTGGCGTCGACCGCGCGCTCGGTGCTGCATCATCCAGTGTCGCCGTCACCGCCTCAGCGCTCGGCGTGGATCGCAGCGTTGGGCAGGCATCCTCGACACTCACCCTCGCCGCGACGTCGGCCGGAACTCCCCGGGTCGTCGGCGCAGCAGCGGCAACCCTGTCCGTTACGGCAACCGCGGCGGGCACGAACACCGCGCCGCCCGTCACTGGGTCCGCGTCGTCGACCATCACGGTCACCGCTGTGGGCGCCGGCGTCGACCGCTCTGTCGGCACCGCATCATCCAGCCTCACGGTCACCGCTACGGCGGTCGGCACCGACCGCTCCATCGGACTAGCAGCCACAACCCTGTCCGTCACCGCGTCCATCGCCGGGGTTCGCCGAGTCGCTAGTACCGCCACATCGGTCATCGGCGTCACGGCGTCAGCTCTCGGCGTCGACCGTGCACTCGGCCAAGCGACGGCAACCCTCGACGTCACCGCGGTCGCCCTCGGCACCATCCCGGGCACGCCCACCTCCTACCGCATCAGCGGCAGCAGCCCCACCCGCGACCTTGCCGGCGACGTCGGCACTCACGCGCTCGCCGGAGGCACGTCCCGGGCCCTGGATGGAGATGCGGGCTCTCACTCTCTCGCGGGCGGCAGCCCTCGACGATCACTCACCGGAGGCTGAACATGCGGACCGACTACATGGACCACGGCGCCAACACCAACGTCTACGCCACCGGCTCCGCCACCTACGACATCAGCGCCGCGACCGTCGAGATCTGCCTGCACGACGACACCAACGCCGACACTTGGCTTCCCTCGACCTGGTCCACGACCCCCACCTACAACGCCACCACCGGCAAGTGGACCGGGGAGGCGAAGACCACCAGCGCGATCGACTTCTCCGCGAAGGCGCTGGGCAAGTACGTCGTGAAGATCAAGGTCGGCACCGAGATCACCCAGTGCTACATCCTGCACGTCATCCCCTGAACAGGAGCTCCACCATGGCCACACCCACCGTCAACGTCACCCCGCCCGCCGGCCCGCTCGCGCCCGGATCCCTGGTGGAGTTCACCTGGACCGTCTCTGACGGCGACAACCGGACCCTCGACTGGCAGGGCGCCGGCGTCGACTCCCAGGGCAACCAGGTCACCCTCTCCGGCTCGATCCAGGTGCAGGACAACTTCACCATGCAGACCTTCACCCTCGGCGGGGTCCCGTTGTCGATCGACAACGCCAGCCGCCGTGCCACCGGAGTCGTGCCGTCGGCATGAGCCTGACCTACGCCTGGTCGGGGCGTGACGGGGCTGGGCACCTAGTCAGTGGCGGCGGGGTCCTCGATGTCGCCACCGGAGTCGTGCCTCCACTGCTGGGCGTGGACTACTCCACTGCGGCCAGCCCGGAGCCGAACTACAACGAGGGCAAGTGGCCAGTCCTTCGCTGCTACTCCGAGTCCAACGCCAACGGCGCATGGACCAACGCCACCGTCAAGCCGAAGGCCATCTGCCTCACCGACGACCAGAAGTACCCGGCGTCGAACCCGACCGCCATGGCCAACGGGCTCCGAGCGTTCATGACCGCCTGGAACAGCAACCCAACCCGCGCTCAAACCGTCGTCTACTGGGCGTGGCGCAACGAGATCTTCAACGAGTACACCGGCGCCATCCCAGCCTCGGTCGTGACCGGGTTCCAGCTCATGCGTCAGGTGGCCGACGAGTTCCCCAACCTGTGGACCGGGGTCGACGCCACCACCTACACCATCACCTCGAGCGACGCCGCGACCCGCTGGGCCGTCATCGCGCCGCACCTACAGTTCGGGGCCTGCTCGCTGTACCCGCCCGGGCGCACCAAGACTCCCGTCGAGTTCACCGCCTACGCCCAGTACATCGCGCCCGTCCTCGACATGTTCCAAGCCTGGGGTATCCCCGAGTTCCAGATGTGGGAGACCGGGTCACCGATCGACCACGCCAACCCCACCACCGGGGCAGCGAACTACCAGGGCACGACGGACTGGGCCAAGCGCCCCGCCTACTTCCGGGACCAGCTCCAGTACATTTACGACGGCTGCAACGTCCGCGGCATGTGGTTCTCTGTCGGCCTCTACTGGAACCGGCAGACCACCGGCAGCCCCGTGGGGCCGCCGAATCAGTGGAAGCACGACCGCACCAAGGCGCCGGCCGACGTCGCCACCATGTGGACGTCCTGGACGCCCAGCCCCTAGCTCGCTACCCCGCCGCAAGCGAAGAGCCCCCCACCGCCTCCGGGCCGGTGGGGGGCTCTTCGTCGTTCTCAGGGGCGCCACTCCTGGTCGTAGTCGGCGTGGTCGGCCCAGATGGCGGCGATGTGGCGCATGGTTGTGCAGGGCCATCCCCACACCAGCGCACCCTCAGCGCAGAGCGTGCAGAACGGCGCGGCGCGGCTCTCCTCCCAGTGCAGCGCCACCACGGCCCGCAGCGCCGCGACCTGGGCAAGCACGCGGGCAGGATCAAAGGCCTCACACCGGAAGGCGCCGGTCGCCACCGATGGGCCATGTAACACCGCCAGCCGTTCGGTGTGGCTTCGGCTCGTGGTGCCAGACCTCGATGCACGGGTCGGGGTCGTCGTGATTGCCACAGGCGACGGCGTGGCACCAGACGCACCGCAGGTAGGTCCGTGCCCTTCCGGGACCCCAGCCGTTCGGGTCGGTGATCGGCCGGTAGTCGTGCTCTGTGCCGGGGACGTTGCACAGAAGGACCTCCGGATCCCTCGCAGCGTTCAACAGCTCACGGGGCAGCCCTTCCTCGGCGGGGTCGCGTGGGTCAGCCATGGTCGGCCTCCTGGTCGTTATCGGACGGAAAGACGCTGGCGCGGAGCCACGTTCCGACGTACTCGGTGTAGGCCGGTGGGATGGCCTCTCAGGTGATCTCGAACCCGACCGCTCGGGCGGCTCGGTTCTGTCGTCGCGCGTCTCGCAGACGCCGGAGCCGGCGCACGAGCTCGGGGTCGTACTCCTCAGCTGCTGGCCTGTCCACGATCGA
>JACCDG010614014.1_pt1 | contig 11035 bp, 13 predicted proteins | sample 7442471 | NCBI WGS metagenome assembly JACCDG01 (sample SAMN15323444, study PRJNA562643) | freshwater metagenome | isolation source: river surface water | place: USA:Blue River Watershed | collected 2017-08-17
AACCACCAATGGCAAACTTTCCTTCATCTATTGGGCCATCTGGTAGTCCGTAGAGAACTTTTCTCAACGAGTCTTGAGAATTACATTTAGGGCAGCTAATTAAGTCCATATCTGGAAGTTACCTTCTGGCTCTGACATTTAGCCCACGTTTTGCCCATGAATAAGCCTGGCTTAACAGTTCTTAAGTTCGCTAAACCACGGGTAGAATGCGCAAATTGAAGGAGATGCCCCTTACATGGAAAGCAGGAGCCTCACTGCTAATGAGGTTTTCCCGAAAGGGAATCGGAGGTTCAAATCCTCTCGTCTCCGCGTGACTGAATTTCGCATCGCAATCGTTGGCGCTGGTCCGGCAGGCTATTTTGCTGCTCAAGCGTTGCAGAGCACTCAGTCCGAAAAACATAAATTCTCCATCGATATGATCGAAAAACTTCCAACACCTTGGGGCCTTGTAAGAAGTGGTGTGGCACCTGACCATCCTAAAATCAAAACAGTCTCAAAAGTATTTGAAAAAATTGCAACATCGGAAGGATTCAGACTTTTCTGTAATGTCGAGCTCGATAAGGACATAACCCTAAAAGAACTACAAGAAATGTATGACGCGGTGGTAATCGCAACAGGTTCTACTCGCGGAAAGAAACTTGGTATTCCAGGTGAAGATCTACCGGGTTCGCTTTCTGCTGCGGATTTTGTTCCTTGGTATAACGCCCATCCCGATTACCTGAATGTGGAAGTGAATTTAAATTGCGAAGAAGCCGTAGTCATCGGTGCTGGAAATGTTGCCATGGACGTTGCCCGCATGTTGGCTCTTGAGCCTCATGAATTGGATTCAACCGATACCGCTCAACACGCTCTCGATACATTGCATCAATCTTCGGTTCGAAAAGTACATATATGTGGTCGCCGCGGACCCGAACATGCCGCTTTTACCTCTCCAGAATTACGTGAACTACCCAAACTAGAACATACCGATGTCTATATTGATCAACACCAGATCTTGGCGGCCCAACAGCGTGCCCAAGCAACGGGTGAAATAGCAAAAGATGTTAAATCTAATCTTGATGCGATGCTGGCGATTGCGGAAAGTGAAAGCAAGAACCATGTTCGTGCCATGTATTTTCACTTCCTCTCAACGCCTCTGGAAATCCGTGGCAATGGAAAAGTAGAAGAAGTTGTTTTTGGCATTAATGAAGTTAAAGATGGCAAAGTAGTCCCAACAGGAGAGCAATTCACAATCAAGTGCGGCCTTGTTATTTCAGCTATCGGATATGAATCAGTTGAAATCGGGGGTCTTTCCTATGAAAACGGGCGCGTGAAAAATACTGATGGACGTGTCGCGGGCACCAATACTTATGTCGTGGGTTGGGCAAAGCGTGGTCCTTCTGGAGTTATTGGAACCAATAAGAGTGATTCAACTGAGGTGATGAAGCTTCTTGTAGAAGATCTCGATTCACCAAAAGTTAGCCAGGGAATTGAGCAACGTTTATCCGAGCGCGGTGTTATTCATGTGTCACAAGAACATTGGGAGAGAATTAATTCTGCCGAAATCAGTGCAGGTGAGTCACTTGGTAAACCTAGAGTCAAATTCGTGAAACGAGAAGAAATGCTAGGACTTAAGTAAAGCTCTGGCGTTTTTCAATAGCGGAGGACACTTCCAGCCGGGAGCGATATTTCCCTCAAAATGCCACCATTCATTCTTAAAAACTCTACAAAGTCCAAATTTGTAACCATTGATTTCTAGCCAATATGCAGAATCTGGCTCATTGGGATAGTTAACATCGATAGCCAATCCCAGTGGATGATGAGAGAGTTCTGGTGGAGCAACCCATTTACTTGCCTCCTGATAACTCCCGTGCTTTTTTACAGCTTGATCAAATAGGTACTGTTGGCGAGCAAAGGTTCTATATCCGGAAACAATCTTGAGATTGATTCCTTCACTTTTAGCAGCAGCTTGTGCCGCTTTAAATCTAACTTCCAAGATCGGATTTAATTTCTTTTCGGCAGTAAGCGAGTAGGCCATGGGTCCTTCTCCTAACGAGAGTTCGTTTTGCTGGCAACCTTTCATTACATTTGAAGGACGTAGAGCAAATGATTGTGAATCTGCACAGAGAACTGGAATATCAACGGCATTAGCTGGGTAAATATGTGATTGGAAGACAAGGAAATATGACGCCATTAGTAGCGCCAATCGCTTCATATTTCGCAGGGTAGCAGGGAAAAGAGGGTCAATTTATTGGTGATAATATTCGCAGGCTGTTTGCGCCCGTAGCTCAACGGATAGAGCATCTGACTACGGATCAGAAGGTTTGGGGTTCGAATCCCTACGGGCGCGCTTCACTTCCAAACTATTCAACCTTCAATGAGACCGATGCGCCTTCAACGCCCCACTGATTGTTGTTTAGGGAAAGTACGTATTCCATGGAGTATGTACTTTCCTGATTGTCGGTCAATTTAACCTGGAAAGTGAAGAGATCAGCGCTTTTCTCGCACGATAAGACTTGGTACTCCTTAAGGTCAAGCAACATGGAGTATTGAGAGACGATTACCGCGGCAAAATCTTGAATGGTGTTTGCAGCACGGAACTCGTCTGAGGCAAACGAATATGCCTTTTCGGGATCTGTATTTCCGAAAGCCTTAAGTTGTCCCTTGATCCAATCAGAACCACCAGTGAACTCATCAGTTGAACAAGTCGGTGTGGGCTGAATTAGATTCTGCACATTTGAGGGCGTGGGTTCGGATTCTTCCGAAGCAGAAGAACAACCGGTGAGAACTACAGAGAAAAGAATCAATAATGCTAAGACTCGATGGCGAGGCATTAAGCAAGTATGGCGAGAGATTACAACGAATCCAATAGCCCTAATCAGCCTAAGCGATTTTTACGCCACGCACCTGTTGACCATAGCGCCCACATAACCAAAAGTGGCTGAAACAGTAGCCGGATAGCGCGTTCTCGATCTGAATCTAAACCGAAGGCGTCTATGCCGTTGATGTATTGAGATATGTTTCCAGGAAAGATTGCTATGAAGAATAGTGCTGTAGCCCAACCAACATGGGTGCGAAATTTCCACAACACAACTAAAGAAAGACCGAGAAGAATCTCAACTATCCCAGAAGCAACAACCACAAAGTCTGCGTCAAGTGGAACCCATGATGGAACTTGGGCTTGAAACTCTGTTCTATTTGATCCAAGATGAGAAATTCCCGCAAGGGTTAGAAAAACACCAAGAAATATCTGCGCAAATTTTCGCATTCAAGCTAACCAAGTATTGGACGAAGCTCGACTCTACGGTTACAAGCCATGGAACCTTCTGACGCGAGTTGGAGTGCGAGATCTTCAGTGGAGACATCAATTATCCAAATTCCACTGATGTATTCATCAGATTTATGGAGCGGACCCTGATTAACCTCAAAAGCGCCTCCGCGATTATCTATAACCTTTGATTTGTCCGGTCCATCAATTCCAATTGCAAGAATTCGTTCTCCAGCTAGAGCCAACTTTTCATTGAACGCATTAATAGCGGCAATTTCCTCTCGAGTGTGAGGTGGTCGATTCTTGGTTTCAATCACTGATATCAGGTAGCGCATGTGAGTGAGAATACAAGATTCCCTTCGTTCCCATCGAGTACCCAATAAAAGAGGCGCAAGGTATCCTTGAGCAATGGAGCTTAAGAATCGAACTTCTGCATGGGTACTTCTGGTTGCAGCAGTAACAGGGTTTGTAGCTTCCTTTGTGCTCACGATTGATAAATTCAAGGTTCTAAAAGACCAGGGGTATACGCCTTCGTGCAATATTAATGCCACACTTAATTGCAAGAGCGTGATGCTCTCCAAGCAAGCAGAAGTATTTGGGTTTCCTAACTCGATTATTGGCGTTGCAACATTTGCGATGATGCTCGTGGTAGCGGTCGCGTTATTCCTTGGAATACGTTTCCCAAAAATATTTTGGCAACTTCTTTTAGCGGGAACTGTTCTCGCAGCTCTCTTCTGTCACTGGCTAGCGTTCCAAACCACTTTTGTAATTGGAGCGCTCTGCCCATATTGCATGGTGGCATGGTTTGCGACGCTACTTGTTCTCTCTGTTGGACTACGCGAACTGCTTCAGTTGAAGAAGGAATCACTGACCGATGAATCTTCACAATTCGCAGTCGAAACGATTCAGAAGTGGATGGTGCCTTTCCATCTTCTGTGGGCAGCGCTACTCATCGGTGCAGCCTTTATAGGTGTATAAGAGCTAAAACCTTAATGACAGGTGAAACAAAAAAAGTATTAATAAGTGGCTTCGAACCTTTTGGCGGTTCTCGCCTCAATCCTTCCCAACTTCTAGTAGAGGCGCTTTCACAATCCTCAATAGATTGCGTGGAATTAGCAGCAATAGTGTTACCTGTTGAATTTGAACGCGCCACAGAATTATTGTTAGGAAAAATTAGAGATTTTCAACCGGATGTTGTGATTGCTTTTGGGCAGGCAGAAGGAAGAAAAGCGATAATGCCAGAAAAAATCGCAGTCAATCTCGATAATGCTGGTATTGCTGATAATTCGGGGGATCAAAGGCAGAACCGAGTTATCGATGCAGATGGCAACGATGGCTATTTCACAACTCTCCCAGTTGAGAAAATGATTGAAGCAATAACAAGCGCTGGAATACCAGCTGAACTTTCGTTATCGGCAGGAAACTTTGTTTGTAACCATGTTTTTTATGAATTACAGAGAACTTTGATTAAGACTGAGATTAAATCAGGGTTTGTGCATCTGCCCTTGCTTACAGAGCAGAGTGCAGAATTTCCAGGCCAGCCAACAATGACGCTTGATGAGATGATTCAGGGCGCACGTGCCGCGATTCTCAGCACACTTTGACCGAATTGTCAGGTAGACGGCAAGATTTAATCGCCGTTCACTAGGATAATTTTGTGATGCGCGAAGCCCGTCTGGTTATTCATGCTGGATTCCATAAGTCAGGCACCACAGCTCTACAAGAGGCATTCGATGCACAGAGTGAAGAACTCAAAGCCGCCGGAATCATCTATCCAAATATCGGACGTAAGGCGCATCATCGAATTGCATGGGCGCTGACGGAAAGAACATGGGGATGGAGCAAGCGTGGTGGCGAAAAGACACCAAGAAGGCATTGGGATCAATTAGCAAAATCAATCAACGGCAGTAAAGCTGAAACAATTTTGATAAGTAGTGAATTTTTCTCAGAACTCAATGGCGATGCAATTCGTACCATTTTCAGCGAAATTAAAGGGAGAAAAGTCGAAGTTATCTTCACTGTCCGACCTTTGGTTAAGTTACTGAGCTCTTCATATCAGCAGTACTTGAAATATGGGATCAAGGCTGATTACACAACATGGCTTCATTCAGTGCTTGATAACCCAGGAGAATCGAAGATTAACCCCACATTCTGGATGCGCCACTTTCATGGGCGCGTTGTTGCCCGCTGGGTTGATGTGCTGGGAGCTTCCAATGTCACTGTGATTGTTGTCGATGAATCAAAACCTGAATTTCTTTTCGACTCAATTAATTCTTACTTGGGGTTGCCTCAAGGGTTTCTAAAAGCACAAGAAACTGGAAGTAATCGCTCGTTAACTATGGAGGAAATCGCTCTTCTGATCGAAATGAATAAGAGATTTCCGACGGATAGAGATTGGGATGAATATGAAGTATTTATCCGAGATGGATATATCCGTAGGCTGACAGACCATGTCCCGCCTTCGAAAGATGGAGAGAGACTCCCGACTCCACGATGGGCGATAGATAAAGGAAATGAAATAGGAGCGCAAAATAAGCGAGAGCTGTTAGCTACTGGCGCAAGAATCATTGGCGACATCGAAAGCCTTGATAGCGCGCAAGTCCCAGAAGGGGAACCGAATTACCCCACGAAAATTGCGATAGACACCGTTGCTGAAGCCATGTTGGGATTTGATAAGACGTTAATGAAGAGATTCCCAATTGATTGGTTTCAATCCAATATTGTTAATAGATACAAGAGAAAAGCGCGAAATGAACTTTCAAGAATACGGAAGAAGCTCTAGTTAAAGTTTTGATTAGCGCGATCTAGGTCAGCCTGGAAGTCCACTTCAACAGCAAAGAGATCTGAGATATCAACCGGTTCAATCTCGATTCCTGCCTTTTCAATTGCGAGCTCGAGCCCGCGCTCAAAGTAATCGTTATCAGCGCACTCATCGAGATACTTTATTGTCGCGCTCTTATGGTGCTTAGAGATGAAATTAATTCCTACCGCCTCACCAAGAGCGTTTTTGACTTGTTTGGATAGGGCGTTGATGTTGCCCTTGGAATCAACGGTGTATTTCACTTCCTCTTCAGCCGTGGCAGAAGTGTTGACACAGACAAAGGATTTTTCGCTACGAATTCGTTCTGCGATTCGCTCAAGAACTCGAGCATCGAAGACCACATCGCCATTGAGCCAGAGCACGCCACTTTCTTGAGAGGCGCGTAACGCCTTGAGAAGACTCTCGGATGTGTTGGTTTGATCGTAGTTTTCGTTATAGACAAAAGAGACATTGGGATGCGCCTCCATAATCATTTCCATCTTAAATCCGACCACAATCGTGACGCGAACTTCGTCTCTAAAGACTTTCTCAACATTCTCTAATTGTTGCTGCATGATGGAGCGTCCATCTGCGAGAGGTGTAAGTGGTTTGGGCCAAGGTTTTCCTAAACGGGTGCCCATTCCGGCTGCAAGTATCACAACTTGTAGGGCCATAGATTTATACTACAGGAAATGAATCAATCCCTTACTTCGTTGATGGTCACGCCTGCAACGACTATCAACGAAATTCTCACAACATTCGTTGATTCACAAAATGACCTTTTATTGATCGATGAAAATAGCGTTGTCGCAGATCCTCATATGGAGTTATTGACGGACTATCCGAGGAGTGCTTCAGCTGCGTTAGTTGCCGCAGAAAAAAATGGCGACACCTTAGTGCGACAGAACCGAATAGCTAGCGCATCATCAGCCACCCATAAAGTAACGATTGGAAATCGCAAGTTTGTAGGAGTACTTCGACTCTCGCAGAAACAGAGAATTGAGATTATTTCAACGCTAGAGAGCGCTGCACAGCATAAAGTACCCGGAAACGCTTTAGATCTCGTTCTTGTTGCTTTGACACGCGCGATGGTAAAAATTGATGCAGCTGACGTATGGGCAGCTCCATATATTCGTAGCGCCAATAAAGACGAACGTCGTAAAACTCAAGAAGAGATTGCGAATCTGAATTTGGGTCGAGTCCGTTTAAGTATGGCAAATCGAGCCAATGACGGCTTCTTCTCGGTATTTTTCCTGCGAAAATTCTCGAAAATACTTACTTGGGTAGCGGTAAAAGTTGGTGCTACCCCTAATCAAGTCACACTTATTTCTTTCGCCATTGGACTTTATTCTGCATACTGTTTCTCTCAAGGAACTTTCTGGAGTATTTTTCTTGGCGCAATTCTTCTGCAACTCAGCATCATTGTGGATTGCGTAGATGGAGAATTGGCTCGTTACACCAGAAAATTCTCACAACTCGGCGCTTGGCTTGATGCAGTAACTGACCGAGTGAAGGAATACATGGTCTTTATGGGGCTTGCGATTGGGGCGGAAAAAGAAGGGCGAGATCTCTGGATTCCGGCAATCGTAATGATGCTCATTCAGACTTTCAGGCATCTCTCTGATTACAACTACGCCCGAACAGCGCGTTTTAGAGCTGAAGAGAAGTTTGTTGCGCCTGTGAAATTTACTGCTGACTTTGATGGCATCATTCCAACCGAACGTGAACCAAAGGGACGGCTTCGTTACTGGCTAGGGAAAATCATCCAATTCCCCATAGGTGAACGATGGTTGGTAATTAGCGCCAGCGCAGTAATTGGTGGAGCTGCTTTTACCTTCATTGTAATGCCCGTACTTGCATTTATTTCTGCGACCGTTGTCTTCCGCGGTCGGTTAATTAGAACCCGAGAGATGCCGAAGGTTTCAACAGGAAAATCTTTGATTTCACGTCAATCTGATCTTTTAGGATTACAGCGGAGCATCTCGAAGAGATTTGATTGGTTGGAGCCATCAATCTTGCGTCTCATCGAAGGTGGATTTTTGATCTGGATTTTTGCAAGTGTGGAAAAGGTAAACATTGCGACATTTATGATTCTTTTCAGCATTATGTTTCATCATTACGACAACCTTTATCGCGCTCTTCAAGATGAGAAAAAACCGGAATGGCTTTCAGCACTTGGGCTGTTTGTCGGTGGGAGAATCCTGATTCTTGGAGTTGCTGCACTTCAAGATTGGCCTCTCTATTACTTTGCTTGGTATTTCTCCATCTTGTTCCTAGTTGTCTCATCAATGCAATGGGTTTTGAGCCATCGGGCTAATAAGATAGGAAGATGACTGCTCGTCCCGCAAAACCGACGATTGCTCAAATCCGAGAAGTCTCACAACCACTCTCCGTTACTGGTCGTTCTAATGCCGAACATTGGGTAGCAGACTTATATTTAAGAAAGATTTCTCCTTATTTAACTCGTCTACTTCTTAAGACACCGATTACCGCAAACGGCGTGACGTATCTGATGATTCTTACTGGAATCTCCATAAGTGGTGCGCTACTTATTCCAGGAACTACAGGCCTAGTCTTGGCGCTCTTCTTATCCCAATTACAAATGCTCTGGGATTGTTGCGATGGTGAAATTGCCCGGTGGCGAAATTCCCAATCACCCAAGGGGGTTTTCCTCGATCGGATAGGGCATTACCTCACTGAATCACTAATCCCACTCGCTTTATCGATGCGAATTATTGGTTGGCCCAACGATGCAATTTCTGATTGGAAGCTACCATTTTCTGCAGCGTTAATTTCGATAGTGATAATCCTAAATAAAAGTTTCAACGACATCGTCCATGTATCACGTGCATTCAGCGGCTTAACAAAACTATCTGATTCCAGAGATAGTGGCGCTCCGATAAAGAGTTGGTTAAGGATCGCTAAAGCACCTTTCAAGATACTTGCTGTTCAGCGACTTTTCCATTCAGTAGAAATGACCATAGTCATTGCACTCTTCTCTGCGAACGAATTGTTGATTACCTACGGACTTTATGTGGCGCTCTTTGTGACATTTGGCCACCTAGTTGCGATACTTGGTTCACGGAAACTCGACCCAAGGTAGGTAAGCGATGCTATTCATCTGCAAAGAGATGATTGAAGGATTTCGCCACCTTTTCCCTCGTGGGAAATTCCGTTTTGTTCTCGTAGCTCTCTCCCTTATCGCGGCCGCGATATCGGTCTCTGAGTTACTTGTGATGAAATTCTTTGCTACCTTGATCCTCCACGAAGGAGAGTTTGAACGTTCAGTTTTAGGTTGGGCAATTATCGGGTTTTTCGCTTTTTTTATTGTTACCCGTTTTGGACAGTTTTATCAGCGAAACTATCGGGTAAAGGCTCTAGCCCGATCCTTTCGAGCAGCAAAGAAAGAAAAGAAACCTAAAGAAGAGAACCGAGAATGGGCAATGGCATTTGAACTCACGAATATCTTGAGTTTGGGCGCCCAACTCATCGCTATTCTGCTCTTTTTCTTACTCCTTAATCCAACTATCGCGCTATTGAATGTGGTTATCCTCGTGATCATCCTCCAAGTTGTAGGTGGAATTTTCAGAAAGCAGCTAGCGGTTCAAGCAGAGTTAAACTCTCTAGAAAAGGGAAAGAAAGCCAAGCCTGATAAGCGCTATGGGGTCAGGATAAAGGCTGCTGAAAGCGGAGCTCTAGTTTCCAGCGGAGGAATGCTTGCTCTTCTCGCGATTTTGCTTTTTATGAGCTTTCAGGGAGATATCACTCCAGCAAATACACTGGTTATCTTCTTAGGCGCGAGACTACAAAATTCTGTTATTGCAAATGGCTCACGATCGCTCATGCGATATGCGCGCTCAAATTCTCGAGTGGCTGCAGATGATGTCGACGAGTGACGTACTTCTTACATTTGGATTCTCAACGCTCTCCCATCGGGTAAAAAATTTAACCCTGCCTCAGAGCGCTGAAAATAGGGAATTTATCGTTCTAGTCCAGAACCCGAATGAAGAGAGTTATGTCTTTAACACCCCACATTCAAAGCTGGTGGAACTCAAGAGTCGTGGGGTAGCAAAGAGCCGAAATGCAGCGCTGAAATATGCAAGTGGTAAATACCTTATCTTTGGCGATGACGATATAACCTTTGATGAAAATGGGATTTCAAAGCTGATTGAATATTTTGAATCGCACCCTGAATGCTCGATTATTCTTGCTCAAACGAGCGATGAAACAGGAGAACTTCGTAAGAGCTATCCAACCAAGTCCCATAAATTGACCAAGTACAACTCCGCTAAAGCAGCGACCTACGAAATGATGGTCCGTACCGATGCCATCCGAGTCGCTGGAGTTACTTTTGATGAAAGCTTTGGAGCCGGCGCAGAAAATTTCCTTGGGGATGAATACATTTTTATTGCCGATGCCATAAATAGAGGCCTGCATGGAGTCTTTTTACCGATTCGAGTCGCAATTCATCCGAAAGAGAGTTCAGGTAGCACATGGGGAACGCCTCGAGATTTAACCGCGAGAGCAGCTGTCTTTTCGAGAGTTTTTGGAGTTACTGCACCAATTTTTCGAGCGCTCTTCCTGTTGAAATCACGCAAAGGTCGTGTGAGTTTTGTTAACGCAGTTCGATTCATAATTGGCCGATGAAGATATTTGCGCATCGCGGTTTTAGCGCACGCTTTCCCGAAGGCACACGCGCCGCCTATGAAGGTGCAGTCGTGGCTGGCGCTGATGGTTTTGAATGCGATGTTCGCCTCTCTCGCGATAATGAAGTTATCTGCTTTCATGATCGGACAATCAAGAGAATCGCTGGTGTAAGAAAGGCAGTTGCACGCCTTACAGCCCAAGAACTTCACAAGCTTGTCGATGCAATAACGCTCAACGAACTTCTCGATATTGCCATAGAAGAGAAGAAGGATGTACTGATTGAGACCAAGCATCCGGTATTAACCGCGGGGAAGATCGAGAGACGCGTGCTAGAAATTCTT
>JACCDG011285878.1_pt1 | contig 11035 bp, 14 predicted proteins | sample 7442471 | NCBI WGS metagenome assembly JACCDG01 (sample SAMN15323444, study PRJNA562643) | freshwater metagenome | isolation source: river surface water | place: USA:Blue River Watershed | collected 2017-08-17
TAGATGCTCCTTGTCCATCTGGATATAAGGAAATGGGTCGTGATTTATGTCAGAAAATATGATCGTCACAAAGTCAATGTATAAAATTGGAGAACGTAAATATATTGAAATTGACGGTAAACAAGTTAAGATTCGGTGGAGATACAACAGACCTATAGTGTCACAAGAAGGTCTCAAGACTATTTTTGAATACAAAGAAGGGGACCCGATTCATTGTAAGATTGACCACGTCATATGGGAAGGAGAAGTTTATCTCGTGTTAAAAAGTATATGTGACTAACGTATAATGCTCACTAGGACTGGATACCTCACAAAGACAGATCCAGAACTAAAAAAACAACTCAATGTGAGACCACTTGCATCAGGTGACTTTCCGAGGCCCGCATCGTTCAAGGTGTATCGAGAGAATGGTAAGCACATGTGCGTTCCGCGGTATTTTTTTGAAACCCCCGCCGATGTGGACAAGAGACCGGAACCATCACCTGCAAATATTGTATTCAATGGAAAGCTCAGAGAAACCACTCACCAGATCGAAGCCACGAGCAAAGGTGTTGAAAGCCTCCGCAGCATTGGTGGCGGGGTCTTGACTCTGCCATGTGGTTACGGTAAAACAAGCTGTGCTCTCTATTTAGCTGCGCAATTCAAGGTGCGCACGATGATTGTTGTGCACAAGGAGTTTCTGGCCACTCAATGGGAGGAACGTATTCGGGAATTTTGCCCTGGGTCTACTATAGGCCGTGTGCAATGTGATCGGTTGGAACTCGAAAATGATTTTGTAATAGCACTGATTCAGACGATGAGTCAGAGAGACTTTGCACTCGGAACTTTTGATTCAATTGGTATGGTTATAGTAGATGAGGCGCATCATATCTGTGCTCGATCATTTTCTCAGTTTCTATTCAAACTGTGCCCAAAGTATACACTGGGCCTATCTGCGACACCGGAAAGAAAAGATGGATTGACGAAACTCCTCTACTGGTTCCTCGGTCCACAATTTTTTACGGTTGAGCGAAAGTCGGAGAATGTATCGGTGATTCACATCCCTTTTAAGGGTCCGTTCCCATCCATGAAAACCACACAATACGGAAAGCTCAGTTTACCCGGTATGATTTCAGATTTAGTAGATATCCCGGAGCGAAATGCAGTAATCATAAATCTTATACAGGAACTCCTGGAAACTGATAGAAATATACTTGTACTCACAGATCGGAGGGATCACGCGATGTATCTACTGCGACAGTTTGGGGACACTGGCGGTTTATACATTGGTGGGGCTGATCTGGAACATGGTTCAACAAAACGGTTGATTTTCGCAACATTCTCTCTTGCACAAGAAGGTCTGGATATTCCAAAGTTGGATACTGTTATTCTTGCAACTCCGAAATCTGATGTGAAGCAGGCGGTTGGCCGGATTTTGAGGGGTGTAACCAAGTGCCCACCTATAGTGTATGATGTAGTTGATCACTGGTCAGTGTTTTTTGCAATGGCAAACAAACGAAAGGCTGTCTATCGCGAACTCAATTTTATAATGGATGATGACCCAAAGATTGAAAAAACATGTCTGTTATAAGTAATGGATGATAATATATATCGATTTGTTGGCTTTGTGATTATTTTATTTTGTTGTTGTTCTTCTAGTTCTTCTTCTGCATTCCTTTCCATTCCACAATCAGATAAACCAAGAGAACCTTCGAAATTAGACAGGGCATTGGGTCCCGGAAAGACGAGTGCAAATTTATCAAATTTATGATTTTTTTTTAAGTGAATAATATAAATGGCGGCTGTAATTATTGCAATTCTACTATCATCGTGTCTCTCTTCAAGTTCAGCCTTGATAGCAAAATCGAACATGACTACGTCGAATGGATATACATCTGGTTCAGAGCCCACATCAAACAACATAATATCAAAAACGTCAGATGGGGTGTTGCAGTGTGGACTAAAATGTGATTATGATTCAAACTGTGCATCTTGGGTGGTAAAGAATAACGAATGCTTCTTAAACACCAAAGGGTCTAGCAATGTTATAGCTGGCTACAAGGTGAATGATTATTGGTATTTTTCTGGTGCACCTGAATCTATTATAGAGACTGGTACTTACACAGACCCAGATAAATGTTTACAAAAATGTGACGAATTATCTTCCAGTGGTTGTGTCGCTTGGAGATTTGATAATGATAAGAAGGTGTGTGAATTTTTAAAGAATGATCCGTCAAAGCCTAAAATATATACATCATTTCGGTGAAAAAGCCATGACAAATAATGCAAATATATATAAAATTATAAAATGAACCGCCTCTATTTCGAATCTTGTTTGCTGTATTCGTCTATATACCACCGGCTGTGAGAAATCAATTTCTGCATAACTCACAGCCATTTATCTATAATGTGACTTCATTTTTTTTCTGGTTGCTCTTTCGTTTCTTTGCTCCGCTGATTGAGATGTCTCTCACGCCACCAGCATCTGAATCTGCGACTGAAACTATATCTGAAATCTGGTCATCCTGTTTTGGCACAGGGGGTGCAGGCTGGCGGCTGTTCATTGGTGGAGGTACACCAAAGCCGCCGAGGAGGTTAGATAAATCTATACCCGGTCCCTTCATTTCACGCGGACCTGTTGCTGGCATAGAACCTGCGCTTGCCTGTACCGCATCCATCATATTCTTCACAAGATCCGGATTCTTCTGTAGAACCTGATTCATGTTTGGAATGGACCTGAACATACTATTTGACAGATGGAACATCATTGCTGACCCGCCAACCATCATAAGTAGCTTAATCTCTGGCGCCATACTAACCTTGTCGCGGTACTTTGCATAAAGCTCCTCAAATACACCGTCATAATCATCTATATTCTCCATCATAGACTCTGACCATCCATCTAGGTGCACGTCAAATGGATCGTACCGTTTATTTAGAAACTCTAGACCACTCACGCATGCCATGAGCATACGTCTCTGAAATTTGATAGACTGGTCAGCCTCAATCCCGTATACAATTCTCTTGTATTCGGTTCTAAGTTCCTCAATATCAGTGTGTGTACCAAATTTTTTATTCGGGCTGAAACCCTTCTTCTGAAGACGTGCGAGTTTATTCAGTAAATCAGCCTTCTCATCTTCGATAGTTTTATATCCTTCAGATGGTTGCTGCTCTGGCATGGGTCCACCGGGCATTTCCTGATCATACATTTCCTCCTCTTCATCCTGTGGATGCATAGAGGGCATTGGGGGCTGGGGGTATTCGTCCTCTAGTCTCTTTGAAGGGTTTATGAATGCATCCATCGCAGGCTCTGTAAACTTCATTTTAGGCTTTGGCTTGGGCTTTACAAGTGGAATATTCTTTGTGGGTGGTTTTATCGAAATCTCATCCATCAGAGCTCTCTCTGTGTCATCAAGAGTGAGGGTTTGACTATCATCATTATTGAAAACAATATCGACCATCTAATCTTTCTATTGAAAGTTAACTGATATCTTTAACGCGGAATAAAATATTTTTATATATAAATGGAACTCGCTCTTAAAGTTGTACTGTGGCTAGTGGCAGTTCTATTATTCAGCTCTATTCTAAACATGTTCATGAACAGTTGTAGCGCAAGTTATTACAAACCCATCGTAACCACAGCTGGATCAGATGCACCGGATTTTTTTGAGAACAAGAGCAGTATCTCATGTGTACCAGGACCTAGTCCAAATGCGGCTTACTATACCGGTGAGGCTGGTGGGGGATTTTGTGGTGATCAGGAGTATGTGCATAAGGTGGGCCAAGGTTACGCCATCACCGAAGGAATAGGCGAACCACTATTATCTATGTAATTTGTAGATGAGTGAGTACTATATATTCGCAGATTCCACAAATCGTGATACAAATCTTTACCCACATGGGAATTCGTATACTCTGCACCTCACAAAAAGATTGAGAAATGTTACACAGGTTGATCTAGTATCAGCCAAAATTCCAAATACAGTGTATAATTTTCAAGGTGGTTCTAATGTACTCACAGTAAATTCAAAGCAAATTAGCCTACCACCTGGATTTTATAACGCATGTGATATAAGTGATTACTTGACGACACATACTGGTTTAAAAGTTTCATATTTATCAAGCGAAGGTAAACTGTTATTCACAAGTGGCGACCCATTTACAATAAATGTGACTGATACGAATCTTCAGAAGATTGTTGGATTGTCTAACGGAATTGCGGTGTTTGATAATATACTCGGTGTTTACACTATTAAATCAAGTTCTATACTCGATTTATCAACAAATGAGTTTGTATTCCTCGATATAGAAGAACTTCGAAATCAGAAAGTCATAGACAGTAAAAAACTTGTAGGTGATAGTTATGATGGTGCAACTATAGCAACTTCATTTTCAATGATACCACTCGATGTACCATCTTCAGTTGTAAAAACATTCAAGGAAACAACTGATTATAAGATTTCTATACAATTTGATCATCCTATACCAAGCGTATCAAGACTCAATGTGAGGTGGCTTGATCACACTGGAAAGGTATTGAACTTTAACGGAGTTGATAACAATTCTTTTCTTATGCGATTCCATTGTAACCCATCTGCTCCACCCGAAGAGAAAGAGTCTGAATATGAAATTCTCGCCAAAAAAATAGAACGTGCTATACAAGATGCAATACCTCCACCAAAACCAGAAAAGAAGAAATCGTGGATTATACCACTGTTTATCATAATGTTTTTGGCTATAGTATATTTATACAAGTTCAGACCAAGCTAAACTCCAATATACTTTAGGATTTTGGCTTAACCCCGCCGCGCATAATGAGATTGTATCACTTGTATCTGTAAATGAATTTCTACCAATCTGCGCTTCAAAAAAACTCGCTTGTAGAGACGTGCTTATTGAACCATTTTGTCCATATCCAACTTCTATTGTTCTTCCACCTGTAATCGCTGATGCTGCTGTATCTACTTGTATATTTGTACTTTCGGTTGGATACGTAAACGTTGCGCCGGTAAGAGTCCCATTCAATACGAGTTGCCATTGAGCCAAATCGTTTATGGTGCTCAAAGCAATGTTAATTTGTTTTATAACTGCGATTGCATCGAGACGATTAGGTGCTAATCTAAGAGTGCATAGTGGAATAAGAGTCGAATTTAATGTATTTCCGGTTAATGGCCCAATTGCACAAAACAACTGTTCTTTCGGTTCGTATCCACCTTCCGAAAGAACAGTCGAGCAAATCTGTTTTAATTTAGATGAGGAGTTTGTTGTACCTATATTGAAAATTTCATATCTTATAGGTAAACACGCAGTTGTTATATATGTTCTATTGACTATATTCGAGTGATGGAACGTATGACAATTTATAAATTTTCCATTTATGCATAATCCTGTTCTGACAGACCCTACACCCAGCCATTCGATGTCTGTAAAGAATATTTGAGATGCTGTCAAGTTTGCGCTTATTCCACTTGGGCCAGTTCCATCAAGTCGGTCACCGTTCCATGATGATTGTGGTATTATATTCTCAGTCAGTATGCCACTTGAGTTTGATCGCTCAACAATGTACACATTTGAATCTGGTCCAAGTTGTATGTAGTATCCATTATCTGACCCGTAGTATCCTACGCGCTGTATTAAATTTTTCTTTGGAACGTCCATTACAAATGTATTCATAACCAAAAATGATTTACCGGGTTGATAATTAAACACGTATCGACTTTCGCGTCCCGCGTATGCATTTGTACTTGATGTTACGTTTAAAATTACAGATGATTCTGAGTTTGAATATGTTATTGACGCCCCATCTATCAAGTTTGAATAAAATTTATCGTTTATTCTGTATCTGTTTTGTGCATCAAACAAAGTAACTGGATTTGAAACTCTTAAACGCCCAAATGCATCAAGTTGCATTGTGTTTGCAAGTGTAATATCAGTATCTGTATTTTGTTTTGTGCACCACGATCCATTCGCTACACTCATCATATTAATTTATAGTTACAAATTAAGATGGATGAACAATTTTTATATATAGATTCAAGACTCGGACAGACACCTAATAATTATACAGTTCATCTCACCACACCTCTGAAGTTTATAAAGAAAGTTGATTTGGTCTCAGCAATTATACCATACAATCTGTCTGAACCGTATATATTTCTGGACATTGAACAATTCCGGAGTAGATATGGTACTCAGTCGTGTAAGTCAAATCTGACGTCTGTAAATAATAAAAATTTAGACACATCTCCTACGCTTTATGGATACTTTGGTCATGTTTTGTGCACGAGACCAACAATCATACAAACAAAATCTAATATTATCGGCACCTCCGGGAACACTATTACAGAGTATACTTATTCAAATACAATTACATACATAGAAAGACAGTATACATGTTCCGTAACATTCAAGCAGCCCATCGAAAGTGTAGACAAGTTAACCATTCGATGGGTTGATAGATTTAACAACCCTGTAGTTTTTACCGATAATCATAGTTTTATTCTTCGAGTGCACACTGTGAAGCATGAGATTGATGATTATACACCACTTAAAAGACCAGATCCAGTAGAACGTGAACAAACATATACAGACGTGAGGTTGTACCTGTTATTCATCGTTGTTATCATGGGTATATTTACAATTCTCATGCTGAGAGGCAAGCCAGACATCCCTGTGGAACCTTAATCTCTGATGCGATATGTTGAACAAGTTGTAGATCGAGTAAGGCTTTTACACCTTTTACAATTTCGGGGTTTATGATATCGTCATCCGTCCCTGATATTCCGTCTGCACCAGCTGCAATTTTTTCAAGAATGGGTACAATTTGCTCGGGGTGTGCAACATACGATTTCACTATGCGTATAAGATCAACTGCATTTGTTGGTGGGTTTTCTTTCAAGATGTTAAGCAGAGTGTCCATTGATATGGGTAAACATTTTAGCGGGTAACGGCGTACACTGGAGCAGCTGGCTGGTTAATCTCAGTGTTGATAGCAACCGCCTTCACAACCATAAATACAACGACTGCTAGGACAGTGGTGGCCAGCGCAGTGAGCAGGTAGTAGTTACCGCCCTGACCTCTGATGCTCACAACCTGGGAAATGACCCAGCGGACCACATCCATCCATGCGACGGCGGATGCAAAGCTGAAACCAGCCACAACCGCATTCAGAGACTGAGACTCAACCATGGTAGCAAGGGAGACTAGGGTGGCCATTTATTAATAGTCTAGAAATTATTCTCGTCCATAAAGTCATCCTCCTCCTTGAGAATTTCCTTGTACTTTACTTTCACCGGGAGTTCGTCTGGAGGTTTTTTGACAATTATAAATTTTCTATACTTCTCCTGATCTTCTTCCCCATTATCAATTGAGTACACTTTTATTTTGTTCATCTATAGCTTTTTTCATTATTATTTCTGCTGGATTTTCCGGCGACCAGTCATCCCATGTGTCATAACACTCATTCATCGCCTGAATAATCTCATTGTCTCCTTGATACCGAGTAAACTCATCTTCATCGCTCTCAAACTCTTCGTCTGACTCTTCACTCTCTTCTTCACTTTCGTCTTCAAAATGAGAACCAATCTGTTTACCAATGTAATTTCTTGCAGCGTATTTCATGCCATACTCCATGTCTGTAGATGTAACAGTGTTTCTCTGACAAGCATTTGCATACTTGGCAGCTGAATATACGGCAAATTCCATGACAGGCACGAGAATGTTTATAGCTGCATTTTCCATTGAATTATGTGAACAAAAGTTTTCCATCTGGATCCAGCACATTATAACTATGCGCGTAAACCCTAACAATTTTCGGTAGGTTATCGGTATATGTGAAATATATATTCTGATGTTTTATACGCCCCATATTTATACTTCCGGATGGAAACTCACTCTCTGGATCTAGACAAAAAGAATACGTATAAAAGTATCCTGGAACACTCGTGTGATAATCAAGTGGCTGTACATTTTTAAAGTATATTGCTGGCTGATCCACCTTTGTAAATTCGTTTACATCAAAACGTATACGTGACACATTTGATGTAAATGATCCGTCGATTTCCTTTACCGAGATGTAAAACTCTTTTACCGGTCTCTTGAATTTTAAATCTTCTCCTGAATCCGTATATTGAACTTGCTCTATAATCATATTCTCCTTTATAGGTGGGGTTTCCAGAAACACATAATCTATAAAAAATTGAATATTATCGGTGGGTTCAAACAACTCGAGTACTATTCTACAATCTTCGAAGAGCGGGAGATATTTTTTAAATGGGATAATGACATAGTCACTGTCGTGCAGTAAGTTTCTCTTTTGTTTAGGCGTTCTCAAGTAGTGGTACATTTGAATCCACTCTCCAGTGAATGATTGGATCGGCTGGTTATGTATATACAGTGTAATCTTGTCAATATCTCTAAACTTTACACCCTTTAGGTAGTACCCTTGCATTATATCAGCAAAGTTTGATGGATAAGTAATATATTGCGTTGATGATGTTTTTTTAAATGTCGACTCTAGTATTTGTGTTGACATGTGTATATGCCTTTTGAATACAGAGTGAAAGTAGCTCATACTACTGAGAGCTGTTATTAAAAACAAGACCTCCTAACCCGTCTCTAAATTTTATAATGTTATGTGTTATTCCATACACATTCACATTTGAGCTTGTTTTACTTTCTACATACACAACCTTTTCGCGTATTCGGCTCATGTTTACATATGAATCTGGATAATCATCTTCTGGATTTGTTGCGAATGAATATGTAAATACATCATTTCTTGTTGGTTTGCGTGAATGTCTTGTAAGTATCTGTACAGTCTTCATGAAATTTGCATCACACTCAAATCTCTCATGACCATTGAGATACATCGCCGCCTTGTCAATATCACCCTCAAACACGATTTCTGACATTGGGTTCCAGAATTCAATTTTAGAATACATATTTGTTGGAATAGTCACCGTTTGAATCTGTTTAACCATGTGTTTAAGCTCGCTTGTTTGTAATATATTCCTATCCCTCTCTGATAAATATATGTATTCCGTTATTATAGACGGACTCAACACCTTTGGATATGACAATGGATTCACATCATAAATCTTGACAGTATTTGTTGCTAGATTTAAAAACCTTCCGTCAAAATATCCACTTGTATATCTATTTCTGTCTATGATGTTTACATCCAAATCCTGGAAAATACCCGTAACGTCAGACTCCTGTATAGTTAAAGTGTTTATATTGTATATATAGTCTCCAAGAACATATAGATTTTTACCATCGAAAATTATATCGTTAATTTCAGTTTGTTTCGTGAATGATATATTGTTTCCGAAATATACAGAAGAGTACTCTGGTCTGAAATAGAACCTGTTTATAGCGGTACTATTTGAAAAATATATAGTTTTTTCATCAAACACTGATGTAAGTATACCCTGTGGAACTCGGTATCCATTTACATCGAGCGCAGTCTGTACACTTATTAGATTACCACCTTTGAATGGTACAAAGTAAGACTCATTATTAAAACTAATCACTGATCTATAGTCATTGTTAGAGCACGGAATAGACCCAAATGAATCCTCATCATAAAATGGTTTACTCTTATCATAAACAATCATAAATGAATCATCTATACCCGGTGGATAATATACATAATCACCTAATACGTTCGAAGTCATTGCATTGTTAAATTTACGAGTGTATTTTGAAAATGGAAAGCTATTTGAATTATAAATTACGAAACTTGAATTGTTTGTTAGTGTATATAAATTTCCATCGATTATAAAGTTTTGACCCAGTTGTGTATATTTTGGATAAAATACTATATTTGAATTTACGACATTACCTTTTGCAATTGTTATACCATTTGAAAAATAAAACACGTCACCATCAACTGTAAAGTGCGTGTATGGTTGAAATTTAAGCAATGTCGATTCAAGTGTTGACAGATTAATGTCAATAATTGATGAATCGTAAGAAAATGAAATATTAGAACCATGTATAAAAGATTTTCCAGGTTCTCCAGGTGTGCTTGCAATTGTCTGAGTAACATTCAAATCCTGGTCTAATTTATATATGTATTTATTGGATGATGCGTATATGTATCCGTCATAGAATTTAGCACCGTTTAGCTTTTCAAAGTTTTTATATGTATACGAGCGTTGTTCAAATGAATACGTTATAACATTTGAGTTGTTGAAAAATAGTACGTTATTACCTATTAACACAGCCGTGTTTGATTTGATATTCTTTGCATTTAAATATGTGTTGGACACGTAATCAAATTGTATAACATTTGATTTTGAGGCTATTGATATATACCTACCATCATCGAATATCGAATGGTACTCCAAATTACTAATCGCTAAACCTGGTCTATAAAAAATGACTGGTGAATCAGACGCTTTTATGTATGAAAATGTTTCTGTATTCATATCAAACGCAACTATATTTTCAGAATTTAAAGGCAAAAGATATGCAACATTTCCGTATACTTGAACAGTATTTGATGTAATTGTACCGTTGAATGTGTGATATTTATAGGTTCTCTGGCGATTATTTGTGTACGAGAATAATCCATTGTTTGTATTTGAGCTCAATATGTATGATAATTGACCCTTTATGTACCCACCTGTCCTCGTTTCCCATGGTATATTAACAAAATTTACTGGGAATGATGATGTATTGTCATAAAGGATAACATTTCCTGTTTGTATTACAAATAAATACTTTTCATTATCATAAAATGCATATTGGAAATCTTTTGGATTCTGTGTATTTATTACGTTATACACGGATGTGTTTGCCACGTCTGATATTTTATTTATGGATGCTTTTACTATCTTATCACCTGGTATCGAAAATGACCACAGATTGGAATCAAAGTATACAGGGTTTATAACGCGAGATGAAAGTCCGGAATAATCATACTCGTATTTATTTTGAATTCCTATTCCGTAAAATTTAGTGTCAGTTAAAACTATAACTCCGTCGGAAGAAGATATCATAGATGCATTCGAGAATGTCCCACTCAGAGATTTGAAAATGTTAAAATTGA
>JACCDG011738301.1_pt1 | contig 11035 bp, 12 predicted proteins | sample 7442471 | NCBI WGS metagenome assembly JACCDG01 (sample SAMN15323444, study PRJNA562643) | freshwater metagenome | isolation source: river surface water | place: USA:Blue River Watershed | collected 2017-08-17
CCATCGACGTACGGCATCTGTTCGGCCGTCCAGGTTTGGCCGGTGTTCGGGTCGAAGAACCCTTCGATCGGCTTCCGTTCGGTGGTGCCCAGTTTAGGGTGCTCGATCGTATCGTACCCCAACACAACCCGAATCGGCTCCAGTACCATCCCCGATTTAGGGGACTTGAAAGCGACCGAACACGCACCGAACGGCCGCGTTTCGTACGGGTTCTGTGCGGTGCCCATGTTCGGTGCCTGTGAGGGTTCAGCAGGCGTACGGGTTTCGTACGGATTGAACGGCTGGACGAACGATTCCCAAACAAACCGACCGCACAGATCCCGGACAGGCGTTTGGGATTCGTACGGAGTGAAGGGGAGCCGAGCAGAACCCGAACGACCAAGGATGGACTTAACAGAAACCATACGCGAGACTCCTGCCACCGTTTGGTGGCTGTTAGGTGACCCCTACCCTTACCCTAGAACAAGTCTAGCCTAATATCGGCACAAGGCAATGATGAGTTGAGAAAAATCTTTCAATATAAGATTGGACATAATGTTATGTCATATTGTAAGATAGCGTTAGTTAACATAAGTTATGCTATATTATAACATAACATAATATTATGTTATCTAATATGGATGTAGTTGTATGTTGTTAGGGGCGGCAGGTGTTAGCCTGGCAGAACCCTAACGGTGGTGTTCGGGTTTTGTTCGCTCGGTCTATTACGGACAGGTATGTCTTTTGTTAGGGGCAGCCGAATCTGATCCTAACGAAAAACGACTGCCGTTGTTGGGGACTTATCTGGCTAACAGGCACCTAACGCACGCTGGGGCTATTGAGGACATGTTTGTGTTTTGTTAGGGAGCGGTCGTTGGGGACTTATTAGGTTAACTCTTCCCTAACAGGCCGGTTCGGATCCTGGTTGGTGGCGACTGCCGCCATTGGGGACTTATTTGTCCTTTGTTAGGGCCTGCGGCCCATTGAGGATATGTTAGTCCTTTGTTCGCCCACACATCCCCCGGAGGGGTTAGGGGTTTGTTAGGTCGCTCCTGTTGGGGACTTATTAGGATAACAGAATCCTAACAGGCGATTTGCCCCATTAAGGACCGGTTAGTCCTTTGTTCGGCAATCCGCCCAGCTATTCCGGACCAAGTTGTATTTTGTTAGGGAGCGATACGCGAACAGACCGCCACCTGGCCATGGGGACTTATCCCAGGCTTAGCCATTCGCTATCCCCAGGCCCGATTGCCTGGGGTTCACCTGCGGCAGGTTTACCCTGCCCGCACCATCATCTTGCAGATCAGCCTGCTCTGCTCTGCGGCCATCATCTTGGCGGTTGCAACCGCATCTTCGAGATCGTTGGTGAAGTAGGAAGCACCTGCGTATCCACGCCCAACCCGCACTGGCCCATCTGGGTGCTTATCTTTCTCAGATGGTAACGTCTTGAACCGTACCTCGAACTCCCCATAGCCAATCCGCAGCACCATGTTGAGCGACGCGAGGATACCACGAGCATGCTTAACTGTCATCTGAAATCTCCTTAAAACACCCCACCCAAATCTCAGCCCCCCATTCCTGGGGGGCCGAGGTACTGTCAGACATGCGAATCACCGACAAACGTATTCGCAGTTGATCTTCTCGAAGTAGCCGGAGCATATGCTGCGTGTCAACTCGCCGACGCCATCAGAGGTTTTCGTCAGCGTCATCGTGATTTCGAAATACGTCTTGTTCTCTTCCTTCGGAACAAGCGTCAACTTGGTTGGTCGATCGTGCCCGTCGGTCAACTCTGTCATCTGCCGATCTTCGGCCAGATCTAAGAGAGTGGCGAGAATATCAGAACGACACGCGAAAAACCTTCCGCTCTTATCGAGTGTAGGACCGAAATCGTCCGCAGTCGTGACCAGACGCCAAACAGACTTAGCCATGAGAATCTCCTAACAGCACCCCAACACCCGCCCGAATGGGGGGAGTCGGCTTTCGCCGACCCCCACCCTACCCCCACCCCGATCAGACACCGACCGCCTCGGCCTCGGCCTCGGCCCCCACAACTGGGGGGACCGGGAGCCATGTCCGCTGGCGATCGGCCGCTTCAGCGAAGAATGCCTCATTTGGGGGGGTGCGGCCGTCACCACCGACCCACTTGATTTGGGGGGTGACGATGCCCGTGTTCGGGTTCTGGACGGGAGTGGACTTGACGGACTGGACGGACTTGCGAGCCATGAGAATCCCCTTAAATAGGGTGGTGAACCCCCACCCCCCACTATCGGGGAGAAAACTGAGAATCGTTGCCTTGCAAACCGAGAAGCCGACGATACGTATCTACGGTTTGTTTCGCCTGCCTAAGCCTAGTGGCATGCATCCGAATGGTATCGGGCGTTTGTGGTTGTTCCTTGACGATATCGGCTAGCACGATGGTAGCCGAATGGAGTTTAGCCGATATATCGGCACGATTGAAAGATACAGATATGGACATGATATGCCCCTTGTTTGGTGTTTGTTTTCAGCGTATTCACTTGTTAAAGATCACGAATCCCGATGGACGGAAGATACCAGAGTATTCGGCACGATGCAAGCCTAGAATCTGTAAAACGGAAAATATTTTACTTATCCACAGGATATCCACAATACCGAGTAGAACCCGAACTCGCCTGGTGCCGTCACTTGCCAACATAAGTTGTAGGGTAGGCTACATTATAATCAGCACAATATAACATTACATAAGATGGCAGCAAAACGCGGGGGGGTTCACATTTACCAACCGACGAAGTCGGTTCTATGGGGACTTTTCCATTCGCCTCCCACCCGCCCGTAAGAGCTTTCTCACCACCTACCCACTTTCTAAGCGTTTTGGCGAGCCTATAAACGTTTTTAGAAAAACCACCCCGTGGTAATAGTTTCTATGGGGACTTATTCGCGACCGCGAATAACCCTATCGTAGGGTATACTTACGTATATAGATCGGATTAATCTGTGCCAACGACGTACCCTACATTTTATTTTGAGGCCGCCCCCCGCCAGCGACACGGTGCTGCCGAGCAACGCTATTGGGGTCACCCCCTATGGACGTTGCCCAACGTCGTTCCTGAAATCGCTATTAACAATAACAATATGTCCCTACAAGGTCAGGAATCAATAGCCGCCTTGGCGGCGGACGCCATAAACGAATACGTTTATCACAACACGAGGTTTACCGCTTCCGGCGGTAAACCTATGACGCAGTGGGCGTTACGCATATATCCCTTGGGACTAGGCCGTCTAGGTTCTGACCCTATTGCTCCCGGAGGGAGCGGTACGGCGATTAGCCCTTGGCTAATGAACCACAAGGCCGACTTACTATCGGGAGCACCCCGTTTCGGGGGGATCCCCTATGGAACGGGCGGATATCCTGGCTTCGCCACATCGTACGAGAATTCGGAGTTTCTCTCGCCCTTCACCGCCTCTGGCATAGCAGAAACCCTAGCTTTCACCAGCGGCTCCGCCGCTAGCACTGGTTTCTTTCCCCTATTGGCCACCGGTCTGGTGGCCTCCGGCATACCCGCCTTCGGGATGTTCGCCCTTACCACGGAAAACTGTGGTTGGGATGATGATGTAAAGGGCGTTTACTCCGATGGAAGCGGTTGGGTGCTAAAAGCTCTTGCGGACGATCGAGGGTCATCTTATCTCTTTGATGGACGCCAGTCCTTTAAGGATTGGTGGAACTCGGTTCCCGAGAAGCCCAACGGGGGCGTTGCCGTTGCGACGGGCGAAATAGCAAGTTATTATGAGCCAGAGCGGGCAACGTATGTAAATAAGTGGAACGAGGCTCGCAAGATAGCTTACGACTATGCCCGCTATAAGGCTATCGCCGAACCAATGCTACGATATTTTCCGACAGCAACCCTCGCAGAGTATCTCGTGTCGGCCTCATCTCCTACCTATCCGGTTCCAGCAACTTATCCGGCCTCGCCACGATATTTAGCCTCGGGCTTTTATGGTCCCGCCCAGGGACCAGACTGGTATGGGAGTTACCCTGCCCAGCACAACGCCCAAGAAGATCAGGTTCCGCCCTATTGGGATTCTGACTATGGATGGCAAACTACCTATACTCGCCCCGCGAGCGTAACACGGTTTAATGGCTTTGAATATGCTTACTTGGCCTATGGCCTGGCGAAAATTAGGGCCTGTCAGCTATCCGCCCCAGACAAACCCGTTTACGTATGGGTCAGTGATGAATACATTGACAATGATAACTTGCTATATGACTTCCTAATAGGGTGTTGTGAATTTGGGGTGACCAATTTCTACGTGTGGAACAACGACTTTACAAGTTCCTCTGGCACAAGTACCTACTGGTACAACATGATCAATAGTGTTAATGCTTATATAGACGCCATGAACTCTGCCCAACCGGCAACCCGCCGCCCAACCTCAACCGTGGCTCGCTTAGCCGCAGGCTTTTATAGGTTCTAATATGCCCCATGTTCCTAACAACTTCCTCGGAATAGATTTTCGCCCGATAGGTGCCTCCGGCACTATACCTATCGTGGATCCTTCTGGCGGCAACTCTTATGGTATTCGCTGGATTCGCTTGGGCGAATCCGATATTGAAAGTGCTTTCGCCATTAACACTTTCGTACTAGCTCTTGGAAGCCAGAATAATGTGGCAACCACGGGCACCGCTACTACCACGTTAGCCTTTACGGCCTCATATAACCGCACTCCCAGCGGTGCGATATTAAGAACAGCAGGTACGGGCGATCAGGTCCTTACGGACCCATACGATTCATACGTATGGGGCGATTTCGTTCCCAGCGGCATTCCTAACGCGACACGCGTTATATCGCTGCAAGCGAGTGGGGCCTACGGTGCTGCGAGCACCGGTATAACGTTTCGTTGGTTTAATCAGCAGAGATATGGGGCGGCAACAACCGGAAATCCGTATAACGCCAGTTTTATTAGTGCCCTTAGTGGCACTCGTTTGGCAGTTTCGGGCCACACGGCCGAGCTACAAATGAATGCTGCCACTGGTAGTTGCTATTTGTTCTATGCATTCCGCACTGCGGCTGGTTCGCCGCGATTTATAGACAAGGCTTCCGCCCTCGCCGGAGGCTGGATATTTGCTACAGGAAGTATAAGCTTCCCTAACAGTCTCGGTTACACCGAAAACTATGACATCTATCGATCAGAAAACTATGGGATCGGCCAAAGGACGATCCTTGTGGAGCCAAGCTAATGTCCATTACCATCATAGCAGAACTTACGCCTGCCGCCAGCGGTGCTTTCCCCATCGTAGATGTCCAATATGTTAAGGGCGGATACTTGGCTGTAGCCAACGACGCGGCCCGCGATGCGATATCGCCGCTTCGCCGAAGCCTTGGTATGGAAGTATATTGCATCGATACGGGCCTTACCTACCGCCTACTGGGCGGTATTGATAATGCCAATTGGACCCTCCAGTCCGCAGGTAACGCTGGTTACGCAACCGGATTCACCAACTCTGCATCGTGGACGCTAGTCCACAACTTGGGGTATTATCCTAATGTGACGGTTATAAACACCTCTGGTAATGTTTGTTGGGGGCAAATCGCCCACTTAGGTATTTCTTCATTGAACATCTTGTTTAACGAGAACGTTTCCGGTACAGGGTATTGCTCCTAATGGCACTTTCAACTCATATTCATACGGATCTTGACTTACGTCGCAATACGATTAAAGACCCTTGTCTGTTTATAGGGCCAACGGGCGACTATTCTTCTGTACCAAGCGGTCTTTTACTCTATGCTACGGATTATGATGCCCCCGCATATTGGGATGGAACCATCGGACAATTTGTCCCTATGTCCAGTAAATTTAGCCTATTACAGGCTGGAACAAATAGATTCCAGCTTATGGTGGTGGGCGAAGGCTCTGAACTAAGTACGAGCAGCGATGGTGTTATCAATGCTAATAGATTCCATGGCAGCATTAATGCCCAAGTGCAATATGGCGGAACCGCTAAAAGCAGTTATGCAGCCAAAACCATAATGCTTGCTAGCGGCACTACCATTATGGATGAACCCGATAGTTTGTCCTTTGACCTCTCTACTAAGCGTCTTGGCATTATGGACAAAACGCCTCTGGCAACTGTCCACATCTCTAGCGGCACAGATCTCTCGGCCCTGTTGTACGCAACACCCAGAACATTGTTGGGCGTAGCTGTTGCCAACACTGTTGAGTACAACGGTACTGGCTGGTTCCATACAGATAAGTTTGGCATTCGCCGCCGTTTCGCCACAACTGGTTCGCCCCTTACAGATTTTACGGGCACTCTTCCGGTATCACAAGGTGGTACAAACGCTACATCGTTGTTAAACGGTGGGTTGTTAATGTTCGACGGAACAAGAGTTTCCGGATTTGTGGCAGATACTAATAATGAAATTCCAGTGTGGGCAGATACACGATGGGTTGCTTCTAGCGGTGGATATGTCACCCTCGCCCCAACCAGTAGTTCCCGAAACTATATTGCGGCACAATCAGCCTCCACATGTCCGCTCACCTTGGCTGGTGCTTCTGGTATAACAACAGATCACTTTGCTATAAGAAACTATGCTAATGCATATATTGTTAAAGTGGACGTAAGTGGCTCGATAGAAATGTCGGGCGATAAGTTTACTTTTAGTAGAAACGACACAGTATCACCCTTCGTACCATCCTACATTCGCATGACTAGTGATGCGGCGATTACTCTCGACAATGCAAAAATAGAATTTTTGCCCAACAATGGTAGAGGCGGATATATTCTAGCTAACGGAGGAGGTAATAGCAGTAATCCGGCGGGAGGCATAAATATCAACGGAGGATCTACAACTTCTGCCCAAGGAGGATTCTTCTTTGCCTACGGCGGATCTGCTATTGGTGCCCAAGCAGGTATATTCGCTAGTAACGGAGGAACATCCACGTCTGCTTCTGGAGGAGTTTGCGATCTATCTGGAGGGTCTTCGCCCGGCGGCCACTTACTGACCTCTAACGGTGGCGGAACACTAAATACTACCAGTGGATTCATTGGCTTGGGCACATCTTCTAATAGGGCGACGGTACGAACAGGCGGAACAGCCTCATTACTACTTCCTACTGGCACCGCTTATTTGGTTGGTGCTACCGGCTACGCCAGCGGAATAGCTGTTTGGCTTTCCAATGGTGTCTTGGGTGCTACGGGCGTGGTTTCGGGCGGATCTTCGGCCCTCTCGGGTCTTACTGATGTTTCGCTAACCTCGTTGGCCAGCGGCAATTATCTTGCGTACAACGGTACCGCTTTTGTTAACGCAAGTGGACGCAATGAACGTTTACGTTCTATATCAGCAACATTGATAGGCTATCCTATCGCTAGCGGCGATTATGCCGAAACATTTGTGCCGTACAATGGAACAATAGAAAAGTATACGATACTATCCAGTGCTACAGGCAGTTTACTTGTTGAGGTGCAAAGCACTGGATACTCGGCATATCCCGATCTTTCCAAAATCAGTGCGTCCTCGCCCATAACTCTTACGAGTGATCGAAAGGCTCAGAGTTCCACTCTTACGGAATGGAACACACGTATTGTTAATGGTTCTATTATTAAGCTTGTAGCTTCTAGTGGAAATGGTTTAGTTACGCGGGCTACTATTGCCTTAGATATCTTGGTAGATCAATAATGTCTATATCAGTTCATAGATTTGTAACGACTGCTGGTAGTGCTCTTAATGGTGGTACATCAGAGGTTGATGCCTGGGATTTAGATACTGGACTTGCTAGTGTGGGTTCGGGCATATGTATACATATTAAAGCAGGTAATTATACTGGTTACGCTGGTATTGGAGGAGCTGTTGGTGGGGCAGTTACTAATCCTGCCATGATACAGGGTTACGCTTCTGTAACTGGAGATGGTTATCTCGGTAGAGATGCTAGCGGTAATTTGATTACTACCAATATGCCCTTCCTTGCATATCAGAGCGGCGTTGATTTTGATGTTGGTGGTGCAGCAAGCTACATAATACTCGATAGCTTACGAGTGCAGACTAGTGGCACTTCTACTCCACCATTTGTTTTTACTGGTCCGGGTGTAGAAGTTGTTAACTGCGTATTAGAAAACGTTCGAGCAACCACCGGCATGATGGTGAGTTTGAGCGGATACTCTTCCATTTTTAATTCAGACGTTCATAACAGATTTGCTAGCAGCGGATCGCCCACAATTAATATAAACAGTGCGGGTGCGGTGATAGGATGTAAAATTTCTTCTGTCTATGGATCTGGTATTGGTATTAAATTTTCTGGAACGGTAAATACGACGGTAAAAGGGGCTTCGATCATTGATAATACCATATACAATGCTCTTGATGCCATATCATTGATTAATACACAAAACGCTATGACCACAGTGTATAACAATACCATCGTAAAATGTTCTGGTGTTGCTTTGAAACTAGTCGGCACACCCGCGATTCCTACAGTATGTATAAACAATCACATCACAGATATGGCTAGGGCGATTGGTAATTCTTCTTCCAGACCGATCTACAACTTTCATAATCGGTTGAGAAATATTCGCTTGGCGAATGACGGTACTCCGTGGTTTGACTTGTCGCCGATAACTACGGGATCCGGTACAGCCAGTGATTTTGTAGATTACGACAATAATAATTATCGATTAATCGATTCGGCCCCAGGGCGTAGAAACTCTATAGTTTCTAAAAGAGATATCGGAGGAACTCAAGGGTATGATGCTTATGGCTTTATGAATGGATAATCATGTCTTTTAAAATAACATACAACGATATCGCAGACCTAACACTATATGCTATTGTTTTCCAAGAAGATGAGAATATTGGTTATAACGTATTCTCTGATGCCTTTTCCGCTTTTACAGATTCTCTTACGAGCGAATACGCCGTTACCCTAAGCGAGAATATCAATAGGGCGGGTTTTTATGAATCTTCCGACCTATCTACTTTTCCAGGTTTTGTAAGTGACGCAAGACGGATCAATATTCAGATATGGGAACAGATTGGTGGTTCTCCCGATATTACTGTTGATATTTTGAAGGGTAGTAGAAGCCTAGTCTTAAGTCATACATTTATCATGGATGGTTTTGTGCCGCCACGTATAGAAGATGGCACATATTTGGGCACCTTTGGGCATAATGAAGCTGCAAAGATAGAAACTAGGTTCTTTTCCGAATATGGCCGACAGGCCAATTTGCCCAGCGGTATTAACTTTCAAGTTTTTAACCCAAGCGGTAACGTAATCGCCACGGGATTCTATTCTGCTTCGGGCGTGAGTCTGGACAATAGATCCTATGGAGCAAGCGTGCCGATCACAACCGCTTATCCTATAGGCAGTTATAGAATTAGAAATTCCGCCTTGTATCTGGAACACGAGTATTCCAGCAATCATTATTTTACTGTTGCTACAGGCACCAATATCACGGCTACCGCCGTATTCGATGTTAGTCAACTTGGTTACGCGACTGGTGCAGTTGATGATGCTTCGGCCAGTACAACAAGCTTCATTACCAGCTTGGCCTCTACTACGAATGACTTCTATAATGGACAAATCCTCGTGTTTACCGAGGGTGCCCTTCGCGGCCAAGGCCGCATAGTATCGGATTATGTTGGAGCTAGTAAGACAGTTACCTTGAATAAACCTCTAGCCGCCGCACCAGTAAATGGAACAAAAATAGCGATTCATCCCATCGGAGGAGAGTATGGCTTGTAGGGTTGCAATTAATACTAAAAGAAATACCAATATGTCTAAACTGATTGAATTTTTATTTAAGTGATAGTACCGTCAGGCTCAGAAGACTTAGTAGGTGGTTCCACAGGGGCCACCTCTTTCTTTACTACTGATCCTGCCGCCCTAACAATTCCTCGCCCACAAGCCTTCTTGAGTTCTAGGCGTTCTCGTCTACGACGAACGCTCTTAAGAGTCCGCCCCAGAATGACAGACATCTGCTCGTCGCTCATCTTGTCCCAGTTTTCTGCTAGAAAGTTTACCTGTCTAGCCGTCCATTTAACGCGTTGTACATACATTTTTTGTATCCTTAAATTTTAGATATTGTTCTTTGCTGTTGTGATGCTTACCGTATAATTTATGAAATTCTATATGACATTTGGTGCATAAGCAAATTCCATTATTTATATCTGTTCTTAGATCTTTATGTTCGGAAAAATTATTAAGATGGTGAGCTACCAAATTTTCATTTGATTGGCACGCGTCGCAATATCCGCGAGATATTATTATATTTCTCCATCTTCTATACGAAGGAATTATATACCTATTTTTTCTTATAAGTCTTTCGCTTCTGTCTATATTACTATTCCAATTATGGTGCTTGTCGCCTACTCGTGCTCTGGAGTTTTCATGCTTTAAACATCCGCAACTTTTGGTATTGCCACTGTGTAATTCGTATTTAGAAACTTCTGTCATCTTTCCGCAAAAGCACAAGCAAAGCCATCTGGCATATTTGATGTTTATATTCCAAGGAATTTCTTTTAATACCAATAGCCGTCCGTAAACATTACCCCTCTCGTCCGTTTTGTGATAGGCACAAGTGCGACACATCATACTCGTACCTAATCGTAAATTGGTTCCTAAAACCTCACGCTTATTACCACAATCACACAAGCACAAGAAAAGGGACCGAATCTTCTTTCCGGTTTTTCTGCTTGGCAACTGCTCTAACACTACCCATTTTCCAAATCTCTGGCCTATCATATCATACCTTATGATGGGGATTTTTAAAACTTCCCATCCATCTATACCCATTTTAGAGTATAATATTGATATGGAAGATAAAATACTAGAAATTCATGTTCACGCGGCCTCTGGAGAGATACCTACCATGAAGATGGATAGGGCAAAGGCCGCCCAGTTATGGGAAAACATAGAAGAAGCTATCAAAGATTCTACCGTACAGGTGATTAATGACGATGAGTCAAGCAGAAATTCATGAAGTAATCGGGCGGGTAGCGAAGAATCATCGGAATAAATGTTTTGGAAGCTACACCAAACAGGATATAGAGCAGGAAGTTTGGATTATAGCCCTAGAGGTTTTGCC
>JACCDG011003085.1_pt1 | contig 11034 bp, 15 predicted proteins | sample 7442471 | NCBI WGS metagenome assembly JACCDG01 (sample SAMN15323444, study PRJNA562643) | freshwater metagenome | isolation source: river surface water | place: USA:Blue River Watershed | collected 2017-08-17
GATGAACAGATTTTTTGCCCGATTGAATCGCATACGAATTGACCCAACCATTGATGATTTTGACTTTGCATGCAAAAAACTTTTCATACAACTCCACCACCACAATCTCGTCGAGCAAGTTGTGTTTGAGTTGTTTTATCAGTTCATGGTAATTGGCGGGTGGCGTATTCGCTGCATTGGCAGCAGCAGGCTTGGGTTTGGATTTGACTTTGGCCCCTGACTGCAACCACGCGTCGTATGCTTTTCGCTTTGCTTTGTTACCGAGTATTGCGTGGGCTGCATTCAACTCGCTCATCAAGCGTGTGGCCATGTCCTGATTGGTTTTGTGTTTGTCAGGGTGGTATTTCTGGGCCAATGCTTTGTAGGCCGCTTTGATGACCACATCATCGGCTGAATTCAACAAACCCAAAATTTCGTAATGTGTCTTCAACTCTCTTTGCCTTGAAATGGATATTTTTGTATTCAAAAAAAGTTTACATGCTGTGCAATTATCGACCGAATAAGACGCTGGTGTTTTGTAGACTTAAGCAACTCTCATTCAAAAGAGATAAATGAAGCTGGCACCCCAATTTTTAGGCATTTTCACCGTAGGGTGGCTGTCGTTGTTTTCGCCCAAAACACTGTTGCGCTGTTGTGTCGTCGTCGCATTCGCTCTCGCTTTGGTCAACTGTGCACAAAAGGGTCCCAGCCGAAACGCGCAAGAAGCACGCACCCAAGTGATAGAAGAATTCACCAACGGCAAAACCCGATTGACATGTGAAACGACGTGCTTCATTGCGTGGTCTTCCGCCAGTAAAAAAATCAAAGCTTTGCACGACAACAAGTTGTGGGAAGACTTGAGCTTAGAGGTCATCCAGATTGGCTATGCCTCAGACCTGACCTACTTCTACCTCGGTCGCGCTGCTGCTGGCATGGGGCACGCAGAGGCCGCCAAAAACTATTACCGTTTGGGTTTGAGTCAAACACAGCATTGCGATGGCTGGCTCAGCAGTTGTGACGGGTTTGAATTCCCTCACGAGTTACGCGCGCAAATGGCCAATTTGTCTAACAACAAAAAACCAGCTAAAGACACACCGCCTCGAACAGAGCCGGTCCCCTTGGTGGTGAGTAAAGCGGTGCCACCCCCGACCCCAGCAAAAACGGGCACGGGGTTTTTTGTCAATGGCTCAGGTTTTTTGGTGACCAATTGGCATGTGGTTGAAAATGCCACACACATTTCAGTCACCAACTTTCAACAAAAAAAGTACACAGCGCAGTTGGTCGCCAAAGACCCAGCATGCGATTTGGCGGTGTTGAAATTGTCCGCGCGCACCAAACATTGGTTACCCATTCAGCCTGCTTCCAGTGTGGTGCGCAAAGGCACAGAAGTGTTGACGGTGGGTTTCCCGCGTGTCGATTTGCAAGGCTCAGAATCAAAAGTGACCACTGGCATCGTCAGTAGCTTGACCGGTGCCATCAACGACCCCCAATCATTTCAAATTTCGGTGCCCGTACAACCTGGCAACTCGGGCGGTCCTTTGGTCACGCATGACGGTGCCGTCATCGGTGTGATTTCATCCAAACTCAATGCAGGTCGACTGTCACCTACCGAGGTGCTGCCTGAAAATGTGAACTACGCCGTCAAGTCAAGCTGTTTGGTGAGCTTGCTGAGAACATTGCCCAGCAAAAACCACTTCGACATCAAAAAGGGCGCCAAGGTCAAAGCTTCGAAAAAGTCAAAGTCGAAAAAAGCTGACAAAGAATTCAAAACGCCGGATCTCACTGCGAAAGTTGAGAAGGCGATTGGGTGGGTGGTGAGTACGGGGGACTAAACCCAAAGCGTTGGTGCCTCCGACAGGAATCGAACCTGTATCTACACCTTAGGAGGGAGTCGTTCTATCCATTGAACTACGGCGGCAGCGGGCCTGATTTTAGGCTCACTTGCTAAGCATGCGCATGGCGTCTTCCAGACCTTTCAAGGTCATCGGGTACATGCGGTTGCTCATCAGCTGTTGAATCACGCTGATGCAACTCGGCTTTGACCCCATTTGGTTTGGCGTGATCATTGTGATGGCCGTCACCTTCGGCATGATTTGCCCGCCTGTGGGCATGAACGTGTTTGCGATCAACTCGATCGCCAAAGATGTTTCCCTGGGGGCCATCTACAAAGGCACCATGCCCTTCATTGCTGTGGATGTGTTGCGCCTGGTGATCTTGTGTGCCTTCCCCGCCTTGTCGCTTTGGCTGCCCAGCATGATCAACTGAAGAACTTGCTTTATTTGCTGAAGTCGAGGTTGTTGCACTCCTCGCACTCTTCTGTGAATACGCCCGCTTTCACCAGCAATGCGTGCACGTGGCATCCCAGGCAATAGCCCAGCACGGTTTCCATCCACATGAAACCAAAGCACATCCACACCATCAGCAGGGGCAGCCATCGCGGCAGGTATTGCTCGGTGGTGGGCAACAACGGGCTGAAGGTGATGGCATTGACCGCTGCTGCGAATTTTTCTGGATGGAAAAACACCAGGCACAGGCAAATCATGCTGGCACCAATGCTCCAGGCAAAGCGTTTGGGTGCCATGGGTTTCCATACTTTTGGCGCTTTTCGGGCAATCCAGCTCGCCAGCCAAATGGTGGGCGAGAGCGCTGCGGTATGGTGTGTCATGCCCGTCAGCATTTCAAACAAGGCATAAAACAACAGCCAAGTTTGAACAGTGTAGTCATACGTGCGGCGCACCGCTTCGATCATGTACAGAATGCGGCCATCGAAATCGGTGTCGAAGGTGTCGCGAATCACATTGCCTGTGACGTCCCAGCGCGACCCAAACACGATGTCCCACAACGTGAACGACATGTAAATGGGGATGAAAAGCATCAGTCCGGCACGGATGCGCACGGCCGTGTCATTGATGAAGGGGGTGGTCTCTGCGCTGTCTCTGAACCAAAGAAAGCTGCGATCTTCACTGTGTGCAAATGCGGTGGTGTTCACAAAATGGCTCCCATCAGTTGGCGCGTGGCGTGGCGCACAAGGTGCTGCGCAAGAGGTGTGCAGTAAAGATAAGTCTATGCTAATTTAACGTTTTGCTCAAACGCCTGCGCGGGCGCTTCGTTCTGTTGCGTGCAGTTTGTGCCCCTCAAGCTTGGGTGCGAAAGAAGATGGGCTTTGCAGATTTATTCAAAAGTAAACGAAAAAGTACACGAAAAGTGCAAGACTGAACTATACCCAGTAGGGTATATGCTAATGAGGAGGTGTGTGATTTGGCCTGATCATTTGAATATGCGCAATGACTAATATTAGTTGTTGTGCTAAGCAATGAACCAATCAATACATGGAGACAAGATGACATCAAGATTGAAATGGCTGGCATGGGTGGCCACCGCTGCCATGCTGACACTCAGTGGGTGCGGCACCGTCAGCACCATCGGCAAATTGGAGGACGGTGCGGCAGGCGAGGCGGGCCGTATGTGGGATCGCTGGATCGATGGCAACGGCGACATTGCTGTGGCGACCACCTGGGAGCGCAAGGTCCAAAAGGGCGTCACGCCCAACGACATCGAACAAATCTTGAAGCAAGTTGCGTCTGAGCGCAATATGAAAGATGTGGGCACCTTGCCGCTGTCCAAAGAGCTGGAAGCGCGTACCGGTCAGAAACAAAAACTGCTGACGGTGTATTCCTTTTGTACACCCACCACCGCACGCCGCATGGTGGACTTCAGCCCACACATGGCAGCCTATTTGCCTTGCCGCATCACGGTGGTGGAAAAAGAAGATGGCTTGTGGTTGTACACGCTCAACATGGACATGATGATCAAGATGGGACGCAAATTGCCCTCGCCCCTGAAAGAAGAGGCACGCGCAGTGCGCGACACCATTTATGAAATGATGGAACGCGCCTCCAAGGGTGAAATTTAATTCAACGCAAATCACAAGGAGATAACAATGAAACAATTTGCAATTCGCCCCGTCGTTTTGGCAGGCCTCCTGGCCACCACAACCCTCAGTGCCTGGGCCACCGATGGCTACTTCGCGCACGGCTACGGCATCAAAGCCAAAGGCATGGGTGGCGCCGCTGTGGCCTCGACCGACAACGCCTTTGCCGGCGCCAACAACCCTGCCACTGCTGCCTGGGCTGGCAGTCGCATGGAAGCCGGTGTGGATTTGTTCATGCCCGATCGTGGCATGTCGCGTACGGGTGGAATGGATGCCAATGTGACCAGCGACAGCAAGTCATTCCTGGTGCCCGAATTTGGTTATAACAAGGTGCACAACGCGCAAATCAGTTACGGCGTGACCGTGTATGGCAATGGGGGGATGAACACGGATTACGCAGGGGGGCAGACTGACTGCGGTAATTTTGGCGGACCAGGGAAAAATGCACTGTGCGGAAGCGATCGGCTTGGCGTGAATCTGATGCAGCTCATCATCGCACCTACCCTAGGTTACAAATTGGATGACAAGCATGCTGTGGGTATTTCACCTTTGATCATTGTGCAGCAATTCAGTGCCGAGGGTTTGCAGCTTTTCACTCAGGGCTTGCCTGGTCAGCCGCCATTCAGTTCTCAAGGTACCAAGGTAACAAACAACGGCAACGAGAAAAGTACAGGGATCGGTGTGCGCTTGGGCTATCTTGGAAAGATGAACGACAAGCTCAACGTGGGCGTTTCCTACTCACCCAAAATCAGCATGAGCAAATTAGGCAGCTACGCTGGCCTGTTTGCAGAGGGGGGGGGCTTTGACATTCCCGAAAACTACTCGGTTGGATTTACCTATCAACTCACCAGTCAAACGCAAATTGCGATGGATTACCAACGCATCGGTTATTCGGGTGTCCGTTCCATCGGAAACCCGCAAGCAAATATCTTCTCTAGTCAAATGGGACTGGCTGCTGGCCCCGGCTTTGGTTGGTCTGATGTGGATGTGTTCAAGCTGGGCGTGCAATGGCAGCAAACGCCGAAGTTGCAACTGCGCGCTGGATACAACAAGTCCACCAATCCGATCAAATCGGCTGATGTGACCTTCAACATTCTGGCCCCGGGCGTGATCACCGATCACTACACCCTTGGCGGTACCTACGCACTGGAAGGTAACAAAGAGGTTTCTTTCTATTACATGTATGCGCCAGAGCAAAAGGTCACAGGAGATTCACTGTTTAGAAACTTCGGTGTGGCCACCGCCACCGAAACCATCCGCATGTCCCAGCAATCCCTGGGCGTGCAGTTCGGCTGGAAGTACTGACGCATCAAGCCTGACGCCTGGCGTCTGAATTCTCCCGTCATGCCCGTCGGTGCGCCTTGCGCGTGCCGTCGGGCAATTTTTTTGCGAGTTGTATATACTAGTAGGGGTATACAGACATTGCATTGACCATGAACACTCAAACACAAGACATCAAACCCTTTTGGTCGCCCTTGAGCGCTGGACTGGCGCTCGGGGTGGTGTTGCTGCTCACCTTTGTGCTGACAGGCCATGGCCTGGGCGCCACAGGTTTTACCACCCGCTTGGTGGCGTGGTTGGGGCTGGAGGTCATGCCTGCGGCCACGCAAGCCAATGATTATTTGGGGGGCATGGTGGAAGACGGCCAACCCTTGGTGTCGTGGATCACTTGGCAGGTCATTGGTGTGGTGTTGGGCGCCGCCTTGTCGGCCTATGTGTCGGGGCGCATGCGCTTGCAAATCGATGGTGAAAAAACCAAGGGCCGCAGCCGTCGCTTGGCCTTGGCCTTGGGCGGTGGTTTGCTGGCGGGGGCGGGCGCGCGCATTTCTGCCGGCTGCACCAGTGGTTTGGGCTTGTCCGGCGCCGCCACGTTGTCGTTGGCGGGTTTTGTTTTCTTGTGCACCTTTTTCGCTGTGGGCTTGATCGCCAACAAAGTTCTTTCAGGAGTGAAGTGATGTTTGGATTGCCCGATGTTTTCACTGGTTTGGTGTGTGGTGCCTTGTTTGGCTTTGTGCTTGAAAACGCAGGCTTTGGCAGCCCCTGCAAGTTGACCGCGCAGTTTCGACTGACCGATTGGTCGGTGTTCAAAGTGATGTTCACTGCCATTGTGTTCACCTCGGTGGGCCTGACCGTGTTGAGTGGCTTGCAATGGATTGACGCGCAAGCCATGTTTGTGCCGCCCGCCATTTTGGGCGCTGCCGCCATTGGCGGTGCTTTGGTGGGTGCAGGATTTGCTGTGGGTGGCTATTGCCCCGGCACCTCTGTGGTGGGCGCCATGTCGGGTCGCCTGGACGCATGGGTGTTTTTGTTGGGCTTGTTGCTCGGCACCGTGGTGTTTGCCGCCGGTTTTGGCATGTTCGAGCCGCTCAGCAATTTGGCCGATTTCACTGGGGGCGACACCTTGGGTGAAGCGCTCAACGTCAGCGACTGGCTGATCAATGCTGTGATGGTGGCAGCCGCCATTGTGATTTTTTGGGTGGGTGGTGTGTTTGAAGCCAAGGTGGGCGGACCCATCACCGCGCAAGAAGCCGTGGAGGGTGCAAGCCCAGGCTCTTTGAAATAGAAAGGTGAATGTGATGAAGAAATCCAACAAACTCAACGTGGTCGCTGTCGTGCTGGCCCTCTCTGCGGTGGCCGCAGCGCCGGTGGCCCAAGCCCAAAACAATGCGGGCACACAAGCTGAAAATCCCTGCGGTGGGCGCAAGCGTTCGTCCAACCCCTGCGGTCCTTCCAACCCCTGCGGCCCCAAGCGTAGAAAAGCCCAGCAAGACTGAGTGCCATGAGCCGCGCGGCATTGGCCCAGCGTGTGTTGCAGGTTCATGCGTTTTACGCTGAACGGGGCATCGGCTTAGCCAGTGCTGCCTTGGCTGGTGCAAAAGGGTTTGTGCGCTGGCATCACTATCCCCACAAGGATGTCACCGATGCGCTGCACCACACCCGGTTTTTCTACCACGCACACGACCAAGACGATGCCTCGGTGAATGAGCATGGCCACTTTCATGTGTTTGCCAGACATCCCTGCGCAGCGCCCGAGGAGTACGCGCATTTGGTCGGTATTTCTCTCAATGCAAAGGGTGAGCCCACCCGCTTGTTTACCACCAACCAGTGGGTCACGGGTGAGAACTTGCAAGAAGCAACCGAGTTGGAGCCGTTGGTGCGGGGGTTTGTGGTGCAAACCCAGGGCCGACTGGCACCCGTGGCTGCCTGGTTGACCGCCATGCTGGGCTTTTACAAAGACACCGTGCTGGCACTGCTGCACCAGCGTGACACCCAATTGGCCAAACACCGCCAGGGCTGGCAAGCCGCCTTGCACGATCACAAGATTCACATTGTTTCGCAGAAACGTTTAACCCATCATTGGGACCACTTGAAAAAGGAGATGCAGTAAATGACATTCGCTCGTCAAATCATGTTGGGGCTGGCCACTGTGGTGGTCAGCGCCGCCTCGTATGCGCTGACCGTGCCCGGGCCCGTGGTGGATGTGGCCTGGTTGGCCAAGCACCAGTCGCAGGTGCAAATTGTTGAGATTCGCTCCGATGTGGGCAGCTTCAAACGTCAACCCGAAATCGAGGTGAACAAGAAGACCGGCAAGAAAAGCATCATCGAGGTGGGTGGGCACATTGCCGACGCGCGTTTGATTGACATGAAAACCATTCGCGTGACACGCAAGGTGGGCGATTTGTCGGTGCAGTCCCTGATTCCTGAGAGGGCTGATTTTGAAAAGATCATGCAAAGCGCTGGGGTGGATGCGGGCAAACCGATGGTGTTGGTGCCCATGGGGCAGTCGACCGAGGACATCAACGACGCGGCACGTTTGTACTGGCAGCTCAAGGTGTATGGCGAGACCAACATGGCTTTGCTCGACGGCGGTGTGGCGGCCTGGTTGCTTAGTGGCCGTGAGGTAACCCAAGCGCCCGTGGCTGCCAAAACCGGCACCTGGAAAGCCGCTGCAGAGCAAACCCAGTGGTTGGCGGAGTCTGCCGAAGTGGCTGCGCAATCGCATCGCAAGGAGCAACTGGTGGACGGTCGTCCTGCTCCCATGTTTTATGGTCTGACCAAGCGTTCGACGGTGCAAAGCTATGGCCACATTGAAAACGCAAAATTGGTGACGCCCGATGTGCTGACCAACACTGTGCAAGGCGCTGCGTTTTTCTTCTCACCCAAAACCTACGCGTCGCTCTTTGCCGCCGCCGGTATCGATGCCAGCAAACCGACGATTGCATACTGCAACACGGGCCACTTGGCCTCGGGTGCATGGTTTGTGTTGGCCGAGATTGTGGGCAACCCGCAAGCCAAGCTCTACGATGGTTCGATGCACCAATGGGCGTTGGAAAAGCGCCCCACGGTGGCGGTGTCCTTGAACTGAGGCAGGGCATCACCCTTCACGCAAAGCACAAGTTTTATACTTGTGCTTTTTTTTATGGGGCAACGATGTCAAACATTAAAAATCCTGCCAAGAAAAAAGCAGTGATGGACCGTCTGTCTCGCATTGAAGGCCAAATCAGAGGCGTGCAAAAGCTGATCGACAGCGACGCAGACTGCGAAAAAATTGCACAACAAATGGCCGCTGCACGCAAAGCCCTCGACAAGGCTTTTTTCAGCATGGTCGGTTGCATGCTGGAGGAGTCCGAGCACCCGGTGGAGCATGTCACGCAAATGCTGGTGAAGTTTGGTTGACAGCCCCACAATTCGCCAATGCATTCACCTGAGGGAGCTTCTCGCATGATCAGCACCCGGCCTTTGTTTGAACTCACCCTGACCGTGCCAGAGATCGTGGATGTGGGCAAAACACCGCAAGGCGTGCGCAAGATCGCCACTGTCTCAGGCGGGCGTTTTCAGGGCGAGCGTTTGAGTGGCGAAGTCATGCCTTCACCCGGGGGCGATTGGTTGTTGTTGCGCTCGGACAATGTGCTCACACTGGATGTTCGGCTGACGCTGAAAACCAACGATAACGCCTTGATTTACATGCACTACCAAGGGCTGCGACACGGGCCCGACGAGGTGATGGCGCGATTGGCCCAGGGCGAAGCGGTGGATCCGCAGAGCTATTACTTTCGCATGGCACCGGTGTTTGAAACCGCGAGCGAGAAATACGCCTACTTGAACCGCATGCTGTGTGTGGCCACCGGCCACCGGCTGGCCACGGGTCCGGTGTATCAGGTGTACGAGGTGTTGTGAGGCGCACGCGAGCTTGTGCGATGAGGCGCGCGCGCCAGCTTAAATCACAGTGGCGTCGCCACCTTCCACAATCACGTTTTCGACCACCCCCGCACCTGCACTTCGGAAGGCGGCTGCGGCTTTGTATTCTGGCGACTCAAAGCAGTCGATGCCCGCTTGCAAGCTGGGGAACTCGATCACCACGAAGCGCTTGAAGGTTTCCGGCCCTTCCATGATCTGGTAGCGGCCGCCCCGGGCCAGCACCTTGCCGCCATGGCTTTGGATGATGGCGGGCACACTTGTTCAATACAAATGCGGATGCGGCCGAACAGGAGCGCTGGCGCGTGCCCGAATTTGCCAAGCGCATTGGCCATGCGCAACAGTGGAAACTGCACAATCATTGTCAGTAAAAAAGGAGGGAGTTATCCATTGAACTACGGCGGCAGCGAGCCTGATTTTAGGCTCACTTGCTGAGCATGCGCATGGCGTCTTCCAAACCTTTCAAGGTCATCGGGTACATGCGGTTGCTCATCAGCTGTTGAATCACGCTGATGCTTTGGCGGTATTGCCACACCCCTTGCGGCTCGGGGTTGATCCACGCATATTTCGGAAACGCATGGGTCAAACGCTGCAACCATTCGGCACCGGCTTCTTCGTTGTTGTATTCCACGCTGCCGCCCGGTTGCAAAATTTCGTAGGGGCTCATGGTGGCGTCACCAATGAAGATCAGCTTGTAGTCTTTGTTGTACTTGCGAATGATGTCCCAGGTTTCAAACTTTTCTGCGTAGCGACGTTTGTTGTTGCGCCACATGAAGTCATACACGCAGTTGTGAAAGTAATAAAACTCCAAATGTTTGAATTCAGCTTTGGCCGCTGAAAACATTTCTTCCACGCGTGCAATGTGTTCGTCCATCGTGCCGCCCACATCCATCAACAACAGCACCTTCACATTGTTGTGTCGCTCGGGTCGCATCAAAATGTCTAAGAAGCCCGCATTTGCCGCTGTCTTGTGAATCGTGCCGTCCAAGTCGAGTTCTTCTTGCGAGCCTTCGCGGGCAAAGCGACGCAAGCGGCGCAACGCCACCTTGATGTTGCGGGTACCGAGCTCTTGCGTGTCGTCGTAGTCTTGGTAAGCGCGTTGGTCCCACACCTTCACCGCACTCTTGTTGCCGCCTTTGCCCCCAATGCGAATGCCTTGGGGGTTGTAACCACTGTTGCCAAACGGCGAGGTGCCACCGGTGCCAATCCATTTGTTGCCACCTTGGTGGCGTTCTTTTTGTTCTTCCAAACGCTTTTTCAGCGTTTCCATCAACTCGTCCCAGCCCATTTTTTCGATGGCGGCTTTTTGCTCGGGCGTGAGTTCGCGTTGCAATATTTTTTCTAACCAATCTGCAGGAATGTCTTTGGTGAAGTCGGTCAGCATCTCCACGCCTTTGAAATAGGCACCAAAGGCGCGGTCAAATTTGTCGTAATGTTTCTCGTCTTTCACCAACACCAAGCGGCTTAAAAAATAAAAATCATCCAAGCTGCAAGCGTCGCTCTCCGGTCCCACTACGCGTGCTTGCAAAGCTTCCAGCAGCGTCAAAAACTCTTTCACCGAAACCGGCAACTTGGCGGCGCGCAGGGTGTAAAAGAAGTCGATCAACATGGTGTCTGGCCCAACAATCACTCAGCGTCAGTAGGAGGTGCACGAAAGCGACGGGCGGCTTGCAAACCCATGCCGCCCCCTACGCCCACTAACAAAATAGCCACGATGCTGCCCGTGCCATAGCCCGGTGCAAACAAATCCAAACCCAAAGCCACGCCTAAGCCATAGCCAAGCAATGCGCCCACCATGAAGCCAATGGCGTCGGTCAGTCCTTCAAGCAATGAGGCAAACATGTTGTTTCTCAATCAGCGGTTGCGGTTTTGCATGAACACCAGTTTTTCAAACAGCGTCACATCTTGTTCGTTTTTCAGCAAGGCGC
>JACCDG011006934.1_pt1 | contig 11033 bp, 20 predicted proteins | sample 7442471 | NCBI WGS metagenome assembly JACCDG01 (sample SAMN15323444, study PRJNA562643) | freshwater metagenome | isolation source: river surface water | place: USA:Blue River Watershed | collected 2017-08-17
AACAAGACGGTACCTCGGCATTAAAAACCAAACCAGAGGTACTTCATGCTGAAACTAATGCTATCAGTAAACTTGCAAAAAGCACAGAAGCTGGTGACGGTGCAACTATGTTTTGTACTCATGCGCCCTGCATCGACTGTGCTAAATTAATTTACCAATCGGGAATTAAACAAGTATACTATAAACATCAGTACCGGAGCACCGCAGGAATTGAATTTTTAGAAAAATGTAACATCGATGTAAAACAGGTATGCCATACATAGAAAAAATGGGCGTAGAAAGGGTCAAGGAACAGATTTGGCAGTACGAACATACTGCAACTGATCCTAGAATGGATGGATTTGTTGGTTGGGGATGCAAACAAAAACTATACGAAATTAAGTTTGCACTAGATGAAGCTCTAGCTAGATGTCCTAAATATCACGGCGAAGAAGAATGGATAGAAGAACAACGCACAGAAAAAGCGTTTAGGAAATTAGGAAACAGAGGACGATGATTTTAAGGTTGGGTGTAGTTGGCAGCGGTTTCGTTGGCGGAGCAGTAATTAATGGGTTCAACGAGCCCAACGTTGATATGTGGGTAGTGGACCCAAAAAAGACAGATACCACTTTGTTACAGATGGTGTGTGCTGAGCCACATCTAACATTTATTTGTTTACCCACGCCTGAAAGTTTAGATGGGTCTGTAAATGTTACCGTTGTTGACCAAGTATTGGCGGACCTAAACAAGTTTGGGTATAAAGGTATTGTTGTTATCAAAAGCACTATCACACCAGATCATCTACAGCGATTTGTAAAGGAATATAATCTAAGAATAGTTTATAATCCTGAGTTCTTAACAGAAGCAAATGCACATGATGACTTCATTAATCCACCAATGCAGATCCTTGGTGGCATTTGGGAAGATTGTGAAACTGTTGAACGTGCCTATGTTGAGTTTAGTAAAGTAAAAGTAGTACCCACATTTAAAACAGACATTGTTAGTGCAAGCCTACTCAAGTACACAATCAACAGTTGGCTAGCGACTAAAGTTGTGTTTATGAATGAAATAAACTCACTTCATAAAACCAGTGGCGCAAAAACAACATGGAACCAATTTACTGATATGCTACAACGTGATAATCGTGTTGGCGGCACTCATTTACGTGTACCTGGGCCTGACGGTAATTTTGGATTTGGAGGACATTGTTTTCCAAAGGATACCGCTGGTCTATTAAGTTATGCTAAAGAAAAAAATGTTGACCTTTCTGTATTAAACCAAGCGGTGAAGAAAAACAAAATTATCAGATAATTTGTTTGTTCAAAAAATGTTGCAGCGCAACATAAAAAGTATAAATAAACCGTCGATAAAATTTAAGACAAATATTCTGTCAGTATGAGGAAAATAACATGACACAACACTATAATAGAACGGTGATGGTTAGCCGTGTAGCCCATGTTGTGAGCTTATCAGCTTTGATGACGCTCACATGTGCGTTCATTTTTTCAGTAATCTGAAAACAACTCTCTTAAGGAAAGGAATCCAAATGTTTTTTACAGAAACAATCATTGACTCAATTCAAAACGCAAAAAAGAATGCTGTTAATTCTTTGGTCACAAATGAAACAATCAAGGACTCAATGCTAAAGTTTGTTGATAATCAAACTGCTTACACAAAAGAAGCAGCTAAGAATTTCTCAAGCCTAGCAACAACAATGTCACTACAATTATTTTCAGAAACCAGTAAGACTGTTTCTGAAATGACAAAGTTTGATTGGTTCAAGCCTGTGGCTAGCAGCAAGTAAACCATAAAAACTGCTTTTTAATTAATGCGCCTTGTAAGTATGTATGTATTTCAAGGCGCATTTTTATGACTACAAAAAGCACAACACAGATGACTAAGGCAGAGTTAATTGATGCCCTTCGGAAGAAGGATAACATCATAGCTGACCTTAACTCTAAAATTGACGAGTTAGAAGGTTTAGCAATTGCTAGTCAAGCGATACCGCTTGATGCAGATAGCAGTCGTTTGCTTACACTTATGAATCAACGCATCAAAGCGTTAGAAGAAAAACTAAATGAAAAAAGCAGAGAAGTTTCCTAGTTGGTGCTGCCAAGGGTGCGGCGAGCACGTAGGCTGGCTGGGCCGCCTAATTCAAGTTTTATTACCCAATTGGCACCATTGTCGAGATCCATACTACGACGAAGACAATTGGGGTGCAAGTTAATTTAATTAATAGGTGTTTTATGAATATTGATTTAAACAAGTATGCAGAATTTGTATTGACCGTTTGTTCTGTCCAAAGTAAGAATGCTGAAGAATTTGTTGAACATGTGCGTAAGTTACATAACTCAAGCGATGTTAACATTCCGTTGCTGCTTACGTCAGGCATTGGTCTAGCCAGTGAGGGTGGTGAGTTCAACGAAATTGTAAAGAAGATTTTCTTCCAAGGCAAGCCCTTAGACGAAGACAACATCTTCCATATGAAGCGCGAGTTAGGTGACATCATGTGGTACTGGATGAATGCTTGTAATGCATTAGGTTTAGATCCAAATGCTGTTATTGCTGAGAATGTAAAAAAGTTAGAAGCACGTTACCCGGGTGGCAAGTTCGATGCTTACTACAGCGAGAACAGACAAAAAGGGGACCTATGAATGAGATCCTATTGCTGCTGACGCTGTTGATGCTCAAACATACAGTTGCAGACTTTTATATACAAAGATCTTTTATGTTTGCTGACAAATATATCTATGGTGGCAGAGGCGGTATCACACATGCCAGTATCCACGGACTTGGCACAGCCATAGTTTTGTTTAGTTTTTTTACACCAGCTATTGTATTATTAGTGTCATTGTTTGATAGTTTAGCACATTATCATATCGATTATGCTAAGAGTAAAATACAAAAGCTAAAAAACTATCCAACTAGTGATTCGAGATACTGGATTCTATTTGGCACTGATCAGTTCTTACATTTTGCAACATATGTGATTATTTTGGTAATGTTATACAATGCAGCGTAAAATTAAAATTTTACACATTCCTAAAACTGCCGGTACCGCGCTGAAGAATTATATTAAAGATAATTCTGAGTGCGGATTATTTGTTCATATGAACCATAGCGTTACTTTAGCGCAGAGCGGCCCGGGCACAATGTTTATAATTAGAGATCCTGTGGAAAGATTTTGTAGTGGTTTTTGGGGTCGTAAAAATTATGAATTAAGAAAAGATCTTGGTCAGCTTGAAGAAAATAAACCATATTATGTAGGGGGCATATCACACACAGATTTTGAAAAAACTATATTTGAACAAATGTCAACGCCCAATGACTTTATTACATCGTTGAGAACTGACGACGAATTTCGTAAAAAGTTCGATAGTAATACATGTCCACTTAATCTAGTTACTAAGAGCTTAACCTTTTGGTTAGGCGGTCCAGCCAAGTACAAAGTGCTTGAGTCTAACGTAGTGCTAGTTGTTGAACTAAAAGATTTAACATCAGCACTAAAAAAGTATTTCAATATTAATATTGAAGATCAGTCTGCTTTTAAAAGCAGAAGTAAAAGTCAGTTTGAGTTCGAGCAAAATTATGAAATATCCTTTGCTAACAGGGAGTGGTTCAAAGACTACTACAGACCGGCTGACTACGAACTATTAGATTATATAAAATCTAGAAAATATTTTGCGCGGATTAGCGCAGAGGATTAATAACATGAAACGAATTTTATTATGTGGCCTGCCTGGTGCGGGTAAAACCACCTTGGCAAAACGCCTAGTTGAGCTATTGGGAAATGCAGATTGGTATAATGCTGATGCCGTAAGAGATAAGCACAATGATTGGGACTTTAGTCCTGAAGGTCGTGCTAGACAAATGAAGCGTATGCAGGACTATACTGCTGAAAGTGTATCTAATCAGAGATATGGATTGGCCGATTTTGTTTGCCCCACACAATTTCTAAGAGATGAATTTGCTGCTGATTATGTGATTTGGATGAACACTATCAAAGAAGGTCGCTTTGAAGATACAAACAAAGTGTTTGAAGCGCCAACCAAGCTGAATGTGGAAATTACAGCAGACGAATGGTGGAGCGACGAATGGACCGATCACTGGGCTAGATTAATCGCTGTAGATGTCAAAGACGGTGAATTTCAATCGAATGCACCCACTACACAAATGTTGGGCCGCTTTCAGCCATGGCATGCCGGGCATCAAGCTCTTTTTGAAAGAGCATTAGCAAAGCACGGACAGGTTGCTGTATTGATTAGGGACATGCCGGTAACAGACAGTAACCCTTGGCCGCAGGATGTTATTGTTAAGAATGTAAAAAAAGAATTAGTTGCATTTGCAGGTAAGTTTAGAGTTTTCCCTATGCCCAACATTATGAACATCACCTATGGTCGCGATGTGGGTTACAAGATTGAACAAGAAGTGTTTGATGATTCTATTCACAATATTAGTGCTACGAAGATTCGTGAGCAGATGAGAAAGGATGGAAAACTTTGAACTCATACCACATACGATATAACACTAAACACGACGAAAGTGGTTTGGTTTGGCGTGTATTTGAAAACGGTGTTGAACATCTGGTAGAGCAGATTGATATACGTGTTCCTGTATACGGAGAGAAAACAACCGAATTTGGCATAGACAAGTGGAATATCGCTTGTAAAGGCCAGATGCGTATAGTTGATATGACTGCAATCATTGAGTAAAGACGCCAGAATTTTCTTGACTTTATAATTTAAATCTTATATACTATGTAAACTTTAAAACTTATTTCCAAGAGGATTTATATCATGGCAGTTTGGACTTTAATGCCCGTTAATAAGAAGAGTATCGAAGAAGTAATGTATTGGGAGAAAGATGGTAAACTAATCTTTTTCCGTCAAGGTTGGAGAGGCGGTAGTGTTACACTAACAACCGCAGATGATAATGAACCCAATATTGATCTAGAAGGTAACGACGAACTTAACGTATTTGATCTCTACGATGATCATATCATTGAAGTAGAGCTTGATAGTTTCTGGGACGGCTGCTGGAGTGAATGGGACTGGAACGAACAAGGTCTCACTGAAGAAGAACAGGAAGAAATTGAAAGAGTCTGGTACGAGGATTCTTTCGAAGGACTAGAAGAAATGGGTTGGAATCAAACTGACACAGAAACATTTTTTTATGGCGAGCTAAGCCTAGAAAAGGTAAACACGAATTGAAAGTAATTATTGCCGGCTCACGTAACATTGATGATTACAAGCTAGTAGTCCAAGCAATGAAACGCTGTGGTTATACCGTTACAGAAGTAGTGTGCGGTATGGCCACAGGTATTGATAAGCAAGGCGAAGTATGGGCTCGTGCTAATAACATTCCTGTAAAGGAAATGCCAGCTGATTGGTATCGGCATGGCAAAGCCGCGGGCCCTATTCGCAACAGAGAAATGGCTCTGTATGCCGATGCCGCAGTTGTTATCTGGGATGGTAAGAGCCGAGGCTCACGTAATATGATTAATGAAATGATACGACAGGGCAAGCCCTACTTCGTACAACTAACAGAGTCTGAAGACGAACCTGTACTATGAGAATTGAACGAGATATTAAACTTGATTACTGCGATGTGCTGTTTCGCCCCAAGCGCAGCACAATGGGCAGTCGTAAAGATGTAAGTTTGGAGCGTACCTACACCTTCCGTAATAGTAAACACACATACACAGGATTACCTATTATGGCAGCTAACATGGACGGTGTAGGTACGACTTCCATGGCCACTGCTTTATCTAAGCATGACTTGTTTACTGTACTAAACAAAAGCTATTCGGCAAAAGAAATTAATCAGTGGATGAACTCAGCTGACTGGGATCCAGAATTACTTAAAAATATTTCTGTGAGTACCGGAATCACACAAGCTGATCAGGAAAACGTTGATAAAATATTAGAGCTTAATCCGGGCATTAAATTTGTATGCATCGATGTTGCTAACGGCTACAGCGAAAAGTTTATTGATTATGTTGCTCAGTTTAGGGACAAATATCCCCGTACTACTATTATTGCAGGCAATGTAGTAACGCCTGACGTAACAGAGGAGTTAATACTACGTGGAGCAGATATTGTTAAAGTGGGTATTGGCCCCGGTAGTGTTTGCACTACTCGCATTAAGACTGGCGTGGGTTACCCGCAGTTGTCCGCGGTCATCGAATGTGCAGATGCTGCACACGGTCTTGGTGGGCATATCATTGCTGACGGCGGCTGTACTTGCCCTGGTGATGTTGCCAAGGCTTTTGGCGCAGGCGCCGATTTTGTCATGCTTGGAGGAATGCTGGCCGGTTGTGATGAAGGCGGAGGAGAAGTAGTAGATGGCAAAATTCAATTCTATGGAATGAGCAGTAAAGCTGCACAGGAGAAAAACGGAAATGGTTTCAAAGATTATAGATCAAGCGAAGGGCGTGTGGTACAGGTTCGTTATCGAGGTAGCGTTGAACCCATTGTTGCCGACATTCTTGGCGGCATTAGGAGTACTTGCACTTATGTTGGTGCTATTAGTCTCAAAGAGCTAAGTAAACGAACTACATTCATACAGGTTAATAATGGTAGGCAATACAACAACACTTACGAAAAACATACCGTGGGCGAATAAAGACCGATTCAAAGTTGAATATAGAAGCAATACTGGGGTAGGCATTATAAAATGGTATCTGCCTACAACCAGAGAATTAAACAAAGTTGCAGCTGAAAAAATATCTAAAAAAGAATTAGAAAAACTATATCAACTTTTGACTAAAAGTTTTCTAGCTAGATCCTTTATTGATTTAGACATCTTTTTGCTGCCGGACACAGCAATGTGGTTACATGATGCAGGCTATAACGATGACCCTTACAGATTACCTAAGGGTAGATCAAAAGTTAGGATAGATGATTCTGACGAAGGCAGCGTGTTAGTTTGTCAATGGCATTTACCCAGTCATTTATTAGAATATTTCAATTCCCACACTGATGACGAAAAAAGCTTCGAGCACCGCTGGGATCGGACGCAGCTAGCTGAAACAGTTCTTGATTACCTAAATTTAATAAATTAACAGCTCTGTTTAAACCTGTTTATTTAAACTAAAATATTTTTTTGGGTAAATATAATACATGAACACACTAGACAAAATCCTCGAACTTAATAGACAACCTATTCTTTCAGACTGGTTTAAAAATAAGCTAGTAGAACTTATAGGTTTTGGGGTATATCATAACGATATGGATCTTTTAAAGGAACGACTAGTTCGTGGTTTAGAAGATTATAAATCCAAATACAATACAACCACTGTTGTTATTGGAATGAGTGGCGGTATTGATTCAGCTCTAACCGCAGCACTATTCAAAGAAGCAGGATATAGAGTTATTGGTGTAACACTACCAATTCTACAGGATCCTGCAGAAACTGCTCGAGGTATTGAAGCATGCCATGCATTAAATATCGAGCATGTAAATGTTGATCTAACCAAGCAATACGAATTTTTAGTTAAGGATATTACTGAGTCCAGTGATACTTCATTATCTAACTCGGATAGGTCAACTGCTATGCGACGTGGTAATATACGAGCAAGACTGCGAATGATTACACTATATAATCTCGCAGGCGTGCATCGTGGTTTTGTTGCCAGTACTGACAACTTTAGTGAGCTTGCTGCTGGATTTTGGACTCTCCATGGCGATGTGGGCGATGTTGCCCCAATTCAAAGTTTAACTAAGAGTTGGGAAGTGCCTGCACTAGCTGAATTAATGCAGGTTCCAAAAAGTATAATTACCGCTGTACCTACAGATGGGTTAGGTATTGCAAATGGTGACGAAGACCAATTTGGTTTTAGTTATCTACATTTTGATATTGGACTTTTTGCATTCATGAGACGTAACAGTCTTGTTAGTGCAAAAGCAGAAGATAAAAAAATATTAGATGCTATTGCTGAACGGGTCAAAGGATCTACTTATAAAAGGGCTAATCCTTTTAATTTGGATCACCCATTAGACCAGACTCGTTATGAAGGTCTCAAACAACTTGATTATAGACTAAGGAGCGAAAAATGAATACATTACTATTAATTCTGGTAGTGGCAGCGTTTGCTGGACTTGCTTACTGGGTATACACAACACTTGTTGGTAATGCTTCAGTTAAGGAAACAGTAGAATCTTTGACCGTTGAAAAGGCTGTTGAAACATTAAAGACAGAAGCTAAGAAGGATCTAGATCTTAACCAGGATGGTAAGGTTGATCTTGGCGATGCTGTTGAAGGTGTTAAGAAAGCCAAGACAAGTGCAAAGAAAGCTGTTGGTAAGGCTAAGGCTGCTGTAAAAAAGACAAAGAAGTAATTTATGTTTTTTGCGTTTGATGTAGATGGTACATTGACGCCTAGCAGACAAAAAATATCACCCCAATTTGAAGATTGGTTCCTTTCATGGATAGCCGATGTTCAAAATTGGGGTGGTTCTGTTTTATTAGTCACAGGCAGTGATAGACCAAAGACCGTTGAGCAACTGGGCAACAAAATTGTTGATTCTGTAGATTATTGCTGTAACTGCATGGGTAACACAGTATATCAAAAAGGCCAGTTGGTATATGATTATAAATTTGAATATCCGCCTGAACTTATTGATTTTCTAAATAATGAGTTGAAATCTAGCGTGTACTCTGACCGTTATGGTAATCATATAGAAGACCGCGGTGCTATGTTTAACTATAGTACTGTAGGAAGAAATGCAAATACAGAGCAGAGAAAACGCTATCACGAGTGGGATGCTATCAGCAATGAACGCATCGAAATAGCTCGTAAACTAAACGAGCAGTTTGAATCACACAATATTGTGGCTCAAGTAGCTGGCGAAATTGGTATCGACATCACTACAAAGGGGCGAGATAAGCGCCAGTGTATCAAATATATGCAGGGAGATACTATATTATTCTTTGGCGATCGCATGGATGATAGCGGCAATGATAAACCTCTTGCAGATGTTATTAACCAACTACAAAATGGCAGCAAATGTTACGAAGTTGAGAACTGGGAAGAAACCTGGGATATTTTACAGAATTTAAACCTAGCTATATGATAAATAGTGATATAAACTAATTTAGGAGTTTAACGATGGGAACAATTTCTTATCCAGCTGGTACAAAAACTTGGAATGTGTCGGACAGAGATGCTCAAAAAGCGTTTGCTGCAAAACTACATGGTATTACAGTTGAAGATTTAGTTGTTGGCGTACATATTGGACCCGAAGAATCAAATGGCGTAGGAACTATGGCTGATTTTGAAGGTTATACACCAATTCTAAAAGTGGACAAGCCAGAAGATGGTATCAATGACGGTGCTAAGTATGTAACTTACTTCAAGAAAGAAGGTAAGATCTACAAAGCAATAAATGCCGATCCTGCAACATTAACTGAACTTACTAGTGGTTCAGAATATACATTGGCAAGAAAGTATTACTAATTAAAAGCATTGACTTTTGAGCTTAGTAGTGTTACAATGTTTTCATGAGTATAGAAAAGTTAAACGAATATATCGAGCTCGTTAAAAGTTTTGATAACACAGAATTTCTCTATGACATGTTTATGGAGAATGGAAAGGCGTTTGCTAAGAAAAAAGATTATAACATACGTCTACAAGAAAATTATGTAAGTGGCTGTCAAAGTCAAGTTTGGGTAGTTGGGCAGAAGCAAGGCAATGCTTGGACTTTCTTATTTGAAACTGATACTTACATGATTTACGGTATTGGTAAGATACTATTAGATACATTTAATAATCTACCTGCCGAAGAAATTAAAAAAATCACATATCACGATTTCAAGCCCATTGCTGCTGTATTGAGTTCTCAACGGCAACGTGGGCTGCAATCAATCATCAACAAAATACACACTATAGTAGGATAACACACATGAACTTTGTACCCTTTGTAATTGAAAAGACTTCAGCAGGTGAGCGCAGCTACGATATCTATAGTCGACTGCTAAAGGAAAGAATTATTTTCCTCAACGGCGAAGTACATGACGCAGTTAGTAACAGCATCTGTGCCCAGTTATTGTTCTTAGAAGCCGAAGATCCAGATGCAGATATTAATTTTTATATCAACAGTCCAGGCGGTGTAGTAACTGCCGGTATGGCTATGTATGATACAATGCAATACATCAAACCAGATGTTAGCACTATTGTTATGGGACAGGCCTGCTCAATGGGTAGTCTACTTGCACAAGCTGGTGCACCAGGTAAGCGTAAAATGTTGCCCAATGCTCGGCATATGATTCATCAACCCAGCGGAGGCGCCCGGGGTCAGGCTACAGACATGGAAATCCAGGTTCGTGAAATTCTTGCAATGAAAAAGAACCTCACAGAAATTTATGTGAAGCATAATAGCGCAGCTAAGACGTTTGACCAGTTGTCCAAAGACATGGAACGTGACTATTTTATGAGCGCACAGGAAGCACTAGAGTACGGATTAGTTGACGAGATTATCAAACAACGATAATATTTTTAAGGTTTTTATAATACCATGAAGGTAGTTTCAAAAAAAGTTATTTCTCAAGAACTCATAGATGAAATCTGGGACATATACAAGAATACCACTAACACAGTAGAAGTTGATGGTTATAGTGTTGACCGGCATAAATCAGGACAACTAGGTGCCTTCTTGCTTAGTGAATATACTAAAGAAGAATTTAAAAATATTTGGCCTCCTGTTAAAAAAAATCTAATAGAAATAATAAACTGTGATGTTGAGCTTGTTTACTGTAGAATATTAAAATACGGTATCAACGGGTATATTACAAAACATGTAGATAGTTACTCTGAAAAATCACAGCAGGAAAATAACTTATCAGTAATCATACAGTTGTCAGACCCTAATAAGTACAGAGGCGGTCAACTAATTATCAGCAAAGAATTAATAGAACTAGAACAGGGCGATATGCTAGCATACACCTATGAGCACGAGCACGAAGTAAAACCAGTTAAAGAAGGCATTCGTTATGTTATTAACTTACGATGCAGAATTGTTAAATAAAAGTATGGACACAAAAATGCAAGATGAAATT
>JACCDG011735735.1_pt1 | contig 11030 bp, 12 predicted proteins | sample 7442471 | NCBI WGS metagenome assembly JACCDG01 (sample SAMN15323444, study PRJNA562643) | freshwater metagenome | isolation source: river surface water | place: USA:Blue River Watershed | collected 2017-08-17
AAAACCTCATGTGGCTGCTTCAGTTGTTACTGAAAGCAGCCATTTTTTTTACCCTGTTCGCTTTTGCGCTGAACAACCAACACGATGCCGTGGTCCATTTCTTTTTTGGCACCACGTGGAGCGCGCCTTTGGTGTTGGTGCTGCTGACCGTCTTCGTCATGGGCGTCGCGGTGGGCGTGATTGGCATGGTGCCCCGCTGGTGGAAACACCGCCGCTTGGCCCGACTGGCCAGCACCTCAACCTCTGAACCCACAGGGACAGCCCCATCTTCTGCGGACACGACACATGGAATTTGACCTCAGCTGGATTTTGCTGGGCTTGCCCATTGCCTTCATCTTGGGTTGGGTGGCTTCGCGCATGGACTTGCGCCAGTTGCGGCTTGAAAACCGACAAACACCCAAAGCGTATTTCAAAGGTTTGAACTACTTGCTCAATGAACAGCAAGATCAAGCCATCGACGCCTTCATCGAAGCCGTACAACACGACCCCGACACATCTGAGCTGCACTTTGCATTAGGTAACTTGTTTCGCCGCCGTGGCGAGTACGAGCGTGCGGTACGCGTGCACCAGCATCTGTTGTCGCGTGGTGACTTGAGCAAAGTCGATCACGACCGTGCCCAACATGCCCTCGCTTTGGACTACCTCAAAGCGGGCTTGCTCGACCGCGCCGAAGAAGCACTCAGCAAACTCGAAGGCACAGCTCACCAAGCACAAGCGCATTTGGCCTTGCTGAGCATTTACGAGCGCTCACGCGATTGGGCCAAAGCCTCTGTTGTTGCTAAAAAACTGGGCGAAAGTGGCCAAGGTAGCTTCCAAGGTCGCTTGGCGCACTACCTGTGCGAAGAGGCTGAAAGCTTAGATGTTACGCAGCATGCCTCCCAAGTGGTGGCCTTATTAAAGCAAGCCACAGAGGCAGCACCCAACAACGCCCGTGCTCGCATGGCCTTGGCAAAAACTTATGAGCAAACAGACCGCTCGGCTGAAGCTTATGCCACGCTAGAAAACTTGGCCGCGCAAGTCCCGTCATCTTTGCCCTTGGTCGCACCCAAACTGGCTGCTTTGGCGCAAGCTTTGCACAGCATCCCAAAAGCGCTGGCTTTATTGGAAACCAGCTACGCCAAAACGGCCTCACTTGATGTGCTCAACGCCATCGTCACGCTACGCAACGCGCAAGGTGATGCCAACACCGGTGGCCTATTTGCCAAACACTTAGAGCGCGAACCTTCTTTGGTTGCAGCCACACTGTGGATAGCCAACGAGAAGTTTGAGCACGAAGAGTTTCACCCTCAAGTGCAACGGGCACTTGAACGCGCGGCAAAACCACTGCAACGCTACCGCTGCGCCGCGTGTGGCTTTGAAGCCAGTCAACACTTTTGGCAATGCCCTGGCTGCCAAGCTTGGGACAGCTACCCCGCACGACGCGTGGAGGAACTATGACAGTGAACAAACAACAACTTAACCTTGCCCACGTGTTGGTCGTGGGCGACGTGATGCTCGATCGCTATTGGTATGGCGCAGTCGACCGCATCAGCCCTGAAGCCCCTGTGCCTGTGGTGCGCATCACACGCGAAGAAAACCGTTTGGGCGGCTGCGCCAACGTCGCCTACAACGTGGTGAGCTTGGGCGGCAAAGCCTCGCTCTTGTCCGTCGTTGGCGACGACGAAGCCAGCCACTTACTGGAAGACTTGGTGGCTAAGACCGGCATCGCACCTCACTTGGGCCGCGACAGCCAACTCAAAACCACCGTCAAACTGCGCGTCATTGGCCGCCAACAACAACTGCTACGCGTGGACTTTGAAAACACGCCACAAAACGAAGTGTTAGCCTCGCAAACCGACCAATTTCTGCAATTGCTAGCAGCTCACAACGTGGTCCTGTTTTCCGATTACGGCAAAGGCGGCTTGGCCCATGTATCGCAAATGATTGAGGCAGCTCGCGCTGCTGGAAAAGCTGTGTTGATTGACCCCAAGGGCAGCGACTACTCGCGCTACGCGGGTGCCACCTGCATCACACCCAACCGTGCCGAACTCGAACAAGTCATTGGCAAATGGAGCACAGAAGCCGAGCTGGTGCAAAAAGCTCATGTCCTGCGCCAAGAACTCAAGCTCGACACCTTGCTGCTCACCCGCAGCGAGGAAGGTATGACCTTGTTTGATGCGCAAGGTGAGCTGACGGTGTCTGCCCAAGCACGTGAAGTGTTTGATGTCACAGGCGCTGGCGATACCGTGATTGCCACATTGGCAACCTTGGTGGCGGCTGGCTTGAGCTTGCGTGAGGCCATGCCGTTGGCCAACAAAGCCGGTGGCGTGGTGGTGGGCAAGTTTGGTACAGCCACTGTCAGCTACGAAGAATTGATGGCCTGAACATAGGCCCAACGAAGCTAAGCGCCGTCTAGTCAGAGGCCGAAGCGAATCAGGAAAAATTATGAAAATCGTCGTCACAGGCGCCGCTGGTTTTATCGGCAGCAACATCATCAAGGGTTTGAACGCTCGCGGTATCACGAACATCATCGCGGTGGATGACCTGACCGAGGGCGATAAGTTTCGCAACATCGCCGATTTGAAGATTGCCGACTACCTCGACAAAGATGTGTTCTATGAACTCTTTGCCGAGAACGCCTTTGGAAAAGTTGAAGCCGTGTTCCATGAAGGCGCATGCAGCGACACCATGGAGAGCGATGGCAAGTACATGATGGACAACAACTACACCCTCTCGTGTGGTTTGTTCAACGCTTGCCAGCAGGCTGGTACACGTTTGCTCTATGCGTCATCCGCTGCCACTTACGGCGGCAGCGACACCTTCATTGAGACACCAGAGTATGAGTTGCCGCTCAATGTGTATGGCTACTCCAAATTGTTGTTTGACCAGCGCATGCGTTTGGAATGCAACAACAACTTCAAAAAGTTCAAGCGTCAAGTGGTGGGCTTTCGCTACTTCAACGTGTACGGGCCCCGCGAGCAACACAAAGGCCGCATGGCCAGCGTGGCGTTTCACCAGTTCAACCAATTCAACGCTGAAGGCAAAGTGAAGTTGTTTGGTGAATACGGCGGCTATGCCCAAGGCGCACAAATGCGCGACTTCGTGTTCATCGACGACGTGGTGGCCGTGAACCTGTGGTTCTTGGACAACCCAGATAAGTCTGGCATCTTTAACCTCGGCTCTGGCCGCGCACAACCCTTCAACGATGTGGCTTTATCTGTGGTCAACGCCATGCGTGCCAAAAAAGGTGAAGCTGCATTGGACTTGGCCGGTGCTGCCAAAGCGGGCTTGATTGAATACGTGCCCTTCCCCGATGCGCTGCGTGGAAAATACCAGTGCTACACACAGGCAGACCTGACCAACCTACGCGCCAGCGGCTGCGACCACGTGTTTGCCGATGTGCAAAGTGGTGTCACGCAATACATTGCGACTTTGAGCAAATAAACATATAGCCCATATGAGCACTCTGCAAAACAACTTAGGTTCTAGCGCAGTGTTCAAAATGACTCACAGTTCCATAGGGCACCGCTTACAACGCAACTTATGGGAATCCTTGTTCAGTTGCGTTGTGACTTTGATGTGCTGTCACTCAGCTCTAGCGCTCGACATCAACCAAGCCAACGAAGCTGAGCTAGACAGCATCAAAGGCATGGGCCCTACTCTTAGCGCCAAGGTGCTCAAAGCCCGTGAGCAACGCGCCTTCAAAGACTGGTCTGACTTGATGCAACGCGTCTCAGGCATTCGCCAAAACAAAGCGAAGCAATTTTCAAAACAAGGCTTGACCGTGAATGGCCAAGCCTTTACTTCAAAGCCTTAGCTGAACGTAAAGCTTCCAACGCATCTTCACGCCAAAACGTGGCGGCAGCAAAAAAACCTTCCCACACACAGCCATTGCAACCCCGCCCACAGCAGGTGGTGGGTTCGGGGGGCGGCTCCCGCAACACGACGCTGCATTGCGCGGCATATGCTTGAGCCTCTGCGAAAAAGGCCTGTGCGCTAGGCCCATCGCTCAAAGGCATGCGGGCTAAAGATTCGATGCTCATGCACGAATCCTAGCCGCACCGCAGACGCTTATTTGTTGGCGTTAGCGAAGAACAATTGCTCACCGCCAATTTTGTAGCCATTGATCGATGCTTGGCCTGCTGGTGAAACCACCCAGTCCACAAACTTCTGAGCCAAGTCGACTTTGACATGGGGGTGCTTGGCGGGGTTGACCACCATCACACCGTATTGGTTGAACAAGCTCTTGTCGCCTTCGACCAAGATTTGCAAATCTTGGCGGTTCTTGAAGTTCAACCATGTGCCGCGATCCGTCAATGCATACGCGCCAGTGGATGATGCGATGTTCAAGGCAGGGCCCATGCCGCAACCGCACTCTTTGTAGCCACTGCCTTTGTTGTCTAAGCCCGCTTGTTTCCAAAAACGCAGTTCGGCTGCATGTGTGCCGCTTTTGTCGCCGCGTGACACAAAGCCAGCTTGCGCATTGGCCACTTTTTGCAAGGCCGATACGATGTCTTTGCCACGTGTTTTGGCTGGGTCATTGGCAGGGCCAACCAGTACAAAGTCGTTGTACATCACGGGCAGGCGTTTCACGCCGAAGCCTTCGGCCACAAACTTTTCTTCAGCCACTTGGTCATGCACAAACAGCACATCTGCGTCCCCACGACGGCCGGTGTCCAACGCTTGACCTGTACCCAATGCCACCACCTTCACATCAACCCCTGTGGCTTGTTTAAAAGCAGGCAGCAAATGCGAGAACAAACCAGATTGCTCGGTGGACGTGGTGGAAGCCATCACGATGCTAGGCGCTTGTGCTTGCGCAACGCTGCTGCCCAATGTCAAAGCCACCGCCAGCAAACCAGCCAATGAAACCAAATGTGTACGACGTGTCATCCCAACTCTCCTTTTAAAAACAAATGCGCCTCAGGATGGCTCTCACCCAAAGGTCGATTGAAAAACTCATCCACGGGCAGATCGGCCAACACGCGGCCTGCCTCTAAATAAATCACGCGTGTGGCCAAGCGTTTGACTTGGCCTAAGTTATGGCTGCTGAACAGCAAGCTCACTTCTGCAGCAGCTACCCATTCGGCCAGCAAGCGTTCGACCTCCCGCTTGGCATGCGGGTCAAGGCTGGAGGTGGGCTCGTCCAACAACACAAAGTTTGGGCACAAGGCCCATGCGCGTGCCAAGGCCAAGCGCTGCTGCTGACCGCCAGACAAGGTGCGAGCAGAACGATCAACCATGTCTTGCAAACCCACGCGCTCTAGCGCCTGCATGGCACGCACATGCGCATCACGCCAAGGTGTGCCTTGCAGCCACAAACCGAACACCACAAATCGCAGTACCGAGGTGCGCAGCATGTGCGGGCGCTGAAACACCATGGCTTGGTGCACCTCAGGAGCCACCACCACACTGCCACTTGAAATTTTCAGCAAGCCATGCGCCACGCGCAGCAATGTGCTTTTACCGGAGCCATTCGCACCCACCAAAGCCACGCGCTCGCCCGCTTGCATGTGCAGGCACACATCATGCAAAGCCAAATGCTTGTCGAACTGCACCGACACGTGTTGCAAACTCAATACCACGTTCATACCAAAACCCCTTGCACGGGGTCTGCACCTGCACCGTCGATGCGCTGGCGCCAACGGCGCAGCATAGAAATCAAAACATTCAACAGGAGCACCACGCTCATCAGCACCAGACCCAAGGCCAGCGCCAATGGCAAATCGCCCTTGCTGGTTTCTAGGGCAATGGCCGTGGTCATCACACGCGTGAAGCCTTCGATGTTGCCGCCCACCACCATCACAGCGCCCACTTCTGAAATGGCGCGGCCAAACGCAGCAATCAACACTGTGAGCAAGGCATAACGCTCATCCCATGCCAGCAGCACACTGCGCAGCCAAGGCTTGGCACCCAACGATTGCAACTGCTCACCATGGTTGCGCTCGGCGTCTTCCACGCATTGGCGGGTCAATGCCGTGACCACCGGCAGCACCAACACGGTTTGCGCCAGCACCATGGCCTTGAGGCTGAATAACCAGCCCAGAGCGCCCAGAGGCCCCGTGCGCGACAGCAGCAAATACACCAACAAGCCCACGACCACAGAGGGCAACGCCAGCATAGTGTTGAGCACTGTCAACAGAGCATCACGCCCAGTAAAACGCGCTACGCCTAGCCAAGCACCCAGCGCCACACCGATGCTGCACGCCATAGCCGTGGCCAGCACGCTCACCCAGAGTGAGCGGCCCACGATGGACCAAAGCATGGGGTCTAATTCAGTCAGCAAGTGAAGCGCAGTCAGCGCGGTATCGGTAAACGTCGTCATAAATCAATCAAAACTTCAGTTATCGTAGTGAGGTACCCAATACCCCACCATATGTAATTCTGTGCATAGCGTCAGTCTTCACTACACACTCAGTCACCGAGATGACAACGACACCGCCTTGAACACCGAGGCTGCTTTGTTGCGTCACCCCTTAATGGACCTGCTGCAAGCCGTCGACCAAAAGGGCTCCATCTCTGCGGCCGCGCGTGATCTCAAGCTGTCCTACCGCCACGTCTGGGGAGAACTCAAGCGCTGGGAAGATGTGCTCGGGCACGAGCTCATCATTTGGGAAAAAGGCCAGTCGGCCAAACTCACCGAATTTGGCGGCAAGCTCATGTGGGCCGAGCGCCAAACCCAAGCTCGATTAGCCCCCCAACTCGAAGCCCTTCGCGCCGACCTAGAGCGCACGTTTGCTGTGGCCTTTGACCCCGCCGCCCATGTGCTGACCCTTTACGCTAGCCATGACGACGCCCTGCCACGCTTACGAGAACAAGCAGCCACCGCAGGACTGCACTTGGACATTCGCTTTTGCGGCAGTGTGGACGCCATTCGTGCCCTCAACGAAGGCCGTTGCACCTTGGCTGGCTTTCATACACAAAGCCAACCCAGCGACACCTCGCACACCGCCAAGGCTTACCGCGACTTGTTGCAACCCGGACTGCACAAAATCATTGGCTTTGCCACACGCACCCAAGGCCTGATCACCGCCACTGGCAACCCCAAGCAGCTCCACAGCTTGGCAGATGTGGTCAAGACCCAAGCCCGCTTTGTTCAACGCAGTCCTGGCACAGGCACGCGCGTGCTGCTAGACGACTTGCTGTCCCAAGCCAAACTGAACATCCAAGACCTCAACAACTGGCCCGACGAAGAACCCTCACATACGGCACTGGCCGAGGCCATAGCATCTGGACGCTGCGATGTAGGTTTGGGCATCGAAAGTACAGCCCGCGCGCGCGGGCTAGGTTTTGTACCTTTGGTGCAAGAAGAGTTCCATTTGGTGTGCCTCAAATCGGCGCTTGACACACCCGCTACCGAAGCCTTGCGGCAATTTTTACAAGAGCACACTTGGCAGCAAGTGCTGAACTCTTTGCCCGGCTACCAAACCCAACACAGCGGAGAGGTGCAATCGCTCAGCAAGCGATTGCCTTGGTGGACCTTTAAACGGGCTAAGAAAATCGGTTAATACCCTTTGTCTGGTTTGAACTATTTTCAAACGCGCTCCTAAATCTTCATTCCAACCGAGGCTGACAAAGCCTTTGTCTTGGTACCATCACGGGTTGGCAAAAAATGGAGGCACTCAGTGTCAAAACTTCTTAAATTTGCATTAGGCGTTGACCGTATCAGTGAGCAATTTGGCCACGTGGCGGCATTTGGCGTTTTGGCGGCGGCCCTGATCTCGGCAGGCAATGCATTCATTCGTTATGGCTTTGATCTCAGTTCAAACGGCTGGCTCGAAATTCAGTGGTACTTGTTTGCAGCGACCGTGATGTTGGGTGCGCCTTTGGTGCTCAAACTCAACGAACACGTACGCGTGGATTTGTTCTACGGAAAACTTCAGAAGAACGCACCCGTCTATGTCGACCTGTTTGGCTTAGTCGTGTTCTTGCTGCCTGTGATGGGCATGTTGGCTTGGTTGAGCCTTCCTTTGTTCCTCAAGATGTTCGTCACCAACGAAATGTCTAGTAACGCGGGTGGCCTGATTCGTTGGCCCGCCATGCTTCTTCTCCCCTTGGGCTTTGCATGGATGTTCCTGCAAGGTTTGAGCGAAATCATTAAGCGCGTGTCTTACTTGCAAGGCAAGTTTGAGATGGACACGCACTACGAAAAGCCAGTGCAATAAGGACTCATGATCATGCAAATGGAAAAATTCGCACCCATCATGTTTGTCGGCCTTGTGCTGACCATGTTGATTGGCTTCCCCGTGGCGTTCTCGCTGTCGTTCTTGGGCTTGGCTTGTGGTCTCTTCGCCATCAGCATGGACTGGTTCCCTGTGAGCTTCATGTCCAACTTGCCGTTGAACATTTTTGGCATTCTCAGCAACGACTTGTTGTTGGCCATTCCCTTCTTTACCTTCATGGGTGCCATTCTTGAAAAGTGTGGTCTCGCTGAAGACATGCTGGACTCCATGGGTCAGCTCTTTGGTACCGTGCGCGGCGGCTTGGGCTACTCGGTCATCATCGTGGGCTTCATCTTGGGCGCCATCACCGGTACGGTGGCAGGCCAAGTGATTGCCATGGCTTTGATTTCATTGCCTGTGATGATCCGCTACGGCTACAACATGCGCTACGCCACGGGCGTGCTGGCTGCCTCGGGCACCATCACCCAGTTGGTGCCACCTTCTCTCGTGTTGGTAGTGATGGCTGACCAGCTCGGTCGCTCTGTGGGCGACATGTACAAAGGCGCTTGGGGTCCATCGATGCTGCAAGTCGGCATCTTCGCGCTCTACACCTTTGGCTTGAGCATCATCAAGCCCGAGCATGTGCCAGGTATTCCAAAAGAAGCCCGCACAGCGGACGGTTTCCATCTGTGGATGAAGTGCTTGCGCGGCATCATCCCATCAGCTTTCTTGATCTTCGCAGTGTTGGGTTCGATGGGCGGCTTGCCTGGCATCAACACTGCCATTGCGACCCCCACCGAAGCCGGTGCCATGGGTTGCGTGGGCGCTTTGATCTTGGCTGCCATCCATAACCGTTTGGACAAAGACCTGATTTGGGAAGCCATGCACAGCACCATGCGCCTCACAGCCATGGTAGTGTTCATCTTGATCGGCTCACGCGTGTTCTCGATGGTGTTCCAAGGCGTGGACGGAGCCAAGTGGGTGGAACATTTGCTGACAGGCTTGCCGGGTGGCCAAGTGGGCTTCTTGGTGGTGGTCAACATCTTCATCTTCTTCTTGGCGTTCTTCTTGGACTTCTTTGAAATCGCCTTCATCATCTTGCCAATGCTTGGGCCCGTCGCTGACAAGATGGGCATCGACATGGTTTGGTTCGGCGTGCTGCTGTGCGTGAATATGCAAACCAGCTTCATGCATCCGCCATTCGGCTTTGCGCTGTTCTATCTGCGCGGCATTGCTGACACGCTGTTCAAAGAAGGTCGTATTGAGAAACCCGTCAAGTCCAACGACATCTACATGGGCGCCATTCCTTGGGTGATCATGCAGCTGATCTTGGTCGTGATCGTGATCTTCGTGCCCGAGACCGTGACCATGTTCTTGGACAAAGAAGAAAAGGTCGACCTTGACAAAGTGGTCATTGAAATGCCCACCGAGCAAGAAGCACCAGAAGCCGAGCTCAAGCTCGACGACGCCAAGCCCTCAGCAGGCGAAAGCGCTGCCGAAGAGCAAAAGCGCATGGAAGACTTGTTTAAGAAATAAAGTCTGCCCCATCGACCAGCCCCTCCGGCACATCCGTGAGGGGCTTTTTCTTGCCAGAACAAAGTACCCATCATGTCTACACCCGACCACACGCCCAACGCTGACTTACCCGCTGCACAACTGGCTGCCTTAGGCCCCAAGCCTTTTGTGTTTCACCCCACCACAGACATCATCGAAGGCCCAGCTTTTTCACGTGCGTTCCAAGTCATCACATGGGCCACCCTGTTGGGCTCTGGCTATTGGTTGCTCAACCTGTGGCAACAGGGCAAGTTTGGCGGGGACACCGGCTTAGATGGCTTACGCGCTGCAGGTTGGTTTGTGTTGGGTTGGAGCTTGCTGGCGTGGACCACGTGGCATGTCATGTTCAGCCGCGCGCGTTTGGACGCCACAGGCATTCACCAAACTTGGATTTGGGACAAACACATGAGCTACGACGAACTGGCCTACGCCAAGCTCATACGCATTCGTGGCTTAGAGTGGTTCATGGCGCCCCGCTTTTATGTGCGCACCTTGATGGGTAAGTTTGCGGTGTTTTACGTCAGCAGCGCTCATGTACAACAAGAGTGCGAACGCCTGAGTGCCGAGCTGTCTGCGTTTCGTGAGTTTTAAAACAATTTTTAAATTTCCCATACAACGCACATAAAAAAACCGCACCGAGGCGCGGTTTTTGTTGTTCAAGCGAAGGCTGAATTACAGCTTTTGCTTTTGCATGAACTGGTCAAACTTAGCTTCGGTGAACTGGAACCACAGGTTCGAGTCAGCACGGAACTTAGAGTAGTCGTCGTAGACCTTCTTGAAGTTGGGGTTCTTGTCAGACACTTCTTTGTAGAAAGCCATGGACTCTTTGAAGGCAGCAGCCATCACGTCTTTCGGGAACTCGCGCAACTTGGTGCCAGAGCCCACCAACTGCTTCAATGCAGCAGGGTTACGTGCGTCGTACTTGGCTTGCATGTCAGAGTGCGCTTGTGCAGCAGCAGCTTCCACGATGGCTTTGTACTCAGGTGACAGGGCATTGAATGCTTTGTCGTTGATGAAGAAGTCGAGCTGAGGACCACCTTCCCAGAAACCTGGGTAGTAGTAGAAAGGCGCAACCTTGCTGAAGCCCAATTTCAAATCGTCATAAGGACCAACCCACTCAGCTGAGTCGATCGTGCCTTTTTCCAGAGCTGGGTAGATGTCGCCACCAGGAATGTTTTGAGGGATAACGCCCATGCGCTCGAGCACTTTGCCAGCAAAGCCACCCACGCGGAATTTCAAACCTTTCAAATCATTCACTGATTTGATTTCTTTACGGAACCAACCACCCATTTGGGCGCCCGTGTTGCCGCCTGGAAAGTTGATCATGTTGTACTT
>JACCDG011876188.1_pt1 | contig 11027 bp, 17 predicted proteins | sample 7442471 | NCBI WGS metagenome assembly JACCDG01 (sample SAMN15323444, study PRJNA562643) | freshwater metagenome | isolation source: river surface water | place: USA:Blue River Watershed | collected 2017-08-17
GGAGAGATCCAACGGTTGATGCTCTGATCGAGTCACTGAGGCTCAATAAAGACTGGCAAAAAGCCTAGCAAATAGCGATTTCTTGAATCTTAAAAGATTTTCTTTAGATAGGCTTGCACAAAGTGAGATAATTGCTTAAGATGATCTCACACAAGCCAAGCAGAGTGCTGAGGCAAGATAACCTGGAGGAGTTCCAATAATGTTCAGTCTAGCAGCCAACTACAAGATCTACCGCAACCGATTCAATCTTCCCGCTCTGGTTGCCTACCTTGCCGCTGAGGCAGCCGTTCAAGGTCATGCTCGACCTGTCACAAGTGCTTGGTGTGAGCTTGAGTCTCGCCGCCTGTGGCTTGCCAAGTACGCGGCTCGCGATGGTGGCAAGTGTGAAGCCCTGCGAGTGATGCGTGACCGCTAGTGCTGGTTGTCTGGCTTATCTTTCTTGGAGGTCTATATTGTGACTCACTTTGCTACAAAGTATCTGCTCTATCGTAAGCTGCTCAAAATGCCTGCTCTGGCAGCCTATTTGACAATCAAGGCTGATCAGGCCGGAGCTGGTATTGATGCAATCTGTGTGGCAAAGCAGCAACTCAAGGATATGGGCCTAGTTTATGCTTACAATGTTGGCCGAACTAACCTGATCTGCTTGTCTTTACAGCAGGTCTCAAGAACTGATGAGGATTGAAAATGGCTGTTGTTACTCTCCAGATGATCTTCGACCGCGCTTGGAAGAATCACATTGAGGCCGGAATGCGGCTCAGTGAATCGCCTGAATTTGGCTGGCGGCCTTGTGGTGATGTGCTCCCTGCTGGTCACCCAGCAAGAGCTGAGAAGTTCCTTGACTGTGCTGGTGTTCAGGCCAAGTATGCCGACATCATTTATGAGAATGCTGAGTACGCTCAATCGCTCAGTGATCAGATCGACCTGCTCGTTGCCGATCCGGTAGGTGCTGAGCAGAGACTAAGAGATATGGCCCCGAGTTGGGGCTTCGCTATTCCTAGCACTGAGCGCCACATGCAACAGGATCGCTTGGTTGCTCACTCCATTGAGTTGGTGGTGAATATGCAGAAAATGTATCAGGCCTCGCCTCCAGAGATCTTTGACGCGTTGGCGACGACTTTAACTTGCATGCTGTCAGGTGAGAACAACGCAGGCTTGAAAGATCAGTGCGGTGCTCTGATGTTCGCACTGGACTCGATGCGTCAGAAGTTCAAAGAGACTTACATGGTCGTCCAGCCCTCTCCATTGTTACACGTTGTCGACGGTGGTGGAGTGTCCGCAGATGGCTTTGCAGTCAACGGTCTCGTTCAGCTCCACTGGCAGAATCCTGCTAATCCTGATGAAACGAAGTTTGTTGAGCGTGGTGGTAAGTTTGACTGCTACGAAGACTTTCAGGAGTGGCTCAAAGAGGCATTTAGTCGAAGGCGAGCTGAGTGTCCTGAGGGTTGGCTGCCAATGGTCTGTGATTCAACGAGCAGGCATTTCTGCGCTGAGTGACCGGCAAGCCAGATTCAATAGCTAATCCACTTGGAGGACTTCCAATTATGACAGGTGACCAATTCAAGAGACTGCTTGCTGAGTGCAACCTCACAGCGGGCCAGATGGCAAAGAGACTCGGCACTAACCATGCAAGAGTCTTTTATGTGATGAAGCATGGGCTAACGAGCCGCTCTGTGATCCGTGATTGGTTACAAGCTGCCACTGGCTCTGATCCTGGCATGATGTTCAATGTCGAGCAGATTATCACCCAAGCGGCAGAGAGGGACGAAAGTGGTTTCATATCCAGGTAAGACGATCCAGCTATTCTTTGTTCCGTTTGAGGACTTCAAGGCAAGTCAAAAGAATCCGCTCATGAGGTTTCTAGTTCGCAGAGTGTTCGTCGCTCAGGTCAGTACGGTTGGTGGTAGTCTTACTGAGTTGGTCGGGAAGCTTTCAAAGATTGCCAAGAGAACACCTGCTGGATTCATTCCTGCGATAGTCAACGACACTTCGTTCATGTTTGACTGGACGCGAGAGAATGGCATCGAGATTCCTTCAGATGATGTCTTAAGGGCTATCGAGGAGCTAGAATCCAAGGCAGTAAAGATGGTCCGTATGAACCCGTATGATTTGATCACCAAAGTCTCTAACAATTGAGGTTTGCAATGCAGAGATGGATCGACAATCAAGACTGCACTCGATGGGTGGAGTTCAGCGACAAGGAAAACCCAAGTAAGTGTTCGAGCATTTTGGCAAGATTCTACCACAAAAACGGTGAGTTTCTTCGAAGGTGTTACGTCCCATCCAAATACATTCTTGCAGAGTTCACAAAGCAATGACACCAAAGCTACCAACAAGGCCAAAGCATCTTGAAGTTCAAAAGGGCTACGAGTACGTCAAAGGCGAACGTGATTCGGAGCAATTGCCACAAGTGTTTGAGTCGATCGTCGAGAACGTGAAGCAGATAGAGCGTGCTCGGTACGAGTTGGATACGTTGCGGGCTACATTGATAGTGAATTTTGGACCGGACGGCAAATCGGGTTTGCAGTGCGGCGTAACAATTGAGAACGCCAGCGAACGAAGCAACATCGCGTTGTTGGTGGCAGTTTTAGAAGGTCTGTTTGAAAAGGCAATTAAATCAAGCGATTTAGTTGACAGAGGTGAATAATGACCTACCACAGCAAGTACAAAGACGGGATGATCGCTGATGTGCAGCAGAGAATCAAGAATGATCTCAAAGATCATGTGGTCACTCAGCGGCACAGAGATGGTGATCCTGGCCGATTCTGGCGATGTGCAAAGCCTGGAACAGTCAATCTCGCATTCACAGTCTATGCTCCTCCAGGTTGGTTGATGATCACTGGCGATATGGGCGAATGCATGTGGAGTCGGCACTACGATATGTTGCCGTTCGTCCGTGGGTCGATCAAGGATCTTCACTACTTCAGTGAAAAGGCCTCGAAAGATTGTGTGATCCGAGAGAAGCGGACAGAGCTTGCTGAGGAATGGCTAGCCAGTCAGCCAATGGAATGGAAAGAATACCACGGAGAGCCGATGGACAAAGAGCAGAGGGCAAAGCTCAAAGAGATCCGGGACGAGTTTGAGGAGTACAGATCAATCGACAGGCTTCAGACTGCTATCTACGATTCACAAATGTTCGATTCGCCTTCATACATTCCAAGCTGTGAGTTCTACTCGTTTCAATACCTATGGAAGATCGAGGCCCTGAAGTGGTTCATTGCCAAGCTAGACGCTGGAGAGTTTGTCAAGGAAGCTGCAAGTTTCGATGACTGAAAGAGCCGCGAAGCTGGCTAATAGAGAGGTTAGCCGTTCAATTAATCTACTGAAGTATGGAAAACAGTTGCAACGTTGCAACTAACAACTACAAAGAGGGGACAGCAATTGGCAAGTTATAATCGTGTCGTGATCATGGGCAATCTCACAAGAGACCCTGAGCAGAAATACACTCCAAGCGGGACACCGTTCTGCAATATTGATCTTGCAGTGAATGACAAGCGTAAGGACCAGCAAGGCAACTGGGTTGACGATGTGACTTTCGTCAACGTGACTCTATGGGGCAGAACTGCCGAGGTAGCTTGTGAGTATTGTCGCAAGGGAAGCCCGTTGTTTATCGAGGGCAAGCTCAAGCTAGATAAGTGGGAGAAAGATGGGCAGAAGTTCTCCAAGCTCAAGGTGGTTGGCGAGAGGCTTCAGTTGATTGGCAGCAAGGGCGATGGCGCAACACAGTCTCAGGCGGATTCTTACACTGATCAATCTCAAAGCGGTGGATTCGAGGACAACGAAGTTCCGTTCTAGAACAACCCAATCAATCGGTTGCCGCGATTGATTTTCCATCCCAAAACGCATCGACGGCAACTCGATTGCATTGGTTTGTTAGGTGGTTGTCATGGTGAAGACCTTCATGCCGTTCAACATCAACGATTACGTCCGGGTGCGTTTGACCGATTTCGGGCGCAAGGTGCACCGCGAACAATTCCGAAAGCTAAACGCACAAATACCATTGCACGCGGACCTAAAATACACGCCACCAAAGGAAGACGAAAACGGGTGGTCAGAGTGGCAAATGTGGTGCTTGATCGACACGTTTGGCGAGCACGTTGGAATGTGCAAAGAGCAACCGGCGCAGATTTAATATGACCAAAGAGGCAGCCAGTCAAGCTTATGAGGATGAGCAGTTAGTCGATTGGGTAATCGCTGAGCTTGGCAAAGCGTTCACTATAGAGCGAGTTGAGTTGCTAGGCGAGGCGGTTAAGGTCGACAAGGCCAATGGTGTAAGAGAGTTTCAGGATGAGAGAGAGTTGGGCAGGATCAGAGAGGCCTACGGGAAAGCCAAGGAGAGGCTGAGGAATGTTAATCGTAGTTGAGCTTGTAGCTTGTGGGTTGTTGAGTCTTATTTCTGTAGTGTGGATCTCATTGGAGGTTGTGAGCTATGTCGGGCTTCAAAAAAGATGATCGGGTTCGCTATGTTCCTCACCATGCTAATGGAGATCAGTCTCATCCTGATTGCGAGATTGGAATTGTCCACAGCATCAACTCATCCGGCACAGTGTTCGTCAAGTTCGACAAACAGATTCAACGGATCGGTTGGGCTGATGCTCAAGCACAGGGCTGCGATCCAGATTCATTAGTGTTAATAGAGGATTGATGATGGTAAAAGATACTGGCATCGAGTGGGCTGATTCAACGTTTAATCCGATCATGGGTTGTGCAAAAGTCTCTGAGGCTTGCCGAAACTGTTATGCGATGGATCATGTTAATCGATACGGTGGAGACTTTCTCGGCAAAAGAGTCATGACATCCGATAGTTACTGGAAACAGCCTCTCAAATGGAATAAAGAGGCTGAAAAATCAGGAAAAATGCAGAGAGTATTCTGCGCTAGCCTCTCTGATGTTTTCGAATGCTATGATGGACCGATCTACAATCACAAAGGAGAGCAGCTCTATTCGGCATGGCATCATGCTCAGCCCGAATGGGTTGCAAGCGATAAGCCATGCGAAGGCGAACCGTTGACTCTGAATGATGTTCGTCGTCGGCTATTTCAAGTGATCGATGAGACTCCGAATCTGGTTTGGATGATCCTCACAAAGCGGCCAGAGAACGTTCTGAGAATGTGGCCGAAAGTTGGATTCCCTGACAGCGGTGTGCCTGGAACTCTCGGTCGCAGATTGTATCTAGGCAATGTCTGGATCGGAACAACAGTCGAGAACCAAGAGCAAGCTAACAAGCGGATACCCGAACTGCTTAAGTGTCGAGATCTGTCGCCAGTATTGTTCTTGAGCTGCGAGCCATTGCTTGGGCCTGTAGATCTGTATCAAGTCGAAGTACCAGAACAGCATGACATGCTCAGAAGGTCGTGGGATGTAGAGGGCAGTAAGTTCAATTGCCTCGGTTCAGATGACGATCGATTCCATCAGAGCAATTCGCATATCGACTGGGTTATCTGTGGTGGCGAGTCTGGAAAGAATGCAAGGCCTATGAGCTTCCGATGGGCCTGGAGTCTTAAGCAACAGTGTGAGTCTTCGGGTGTCCCGTTCTTCTTTAAGCAATGGGGAGAGTGGCAGAGCGGAGTAAAGACACCGATGGACATTGAACAGGGCGCTGCTTCATTCAAGGATGGATGCTATCACGACTTCGGTGATGAGTACATGGCTCTGAAGGTCGGCAAAAAATCGTCAGGCGATGATCTGCTTTGGGGGCAGGAGTACAAAAGCTTTCCAGGTGACAATCTCTCAGTGTTCAACATTCCGTAGATGATCGCTCAACCACGAATAGGCGAGCTAGTTCAAGTCTGGTATCGCAAAGAGCTTCGAGAGTACATGCCTCATCATGGCAAGTTAGGAACAGTTGTTGTGTCGTCTAATGGCAGGCCGAGGAATCATGGCGTTATGATCGATGGAGAGCATGTTTGCGTACCAGACTGGTGCGGTAGTAGCGATTGCTTGGTTGAGCCTCTGCGTCTCTGGGCAAGAGGCGATTTACCAGCATAAATCAGGCAGATCAGTCCAACCTCTGAATTGTGATGTTAGCTGGTCAGAGATCGTAGCCCACAAGTACGCCGAGGGCCCGGTCTGCTGGGTGCTTGAAGCTATCACAAAGCTCTCAAAGCCGATTCCCTGCAAGGGTGCTCAGGGCTTGTGGGTTTTACCTGTCGAGATTGAAACGTTAATATGGCAAGATCTCGGTACTGGTTTGCCTGATAAGCTGAAAGGGATTTGCGATGTACAAAAGAAAGACAACACTGTTTGACGTCTGTGCAGGGCTGTTGTTTTTTGTGATCTTCCTAGCCGTTCTAGCGTTCGCCAAGTCGATCACTGGTGGCAAGCCGGTTAAAGCTCCACCGGAGCCACAGCCAAGCATTTTAGAGAGGCCTGTGTAATTAAGGCTCAAGGATGCTAGCTGCCTCAGATCCACCGTCTGCGGTCATCATATCTTGCAATGACTCAGAGACCTGAAGCAATAGGCGAATCGACATTTCCATAGCATCCGGCCCGTCGTCGTGATCACTGTTCGGGAAGCCTTTGAGCTGCTTGAGCAATAGCTGACCCGCCGCATTATTCTTGATCCTCACTCGATGCCTGCGGAGCCAATAGCCGAGCCTCGCGATTCTGATTCTCTTTGCCGTGGTGTTGTTGATCAACTCAGGCTGATCGTAGTAGGCGTAGTCGAGTTGTGCCTGAATGTATGCAGGCGCTAGAAGCTCTTGAAAGGCTACGGCTTCAATACCAGTGACGGTTGGCTTGAGCCTCATGTTGAAGCGAACGAGGTCATCAATCATTTCTGGTACAGGCTGCCGGTCAATCTCACATTCGATCCACAGATAACCGTCACGGTATCCGGTGTTCACTATTGCCTGATAGTCGCCTTTCTTGGCATCCTTCCCCTTGCTTGGGTCGAGGGCAGTTGCAGAAAGGATCATGTTTTGAGGCCAGTTCTCAGGCTCAACCATCACGCCCCAAAAGTAAGACTCGGGCCATTCATTGCTGCTGTGTTGCGTTAGGTTTTGTTGGTAGAGCGCTTGCCACCAGTAGTCAGCAAGAGCACTCTTGATTCGTAGTAAGGCCTCAGCCGGCCAACGTTCAGGCCAAAGAGCCTCACCGTTCTGCCTGCCAAGTATGTCAACAACATTGTCGGCAGGCTCAGCGATGGCTTGGAATCGTACCTCTCTCACTCTTAGGTTGGTTTCCTTGGTTGCAAACTCTAACACCTTTCCGAGCAAGTCAGTCTCAGACCATCGAGTTCCGAGAAGTATCATTTTGCCTCCTGGCTCAAGGCGGGTGAATGCTGTGGTCTGCCACCATTCCCACTGAGACTCTCTTATTTTCTCTGAGAGGGCTTGCTCCGCATTCTTGAGGCAATCGTCAATCAGGAACAGGTTGGCTGCTCGGCCAGTGATACCTCCACCAACTCCCGCGGCGAGCATTCCTCCACCGTCCATTGTCTGCCAGTCCGTAGCTCCAGAGACTAGTCGATTTACCCCACCCCTGCCCCATATCGGGGCATCCTTGTGATTTTGGTCTCTGGCGAATCGAGAAGCTATTCTGGCTAAGCTCATTGAGTACGATGTAGCTATAACTCGATTGCCGCTCCAAGCGTTCGTGTACCAACTTGGGAGCCACTTAGACAGGTATTCTGAGTTGTGAGTTGTTATCAGATTCTCACCTGCGAGGTAGAGACCGCCCTCAACTTGAATGCAATTGCCTTGCTCTGGTTCGCATGGCTTTACAGATTGAATTGAGTTCGACCTACGAATGCATCTAGAAACTATAGATTTTCTAGGTAGTCTGCCTTGAGGCACTCCATCGTGCGGAGACCATTGCACTGTGTAAACTTGTTGCTTTCCGGTAATTCCGCTTGTTGACAGGTGTGGTTGCTGAATCGTAGTTGTTGCTCGATAGCCTAGAGTTTTAACTAAAAACGAGACATCATTGGCAAGGCGAGCAGAGCAAGTGACAAATCGAGTTCGTCCTAGAGGTTCAACGCTCCCATCCGTGTCAACTAAACCTGCCAACAAGTCTCGCCTTTGAGTCTCACTGGCGGTAAGGTATTGCAAAGGAATGAATTTTTCGGTCGCAAGGCCAAGCTTCCTGAGTATTGGATACATTCCTTTGTAGCCGACATACCGAACCCCTGTTGTCTGGTGTATTGATTCCCAGCTTCTTGCCCATCCTCTACGAGCGATCTCGGCCTCTATCAATCCAACATCGGCGACCGACCCACAAAACGATCCTCCGGTCTGCTTGCCATCTCCAAGCCAGACTCCAAGCACATAAGGATCTAGCTCAAGTGACTTGTGTTCAGACTTCAGTGGCTTGCAATAGTCAATTAAGTATCTAGCTCGCGGAGTGCCGTTTTTGTCAACTCCACTAAATGGCTTTGCTAATATTTCTTGAGTCTCAACTCTCTTTTTTGATCGATGGCTTGCTCTATCAGTGACATACCATTCATGTTCTCTATGGCACTTGATAGAGGAGCCGTCAGCAAAGGTGACGCAGAGATCGGCCATTGCTTTTGGGCCTACGCCGATGACTTTTACGGGATTTCCAGCCGGAGAGTAGACATAGTCGCCTTCGATAAGATCTCCGTGGGCTTTCCATCCGGCAGGAGTCCATACTGGAGTAGAGTCGGCAAGTAGTTTTCCGTGCCGTGGCGGGGCCATAGCGACGAGAATATCGTAGTCCCCGAGCAAAGTAGCCATAACTTCAGCATCGAGCGCCTGAATGTGTCTAGGCCTTTGAAACTTGCCACCGGTAACAGCCTCAGCGTAACGCGCAGGGGAGCATAGATCGGCAGTCGTGATAGGCATCGAACCGTATTCCTCTAGTGGGTGGAAAGTTGCAACGTTGCAACCCTAGATCGTTGCAACCCCAACCGCTTCGAGCACTTTAACAGCTCGGCTGATTAGTCCTGCTGGAATGCTCAGCGGTATGCTGAGATCGGATGAAAGCTCGGTCAGTTCTGGCATTTGGTAGAAGATCTGGAGGCGGCTCGGCCAGTATTTTAGCCTTTCACCACTTCCTGAGATCCTGAAAAGCAGTGCAGGGCTCAAAGCGCTCAGCGTCCAATAGCTCATGTAGATTCCAGGGGTCGGCAGCATTGCTTGAGCACATTGCTTGACCTGCTCCCGGGTAGTTATCAGTGAGTTCCGTGGGTGAGTCTTGCTTGAGCTTGGCTTAAGAGAGGCCTTGAGAATGCCAGCCTTGTAGAGGCGATAGGTCTTGTCTCTGGAGGGCCAACCTGGGAGAAAGATCGAGGCATCGTAGATGGTCATTGTGGACGAGTTGTTAAAATTTGGCTTCCTGCCAATTTTCCGATAGACTTCTGGCGGGTACGATACACGCAAGCAAGCATGGTCGTACACTGTTTGGGGGCTGATTGCCATTGCCTCAGCGATTGACTTGTTGCTAAAGCCCTCAGATTTCATCCGATGCAGGCGTAGAATTTGCCGCTCGGTCAATCGGTCGTTCATTTCGGAGCCTCCAAAATGTCACAGGTACTAACTGAGTCACAGATTGCAAGTGAGTTCGTATCTCTCATGGAGGACGCATTCGAAGATGATCTGTACCGGTATCGCGGCTATGGGCGATCTGATGACAGCTTCGGATGGCTCGCTCAGAGAATGGGATACTATACAACGATTCATCATAGAAGCGAAGGCAGGTGGATGCCTGTGTACGAGAATGAGCTTGACCTGAAGGCAATCAGGGCGGCTTGTTGGATACTTGACTCGGACAATCCAACTGCGATAGCGATCCGCAACAGGCTCATAGAGTACACGATCAGCAATGGCTTTGAATGGTCAGTCGAATGTCCACTGGTCAACCTCAGAAAGTATCTGCAACCAGCGATTGACCGAGTGTTGCAGAATTCTGACTGGTGTGAGCTTGAGGGAGAGACATTCCATAGGGAGGTGCGGGACGGTGAGGCGATTGGCTTCATTGACCGCTCTGAGGGTGATCTCTGCCTAGAGATTGCTGAGCCAGAGAATCTTGTTGAGCCTGCAAACTATGCACAGCTGGAGGACTACTACGGCATCGAGTACCCTGCAAGCTGGAGCTTTGGAGTTCTCACAGAGCAAGGAAGATCCAAGCCCAAGGGCTATCACTTCGTTTTCAATGATTCCGGCTCAGATTGGGACTTTAAGACTGCCGATAGAGTGTTCCACTGGAAACGCAACACATCCAAAAAAGCCAAGCGAGGCGTGAGCGATTTCTATCACTCTCACAAGTGGCTCAGGGCCGGTGAGAAGGTTCTCAACAATACCTCAATCGGTGCCGCAATTCAGGCTGCCATTGCCTACATTGTCGAGCACTCTGGTAGCGTTGCTCCTGAGAGAATAGCTCAACTTGCAGCGGCTCGGCAGAATAATCAGGTCCGCAAGTTTGACTCAATAGGCACAGGCTACAACTCAAACAAGATCCGAGCCGGTCAGGTGATCGACATCAAGAACGGTGGCAAGTATCACGCTGGCTTGCTGGGATCAACTCAGAGCCAGATTTACATTGAGGTCATGGACGCCTGCCTGCGGTTCGGCGGTTTGCCCTATGCGATGCCTGAGCACATGGTAACTGGATTTGCGGGCAACAACAACAAGGCCAGCAGTGATACCGCAGAGTCCCCATTTTTACAGTCTCGATACTACGATCAGTTCAAGCGAGCACAGAGGCTCAAGGGCCTGCTCATGAAGATCGCGAAGATCCTTATTGATACTTCAGGTCGATGGGTATGGGATGATGTAAAGGATGGCATTTCGTTCAGCGTTACTCCACCTGACATTGTGACCAGAGACATCAAGGCAACAACCGATGCTCTTATTGCTCAAAAGAAAGAGGGCTGGGTCAGTGATCGTCAGGCGATGGGTATTCTTCAGTACAAATATGAAGACATCAAAAATCAAATTGATGAGGAAAAAGCCAAGAGGCCTGAAGACTGGATGAGCGTTACGAATCCTGCTGGAGTTGGTCTCGGTCAACCAAAGATTGTAGGCAGGGCAGGCCAGAAAGCTGATCCGAAGGCGGATCCAAAAGTTGAC
>JACCDG010526344.1_pt1 | contig 11024 bp, 10 predicted proteins | sample 7442471 | NCBI WGS metagenome assembly JACCDG01 (sample SAMN15323444, study PRJNA562643) | freshwater metagenome | isolation source: river surface water | place: USA:Blue River Watershed | collected 2017-08-17
GGCCAGCGGGGTGCCGCCCAAGGACGTGGCCAAGAACCTCGGCGTGTCCATTCCGACGCTGTACCGCTGGGTGCCAGCCTCCACGCACGCTTAGCGTGCTTTATTTTCCGTTTTCTGAGACGACCCCTATAAGCTCTCTCACCACATCTGAGATTTTTTTATTCTGCACGCTCGCCCGCCGTTGCAGCTCTTCAAGCACTTCTTCGGGCAGTCTCACCGCTACTGTGTTGCTGGCCATCTTCTACCATCGCCCCCATTCATCGCGCTCAAAGGGGCTTCTGTCTTTCTCGCGCTTTTTCTCCCGCTCCTTCTCTTTCTCTTCTTCGCGCTTGCGCTCAGCCTCTTCTTTCGCCTTCTCTATTTTTTCTCGTGCTTCCCTGTCTCGCTCTTCCTGCGATTTGATTTCCCACGGCATTCGCAAACCCTTGAGCGCTTCGGCATTGCGGTCTTTCTCCCGCTCATCGAGATCTCGCTTAGCGTCTTCCAGTCCGTCTATCTGCTCTTTCACATAGTCTCTGTTGCGGTCATCCAGCACGATTGATGCCACTAACTCTTTTGCTATCGCTGCCTCCGTCATAAAGAGTCCGACAATCGGATTCCTCATCATGTGCTCCTGAAGCGGGTCTACGACTCTCCCGCCTTCCGCAGCCTTCAAGTCTTCCATGGTCTTGCTGCGCTCAAATTTTTTGTGCGTGCGTTGTAACTCCGCTTCCAGTGCGCCTGAAAAGCGCTCACGATCTTTGTTCTCTATCCAGCCGCGCAATTTTTGATAGTCATCAAACGGTATGTGCTCATCGCGTTCTCGCAGATTGTTAGCCAGTCCCGTCAGTTTTTCATAACTGTCTTTTTTGCTGTAAGTCTCGCCCTGATGCTCAAATTGGTCCCGCCGTCCCTTCTCCTGGGCAGGTTGTTTTTCACCGGCTTGACGCTCCCCTAGCCGCTCCTTGTCTTTGATCCAGCCGACAAGTTTTCTGTATTCGTCCTTCGGTATGCGCTCTTCATAGTTGTCCCAAAGGTACTCATTCAAGTCTCGCAATTCTCCGAGGCTGTTGGCTTTCGACCACTCGCGCCCGGCCGCCTCTATCGTGTCCTGGTGGTACGGCCGCTCTGGTTCATCGCGCTTCTTTTCTGGCCCTCGCTCCTTCTCGTCTTGTTTCTCTTTCCAGTCTTTGTAAGGCTCTAGCTGTTCCCGCACGAGTTTCTTATGCAGCCAGGGCAATTCCAGTCCTTCTCTGATTCGCTCTTCCCGTGCCGCTTCCCGCTCTCTGACACGCTCCACTCTGCGCTCTTTTTCGCGGTCTTCTCGCTCGCGCCTGGAACGTTCAAGCTCTAACGGGTGACACCTTTCCAGATACCGATCACCGTACTCTTTCACTTTGTCGATGTCTTTCAAGTCAATGCGCACATCAGTCCCATTGCGGTCCTTTCCCAGAACCACAACATGGATGTGATGGTGGTCCGTGTTGTTATGAGCAACTGCAAACCACTCCAGATCCCGCCCCATGTCCCGGCTCAAGTTCTGCATTACCTCGCGCGTGAATGCTTTCTTGTCGTCCGGGTTTATCTCCGGTGCCAGCGTCAGCTTATGCACCACTACCCGGCTGCCGTCCAATTCCTTGATCGCTTCCCGCATCTCTCGCGCATCGATCTTGTCTTCGCGATCATTGAACATTTCCCGGCCGCCCTTCTCTCGGTCCGGTCCAGGGCGATGCTGAATGTATTTCACATGAGCCAATGCTTTGCCGATGGCCACAACTTTGCCGCCACTTCGCTTGCCTCGCCCGGCTATGAATTTGTGCCTGACGACAACCATGCCTACTCGCTTTGTCCTTTCACTTTCTTCTTCATCGCGTCAACCAGCTCCCGCTCATCGCGCGTCACTGCCCGGTTTTGCTTCTGATTGGCTGTGCTCGATGCCGCCTCAAACGATGCCTTTCCTTCCTTCGTCCGGCTCATTTGTGAATACGTCAGCTCGAAAATCGTCCCGATCTGCCGTCCCTGCCTGGCTAACATCGCGCATACACGGTTAGCCATCCCGTCGATTGATTGGGCGATCACTGTGTCGCGCTGTTCGTTCTTCAAGTCGTCAACGTGGTCCAGGTACCAGAGCACTGCCTCTCTCACTATCTCGGACTTGGTTTTGCCTTCGACCTTCGCCAGGTCGTCCACGCGTTTGAAGTCCTGCCGCGTCAGCTTCGTCTCCACTTTCGGCATGAATACGCGCTTTTTGCCTTCTACCATCGAGCCGATACCTCGCTACTCATCCCCACCCATTTCATTATAGATGAGCCGGTATTTTGTATACCAATCCGATATCGAGCCTGTACGTTTACGGCTGCTGGGTGGGCATTCGCGATTAGCGAGCCCACCCTTTCATCTTGCCTTACCGAATGGTCGCTTCTCTCCCTCCGGCAAGGGCGTCGCTCCGCTCCGGCTCATCTGTTTGCGCATTGTCTGCAATTTACATCCACCTCTCACATCACCTTACATGCCCGTGCTGCATTTTCCGTAAACATGCCACTCTGTGGCACCTATTCGTGCTGCACAGCTCCAGACATGATGCACCGAATGCGGTGTCATCGTTTTCAAAAGAGGCTGTCTGTGCGGCTATCCAAATTGGCGGTCCTCTTACATCGCTGTATACCAAAACCCGCAAACCACAATCAAATGGACTGTTTACGCGTATACACCTGTTCCGGCGCTGGTCGTTTCCATAGCGGCCAGACTGCAAAGCGTCACGGGCTGAGGGGTTAACGCCACTATGAAAATGAGAGATCCGGTAGCGGAAAATCCCAAAAGGCGGCACCTGCGAGCTGTAAACGCCACTATGAGCTTCCGCCTGGCTGCTCCCCCCTTCCTGGAGCATGACCAAGCCTGAGCCCTTAGAAAAAAGCTCCCGAGGATTTAAATGGGGGGGACCCAGCGGAGGCTCTGCGGAGCCGGGGAGGAAACCGTTTAAGCCGCAGGTACCGCTGACCCTCAAAAGCCAGTGCTTGCTGCCCGTGCTAGGCTGCGTGTGCGGCGGCGAGGCAAGGGACCCCGCTGTCTCCTTCCCGTCGCTTTCCCTCGCCTTCGCCACCTGCCGGAAAGCACGGGAGAGCAAGCACCCTAAATCAATAGGCGCTAGCTCACAAGGCTGCTCCGCTGAGGCTGCACCGAAGCGGAGCGTGGCGGCAGCCTGGGGCGGGATGGGGGAAGCCACTGCCGAGCAGAGCGAGGCAGCCTGTTCTAAATCCTCGGAAGGCGCTCCGCGCTCCTGAACCGAGAGATCCCGATCTACCTCAAGATCCCCTGAGTCTCCCGAACCAGGAGGATTTAAAAAACTTTTTTCCGAACCAGCAGCACCAAGGGCAGGGGGACAGGGGGGTAATAGATCTAAAAAAGGGTTCTTATCGCCTGCGGCCCTTGGCAATGCCACCACGGGCGATATCTTCCAGATATCCGAATGGCGCTTGACCGTGTGATAGCTGCAACCGGTCAGCCGCATCAGTTGCCGTCCAGTTAACCGCCGCCCCTGGTCGGTCAAAAGTTGTAGCGCTTCGCGGATCTTTTTCCTGGCTCCTTCTTCGCGGCCGTCGTTGCCCTTCTTCAAGTCTTCAACGGACCATACCCGGCCCGTCGCTTTGTACAGGGCTATAAGCCTCTCCATGAGGCGTTCTGTCATCGGGTAGGGTATTCTTTCCTGAACCGCTCCGGACGGTCGCCGCCACTTCACCGCCCGCTTTATCTGCGCCTGCACCTTGTGCCATTTGCCGCGGTTGATGTGATTACAAAAGCCATTGTGATGCTCTTCCAACCAAGCCAGGATCAGCCTGTAGCGTGGTTCGTCATTGTGCTCCGCCGGCAACGCCGGCACGCCGGCGGCCTCGTCCCCATGCCATAAGTAATGCTCAACGGCCAGGATTGCATCGTGTCGTTGCCCGCTTGCGGTCAAGCCTGTTTGCCAGTATTTACGCCCTTCTTCGTATTTCTCTGGAATTAATCGGTAATTGAAAAGTTTGTCAAAACCCTCAGTATCAATTGCTTTCCGATGCGCCAGGGCGTCCTGCTTTTTTTCGCGATCGATAGCTTCTAATTGAGCTTGAATGCGGTTTTTCGCTTCGCTCCAATCCCTTTTATTTTCTTCCAGGTCGAAAAGAAATGAAGCTAACGCCTCGTCTTTCGTTAATTGCTCTCGTTGGCGGATTACTTCGCCTTTACCATCGAGCCAGGCAAAACCGGCTTGCAATGGCAGGCGTAAGCCCATTCCGCTCGGGTAAATTTCAAGGACGCCATTGCGAATTTCATAGCCGATTGCTCTTAGCCAGGTCGCCAGAGTCTGGTTTACTTCGTTCGTAGGGGCCCAGTCATCAAAGAATAGATACAGATGCCAGCCGCCGCTCTCGCTGCTCCTATATGGCGTTGCGGTCAATCCAACTGCAGCTAATTTCTCCTGCAGATTTGCGAGCTCGACGAGATCAGATCGATACTTACTGTCTTTGTCTATGTCCAGCACGGCAAACTGGGTTTGCTCGCCCCAGCGTGCGCCCCATATGCCAGATTCTTTTCCATCAATGGCATTGAGGATAGTTTCGTCGGACAGCGGCCAATGCTTACTTAACGTTGTCCAGGAGCGGCAATCCTTTGGGCGCACTATCGCCTGTACGCGGTTTGGATATAACGAGCAAAAACTTTCCGCCACTGTGGGCAGTGAAAATTTATCTTCGATCCTCGTGCGCGACGGGATCGTGCTTAAAGCAAAAGCTCCGGTCACTGTCTACCTTGAAGGTGTGTTGACGCGGCCAGAGCTGTCGGTTATTCTTCATGCATCTTGAGGAAAAGGCGCTCAAACCAAACCCAAGAAAAAGCAGTTTGAATATCCGATAAATCCCGGCTCACGCCTGGTTATCATCAATTACGTCGCCGCAAGCGGCGTTTTTGTTTTAGCGATAAGCACCCTCTATATCCATAAGATGTACACACCATATACGGTGCCTTTTTTACCATCTTGAATTATAGGATTGCTAAGCTGAAAAGACTAGCCGCCAGCGCACCATTTCTTGAAACGCGCCCACAATCCCGGCTTGTGCTGGCTGTCCGTAAGCAGCTTCAATTCTTCAACGTCTTTCTCACGCTCGCTTAACTGCGATTCCAACCATCCGATTCGATAATTCGCGCCTTCCAATTTGGCTGATAATTGTTCGATGATTTTGAGGTGATACGCCTCGGATACGCCTTCGGTGGAAAGGGATACGCCTTCGGTTACCCCTTGGCTGAAAGCGTAACCGGGTGATACGCCAGGCGAATCACGTTCGGTATCTTCGATCAAAACGCGAGGCTTACCGTCTGGACCGCTCACCGTTTCGTGTTTTCCGGCCTTCACTTGCTTATAGAAAGTTGTGTACGGTATGCCGAGTCTGCGAGCCGCCTCGGCTACGGTGTAACCCACGGTTTCACCTTGACATTCACCGGTTACGCCTTCGGAATCTTCGGCATGAACTTGTAATTCGCCTTGACATTCCACATCAAAGATCTCGTCTAAGCCATCGATAGAGGCTGTTTGAAGTGGTTGCAAATCGCGCGCTGGTTGAGACATTGAGCCGATTATAAAGGGGCATGATCTTCGCCACAACGCTTGACTGCCGCCGGACGGTATCATTTTGAACGCATGCCCCCCCCCTGACAACATCCAACATCATGCCAAACGAAGAAGAAGACCTAAAAGAGTTTGACGAGCAGCGCCAGAAAGTGAATCAGGCGCGAGCTGACACACAGGCAGAACGGAAGAAAATTCAGCAACGGCGGCAAGAAATCGAACAACGCCGCCAGAGCCTTTCCAACAGCAGCAACGATACTGCATTGAAAGAACTGCTCGATTTGCAGCACGAAATTGTAAGCCTGCAAGAGCACATAGTCGAATTGCAACTGGCCAGCGACGAGCAGCGGGAATTTTTTGCCGACTTAAAACATCGTGCCAATGGTGTGACTTGGCGAATTATTTTGAAGGTTTTTTGGCGAATTAAATTGGAATTCTTGGCGAATTATCTTGGAATTTCATCGTTGGCGGCCAGAATTCTAATCACGGAAGTCCTACCAATCCGGAGTTTTCGAGCTATTGCAGCTTTAGTCATCCCATCTGCATAAAGTTTTTGTATTTTAGAAGAGTGTTTTAGAGCGGTTCTCGGTCGCCCATGCTTTTTCTTGGAGGCGCGAATACCAGCTTTGATTCGCTCACCAAGCATATCTCGTTCAAAGTTCGAAAAAACAGAGAGCATGCTGACCATAGCTTTGCCTGCTGGCGAAGTCATATCGAACGATTCTGTTGCTGAGACTAGAGAGACTCCAAGCAAGCTCAATTCTTCAATAGTAGAAATTAGGTCAGATAGATTTCGCCCCCAGCGATCCACTTTCCAAACAACTACCACGTCTATTTTTCGCCGACGAGCTGCTTCCATTATTGTCTCTCGCTCAGGTCGTGTTGCTCTGCCTGAGGCTATTTCCGAAACTACCATGGTGACTGACCAGCTTCGCTGCCGGGCAAGGCTTTTCACAGCTTTCATCTGCATTGGCAGAGTATTTTGCTCTTTAGTCGAGACCCTGGCATATAGTGCGGCACGCATGATTTATATCTTCCAGGTGTCCAAAAACTTCCTGAGAAAAGCGAGTGAAACCGATCGCTTTGGACGTCACAAATGATGAGCAAATAGCTGCCGCAGCCAAGCAGTGTCAAGACGTACAAATTGTCATAAACAACGCCGGGATTTCGCTTAACCAAGGCATTATTTCTGCAATAGATACTTCCATTCTTCAAAAAGGCTCGGGGATAGCGAAGCTGTCACCAGGGGCAATGACAAAAAAGCCCCGAATTACCATCTCCAACTTGCTTTGCAGACCCAGCTTTTCTAAAAGTGACAACCAGAGCCAAAAGTCTTCTCAAGAAGACAGAAAATGCTGTCACACAGGGAACTTCTTGATTGCCTGATCATATTCTTCCTGGGCCACAGCCAAGCTCATCCGAGAGTAAATCTCCAAAGACTGTCTAGTTGCGTGTCCTGAGTATGGTTGAATCATTGCGTCGTCCAATCCCTGCTTTTTCAACCAGGTGAAAAGAAAGTGACGCAACTTATGAGGCGACATTGTTTTTTCAAAGTCGGCAGCCGTAGCGTATTTCTGAAGGATTTTTCGGATGCCGCGATCGGTGTACTGCTTTTTCCATGACGATTCAAACAAATGTGTGGCGCCGGAGACCTTCATGTCCTTGACGTGCATGGACAGTATCTCCTTGAACGACTCCGGAAACGGAACGAGCCGATCCTTGGCTCCTTTGCCTGATTCAATGCGTATTTGGCAGCGTTTGAAATCAACATCGGTAAGCCTGATGTTGACTAACTCACTGACGCGAGCTCCGGTGTACAAGAGCGTTTTGACAATGAGTAAGTCCTGCGTGTTTTGTCCGGTCCAGACAATTTCATAGTAGCGCTTTAGCTCATCTTCCGTCGGAATATCAGGCAGGGACTTTGCTTTCGTAATCACAGATACATTGAGTTCCGTTCTAAGATGTCGAAAGACAGCCTTCAGATAATGGTAGTCAGGCCGCTCATTGCGAAGCAGCTTCGCCAGCTCTTTTGCCTTTTTTTGTGGATTTGTTCTGCTCATCTGCTTCTCCTTATGCGGCTTTGAGCTGAATGCGCTGGTTCATATCGCAGGCAAAGTGCCCGTAGGTGACATGGGCGTATCCGAGTGGCGTCAAACCGCGCCAATCTTCCGGTGTCATGCGATCTGACCAAGCCGATTCACTAAGAACTTCTTGGAGCATCAATGTGTTGACGTAGATAAGCGAGATCTGCAACAAGTGCATGCAGAGCATCGATAGTTCTTGGTCTTCCAAGTTGTTGGATATAATTTTGCTCTGTTGCCCGAAGTGAATGAAGCTGTTTACGCTGTTCCAGTTCTCGATGACATTGAGGCCTTCGTGGATTTCCCGGCGCAATGCTTCGGAATGAAGATAGCGGCAGAGGAAGATAGTTTTGAGGGTACGACCGAGCTCTAAGAACGCTTTGTATGTCGGGTGGCTCAAATTATCTTTGGTGAAACGTCTCAGGATTGCCTCAGCGTCAGCCGTTCTAGTCTTTATCGCCACTGCGCATTTGACCATTTCATCGTACTGTTCTTTGATCAACTGCCAGTTAATGACTTTATCCATAATCGGCTGCAGATTAGGATAGTCGCCAGCCATCTGGGTTCCAGGACTATTGAGTTTTTCATTGCGAATTCCTTTGAGCCGTGGTAGCAGTTCAAAACCTAGAAGAAAAGAGAAGGCAAATGCTATTTCACTCTGCCCATGGCTGTCTGTATATGCCTTTTCAACCTGCATGTTGGTGCAATGATGGAGCACACCTTCAATCATCGCGCCAACCTCTGAGGAAGAACAGCGTTTGAGCTGTGAATAAATGCACGTAGATTTTCGCTCGACATGCCAGTAGATCATGACGCCCCTGCCACCGTATCTAGTGTGCCACTCGGTCATCAGATTTTGATCCCAAGAACCGAATTTCTTGGAATCGGCAGCGCAAGATGTAGTACCTTCGCCCCAAATGTGAACTTGTCGCACCTTGAATATGGCGTTCGCTACTTGGCGGATCGCATTGCGAACCGCATCACGTGTGATATATCGGCGCGTAATGTACTTGAGATCCGAATATTTCTGATCGGCGCGTGCTTTCTTGAGACCAGCGTTTGTACCGAATGCATGAAGAGCAATGACGAGTCTCTTTCTTATGGTGTCACGGTCTAAAACTTCACGCGTCCCAAGGCTGTAGAACTCATTGGTGAATCCCACTCTAAGTTCGGCTTCTTTCAAAACGTCAAGTATGGTTGTTTGTGGCCATCGCTCCTCTAATGCATCACCAAGCTTTTCGAGGTTAGCAGGCGTAATCTGTGCCTTTAGTGGGGTCAGCTTGATCTTGCCAGTCGGCGTTATCTTTACGTTCTCATTTGTTTTTATGGTTGCATTCAGTTCTGTCAAAGCTTCGACCATCTCTGCCTGGAGCTTCTGAACCAGGTGGTCTGGATTTGTTGGAAGTTCCAGATCCGAATAGTATTGTGCGCGGTTTGCCTCGAAATCTGCGGGCAAGTCTTCGTCCGGATCTCTGAACTTGTTCGCTCCGGGCACAAAAGCCTCTTTGGTTTTGGTTCGCTTGTGCAAGCTTCTGAGCATGAGGATTCGATACTTCGTTTCATCGACAGTTTTTTTTCCTTTCTCGTCAACGCTGAACACCAGGTCCTTATCTTCCTTATCGATAACACCCTCAATTGGCAGCTTAGCCAAGTCTTTGGCATCAAGCTTATCTTTATTCGTGAAAATTTTGAGAGCCTTCTTTAGCGGTTTGAGCGTTGGCGCCTTGGATTGGAAGTCCAAAATTCGCAAGACCTTGGGGAAGATCCTGTTGTAGTGGTGCTTGTGAGATGCCGTCGCTTTGGCTAAAACTTGTTGAGTGAAATAAGAACCAGACGCCTTGAATTCCTGGACTAAGTCTCTGAGTGTCTGTTCTCCGACTACTGGAAAGATCACATCTCGTACCGTGCCGTCAGGATTATCCAAAGCGGCACGGGCGATTTTGAAGAGCAATTCCGGTTTGCCTCGAACACGTTTGATGTCGGCGACATACTCTTTTACCGCTCTGTTCTCTGCCCGTTTATCTACACCATGCGTTACTTGGAACAACATCTGAACCAAGGCATCCGTGACATCTTCCGTCCTTAGCCGACAGTAGATAGCCAGTAGCGGATACTTGATGTGATCCGGATGACGTCGCAATTCTCTGAGCGGCTCAGTTGCAACTCGTTGTTTATAGATTGCAAGCAATCTTGGAGATTGCCCAGCCAAGATGTTTTTCGGCATTCTAATTTGTCGCAGACACTCCAGTTTGTCCATCTCACGAATGAGATTTTTGACGTTGGCTTTGCCGGGCTCCTCCCTGAGATCGCTCATATTCAGCGCTTCGTGGCTGTGTGGCTGCTCTTCCTTGTTCTCCAGCAGTGCATCAAGCCAAGGTAGTGCCGCCTTTGGAATGTTATCCATGATCTTCTGTAGAACCAGCTTGTCATGCGACTTTATCGCAGAACGAACCAGTCGATCAATTCGCGTTTTTTCTGGTGGTTCTATCAACAACTCCATGAAGCGCTTGTAAGCAGCTGCTTTTACCTGCTCCTCCGTACTACCTTGTGGCAGGATGTTGTTGCGCAACCACTTTGTCATTTTCTTCGCGTCAGCTACGGAGCACTCTCGGAAACCAGTGTACTTACGGATTTCTGCTCTTTGGTACTTGACCGTTCTATTGAACGTACTGTACTCAAAATACTTGTAGAAAGCCTCAATTGAAACTTCGATCTGTTCGCCAACGAATCCGACGCATTTCTTGGGAATTTCATTTTTGGTTTCAGGAAATCGCCCCTCATACTGAAAGAACTTAAGCAAAAGCGAGAACCCAAGCCTGTTTTCATCATTCTTATTTTCCAATAGCGCCAGTTCACCTGGCTGGAGCGTCCAGTGTTCCTGGAGTTCGGAGATTTCCCAATCGCGCTTCATTTGTATTCTCTCGTTGTGGGCTAAGCGTTGCGTGAAGTTCCTAGAATATACAGAGCAGGAACTTTATAGGCAAAAAGAGAATACACTAAACCTGGAAACGCCCAAAGTTCGTTTTCAGGAACCGTTGCTTTCCGTTACCAAATTAAAAGTAGGAACTTTTGCGATCTTGGCTCTGGTAGTGCATTTGACTCACGCCTAAGTCCGCTATTGCTGACCCTGTGGCGCTCAAAGCCACATCGAATCCATTGCCCCTGGTGACAGCTTCGCTATCCCCGAGCCATTTAGAAATTTAGGCAATTTTTGCAACAGAGCCCAAATTCGAGTTAGAATTCATATCCAGCCTGTCTGGGGGCACTGTGAAAGAGGGATCTCCGATGACTGTTGAATCGAGAATATTTTCTGTAGCCGAGTATGTTCAGCCGTCCGAAGGCGAGCCTATTCGTTCCGTTGTGCTTGA
>JACCDG010553797.1_pt1 | contig 11023 bp, 15 predicted proteins | sample 7442471 | NCBI WGS metagenome assembly JACCDG01 (sample SAMN15323444, study PRJNA562643) | freshwater metagenome | isolation source: river surface water | place: USA:Blue River Watershed | collected 2017-08-17
CACCCGCCCACCCGTTTTCGGCTGCTTCGTGTAGTGCGCTACCGCCGGGCGGCAAAAACTCGGCTTCGCCTCGAACGTAAGGCTGCCGCCGGGCTGCTACCGCTTGCAGTGTCGCCAGCGGCTGGCCGTTTTTCTGCGCTTCGCGTCGTGCGGCTTGGGCTTATGTCGTTGGTTTCGTGGTAGTTGTGGCTTGTTTAGACCTTTTACAGATTTCGTTTTGGGCTGATTTTGAGCAAAAATAGTTACACGAATGTTACACAATGTGCGCAAACTGCGCGATATTTGTGCATCATTTCAATCAAAGCAGTTCACCATGCAAGTTACATCTCTCTCTCGACATCTGCACACAGCGCATCCTGCCACCCGTAGCAGAGTCCAACACCGGGGTTTTCCAAATTCAGTTCCGATTCAGTTCTGGCCCTCTCCGGTACTACACCGTCCACATATCCCCTACCCTGGTATTCACCGCCACCGAGGTGCTCACCAGGTTGGCGGATGAGTACGAAGCCTCGCAAGTCGTACTGGAGCAAGATTTCTGCACACTCTAAATCCTGCACCATGAGACACAAAAAAGGAATTGCAGTACTGGCAGCGGCGGGCATCATCATCCCGCAGCCCATCTATCAGCGCATCTACTGGAGACTGTTGAAGCGGTCACAGCGGGGTATGTACAGCCCAGCACCGGGGCCGTTCGAAATCTTTTTCATTCACAAACTAAATTCCTGATCCTATGAAAGTCGCATTCAAAACAAAAATTGGCATTTGGTCGGTAGTGGTGTTGGCCTACGTCAGCCCAAACCCGTACCGTCACGATGAGGGAGAGGATAACTACAGCATCGAAAACCTATCGGTACGAACCCAAAAGAACGCCAAAAGCGTACTAGAACTGCTCACCGATGCACAGAGAGAGCAGGTAGTGTCGCAACTCATCGAGCAGTACCATGAGGACAAGATCGAGGAAGCCGAGTACCGCGACCAGTGCCGCATTGAAGATTTGCGGCTTACTTACGCATAGTCACCGGGGCGGGCTTCCCGCCCCTCATTGCCCAGCCCTACCCCAAAAAACCACCATTCATTCACATCAATCACATTTTAACTCATTCACATCATGTCCACATCCACCAACCTACCAGCAGCACAGGCTGCACCAGCACACCAGGGCGACAACCTACCAGCACAGGCGGCAAGCGCGACAGTCTACCCAATTGCAACCATGCAAGAAATCGAAGGGGCGATAGCAGGAAACAAGGGCCGCGATCTTTCAAAATCTGCCGTGTCCAGCGTGAACATGGTGAGCGACTATCTGGGATTTGATGACATCCTAAACGTGCCAATACGTCGCATTTTTTGCGGGTACACCGCCCGCCCGCTGGTGGACTTCAATACCAAAGAGCCGCAGTGTGACCCAGAAACGGGGGAGCAGTTGTATGGTCCGGCTGTAATCCTCTACGACCAGACCACTGAGAAAATGCAGGTGAACATGGCCGCGATACTGGTGGGGACAATCAAAGACCGGAAGTTTCCACCGGGTACGGCTCTGCAAATCACTTGCACGGGCTACAAAAAGACCAGCAAGGGGAACAAGGCACAAGATTTCGACATCCGCACACTCGAAACGCTGGAAGCATGAACACGCAAACACTCGAAGCATTGAGACTGGCCGGCATTGATCCGGCCAGTCTCCCAGACCTCGAAAGCATGGTGCCGGGAGCGGCAAACCTTGTGGAGCGGGGCAGCGAACTATCTGACTGGCAAAAAAAACGACTGGGCAGAATCACCTGCTCGAATTTCCACCGGGTCACACGGGGCAGGGGTGATAAGGGGTGGAGCCAGACGGCAGAAACTTATGCACGAGAAATAGTATGGGAGTGGCTCACAGGGGTGCCCGCTACCGATGTCTCAAGCCGGGCGACTGATTGGGGACACAAATACGAAGGCGAAGCAATTGCAGCCTATGAAAAGCAGTACCGCCGCAAGGTCGAAAGGGGCAGGTTCGTGAAGGCAAAAGGTTTTCAGTTGGTTGGGGGAACACCCGATGGACTAGGGAAAAGCACAGGGTTGGAGGTGAAATGTCCATACGGCGCAGCCAATCATGTGGCGGTGCTGGAGTCGGAAGCGGAAGGGTTGGAGCGGGTGCCAGACGAGTACAAGGATCAGGTGTTAGGTCACATGTTAGTCAGCGGGAAAAAGGGCTGCGTGTTCGTGTCCTACGATCCACGACCGAAGCGAAAAGAGTGGAAAATGGTGGTGGTAGAGGTTCCGAGGATTGAAATGCAGATTGAGGAGTTGAGCGACCGATTATTTGAATTTGAAGAATGGATCATCAAGCGGCTCGATAAGTTAGATATCGAGTGGCGAAACCAGTAAAGCAATATGACACCACGATACTATCAAGCCGAGGCAATAGAAAAGTGCTGCGAACACTTCAAAAACGAGTGCAAACAGCCCGCTGTCTGTGTATTACCAACAGGGGCCGGTAAGTCTGTTGTGATCGCTCAAATCGCAAGCCGTATAGGGGGTGATATACTGGTGCTGCAACCGTCAAAGGAAATACTGGAGCAGAATGTGGCAAAATACAGGGCATTGGGAGGGATGGCTACAATTTACAGTGCAATCGTAGGAGAGAAAAAGCGGTCAGCAGTCACTTTCGCAACTATTGGAAGTGTGATTGGTGAGCGGGCCGCTTTCTCTAAATTTAAGCATGTGATAATTGACGAGTGTCATGTAGTGAACGCGGAAAAGGGATTGTATCAGTTTTTCCTAAATGGACAGCGAGGCGCAGTTGTCATCGGCCTGACGGCCACACCGTACAGGCTCAATCGAATCGGCAGTGCGTCAGTGATTGAGTTTTTGACACGGACACAGCCAAGTTTTTTCCAAAAGGTGATACACGTCACGCAACAAGCCGAACTGAGGGCGGCGGGGTTTTTATCGCCAATTGTGTACAAAAGGCACTACGAAGTAAATACCGAGAACGTGATAGTTAGAGGCGGCGAGTACGAGGAGGGGTCGCTGAAGCGTGAATTTCGGCGGGCAAAAATTGACGACTTGGTGATACAGGAAATCGAGGAGTGTAAAGAGCGAAAGGCGGTATTGGTGTTCGTGGAGTTTGTTGAGATGTTGGAGGCGATAAAGCAGAAAATGCCAGAGATTGAATATGTGACAGGAGCAACAGATAAGATAGAGCGAGCGGCAAAAATTGAAAGATTCAGAAGCGGGGAAACACGAGTGCTGGTAAATGTCGGAGTACTTACAACAGGGTTTGATTTCCCGGAACTGGATACCATCATAGTAGCAAAAGCCACACGGTCGCTGTCATTGTGGTATCAGATAATTGGGCGAGGCCAGCGAATTGCACAGGGAAAAGTTGATTGCTTGGTAGTAGATATGTGCGACAACCTCAGGCTGTTAGGCGATGTGCAGGAGTTGGAAATAGTGGAATTGGGTGGCAAGTGGGTAGTAAAAGCAGGTAGAAAAATCATAACAAACAACTCAAATAATGACTACAAGGGATTTGCTAAAACAGTACGAAGCGCACAGCGCACAATTAGAGGTTATCAAGGCGCAGATAAAAGCCCTGTCAGACGAGGCGAAAGACTATGAAGGCCAAATGGATGAGATTGAAATGGCATTGCGGATGGAGATGATTGGGGCAGGGATGCGGAAGGCTGTAATTGCTGGATGGAAATTGAACATTTCCAGTGCTACCTCTACAATCGTCGAGGAGACGGATAATTTGCCAGAGCAATACTGGAGAATTGAAAAGAAGCCCGACCTATTGAAAATCAAGGAGGCGCTAAAACTTGGGCAAGCGGTTGACGGGGCAAGGTTGGTGCAACGAGAAAGCCTAAGCCTAAGGAAGGTATAACTAACATGACTTGCTTTGATTCACGCCGCACATCTAAAACCGCCACCATGAACACAATCCGCCAACTCGTCCACGACCTCAAAGAGCGCCCCGAAACGTGGATAAACTACATCTGCCTGCTGATTTCTGCCATCGCCCCGGCCCTCGCCGTCGGCCCGGCTGTTGGCCTACCTACTGGCCTTGCCATTGCCCTGGCATTGTTCGCTACCATTCGAGCACAGCGGCACAGCAGCGGCGCGGTGCGCCGCCAGTACTTCGTAGGCGCTTGGATGGTCCGTTTTTTCGCTGCCACCTTCGAGGAAATGGCCTACCACGACCAGTTCGCGCTACGCGCTACACTGCCCTTTGACTGGACGGCTACGACGTGGGCATGGCTTTCGGTGGTGGCAATGGCTGCGCTGGATTTGTGGGCATTGTCGGCGACGAGCGCAAGAGCGGCGGCAGAGGTGGCGGCAAGGGAGCGGCAGCGGGCGGCAGAGGTGGCGGCAAAGGAAGTGGCAGCACGGGAGCGAAAAGCGGAGGCGGAAATAGCGGCCAAAATCCGACTGGCAGAAATCGCGGCCCAAGCCGAAAAGGACAGCCTCACAATCGCGCTCACCCAGCAAACGGAAGCGGCAAGGGTGCAGGCGGAAGCAAAGGTGGAAGCGGCGCGAGTGCAGGCGGAAGCAGAGGCGGAAGCCCGGAAAGAGCGGGCGGAAGTGCGGAAGTCAGAGGCGGAAGCAGAGCGGAAGCGGGCGGAAGTACAGGCGGAAGCGGAAAGGCGGAAGGCGGAAGAAAGCCGGAAGCGAGCGGAAGCGGAAGCGGAAGTACGGAGGTTGGAAGCGGAAGCAAAGCGGAAGGCGGAAGCGGCGCAATTGGCTGAAAAGCAGCGTATTGAGCGGGAGCGGCAGGAGAAGGAGCAGCGTGAGGCGGAAGCAGAAAGGGCAAGGGCGGAAGCAGAGGCGGAAGCCAAAGCGGAAGCAAAAAACCGTACCCCGGAAGTGTGGCGGCAATTGATTCAGAGGGCGGAAGTAGAACTGAGCAGCCAGTTGGGGCGGAAGCCAACACGGGCGGAAGTCGCGGCCCGATTAGGAACCAGCGATAGGACAATTAGGGCTTACGCAAATGCGGCATGAAACTACTTGACTTATACTGTGGTGCCGGGCTTGCGGCCATCGGATACCAACAAGCGGGCTTCCATGTGACCGGCGTGGACATCGAGGCAAAGTCGTGCTACGCGGGTGACGTGCTCCTGCTTGGGGATGCGCTCGAAGTTCTGAAAGACCTGGCTTTCTGCCGTCAGTTCGATTTGATACACGCCAGCCCACCATGCCAGAGGTACAGTTGCAGCACGGCAAAAGAGCGGAAAGGCGGGAAGGTGTACGCGGATTTGGTGGCCGAGACGCGGGCGGGGTTGGAGGCAACAGGGGTGCCGTACATCATCGAAAACGTACCAGCCGCGCCCATTCGGAAAGACATTACACTGCACGGGTGGATGTTTGGGCTAAACGTGATGCGGAAAAGGTGTTTCGAGATGGGCGGGTGGTGGATGATGCAGCCGGGAGTTAGCAAAAGGAAAGGAAGCGTGAAAAATGGCGACTTTGTAACGATAATCGGGAAACAGGGGTACAGAAAGTACAAAGGGCTGCCGAGCGGCTGGCGTCCCAAGTTTGACCAAGGTAGCGGGCTGAAAACCTGGCACTATGCAATGGGGATCCCAGAAGGCTACAAGTTCCGAGACGTAGAAATTTCGGAAGGAATACCGCCAGCCTACGCCCGATACCTGGGCGAGTGCTGGATGCAGCAGCAGGACAATTTTCACCCGGCGCAAGCCACAACACCAACAACATGGCAATAACCGAGGCAAAAGAATTTCTACAAACCGCAACAATGACGCGCATCGAAGCCGGAAACCGATTGGCAGCGACCCGCCCCACAGATGAGCAGCGAGTATTGATCGAAGATGTGTTGATAATGTATGACCAGTTGGTGGAGCGATTGGGGTGGGCTGATAGGCTCGAGAGTGCAGTGATTCAAGACGCGCGGGAACTGGAGGAGATTGTGAGACTGGGGGAAAGAATGCGAGCAGCGCAAAAACTGTATTTCAGGGATCGAAGCGGGGCGAACTTGGATTTGGCGCGGAAACTCGAACGAGAATTTGATGTAGCAGCCGCGAAGAAATTGGACGAGGAGCCGAAAAAACCGACGCTATTTGATTGACGGGTAATACATTTGTACGATTGTTTTCATTTGGTTTTTTGGGGTCAGGCCCGACTGCGGAATGCGGTCGGGCCTTTTTCTTTTTCCGGGGTTCCCCCGCACCCCCTTGCCCCTTGCATCGGCCCCGCTACCGAGACAGGTGCAGGAGCGCCAGCCAGTACAGCCGCACAAGCCTTGCCCAGCGCGGCCAAGCGCGGTGACCACGACGGGGACGGGTGTGGGGCAGTGGCGTGTCGAGTGGTTCCATGCGGCAAAGATGCAGCGACATACGCAAGCGGCAGCCGCTTCGTGCGCTTCGCGTCGTTCGGCAGGGGCGAGGTGCCCCAAATGAAAAGGCCCGACCCTCTTTCGAGAGCCGGGCCGCACCATGCCAATGGACAAAACGAACGGAGACGGAAGCGAAAGCGGAGGCTATCGGGAGCCACCGGCTTCGCCGCCCTTGATGTAATCCCAGATCAGCGCGCCAAGTACCACGAGACTGTTGATTCCCAGAATCCAGTTCCGGGTAGCGAGCGCGTCGGCTGCTTGCTTGGCAGCGTCCGAAATGTCGCCAGCGGCTTCAAGATTGGGCGAGAAGCCAAAGTAGGCCATGAGCGCAAAAATGAGGGTGGCAATGACGGTGAGAACGTGCGGTTTTTTCATGTGTGCGAGTATTGAAAAGTTGAAAGTTCGTTGCTCAAGTTGCTCCACCCTGTCCGACAAGCCCGCCACCTGAGTAGAGATGTTGTCGAGCCGGTGAAGGATTTCGGCGGCCTGCGCTTGAATGAATTCCACGACGATACGGGTTAGCATGGCCCTGATTTTCAGGGCGGTAAGGCGAAAAGTGTGCCATCAGAGCGCGGTAACAACCGCGACAAAAGTGGCCGATGCGGGGTCTATCGCAGCGCCGGAAAAGTTCGAGAATCTGACAGTGACGGTATTCGAAGCAGAAACCCAAGCAGTGTAGTTTGAGCCAGCAGCGACGGCAGTGTTTGGCGTGCCCAAAGAGACAGCGGCCCCGGCAGCGGCCCCTGTGACGGTGATTGTCAGGTCGCTCGTGCTGTTGTCGGCAGTGCTTGGAAAGTTCAGCGCAGCCGAGGCTGAAAGCACCTTGGCAAGCGTGTAGCGAGTGGTGGACGCTGTGGCGTAGTAGTTCGTGCCATCGAATTCAATAGCCCCGGCTTCCGGGGTGGTCAAATTCGTGCCAGAGGTGAATTTGAGCGGCGCAGTGCCCGCCGTCGCCGTCCCCGCTTGCATCGTGACACGGGTGGTTTCCAGTGTGCCGCTCCCCGCCAGAGACATCCTTTCGGCCATCGTGCCACTATTGACTGTGTGAAAAACCAGTTCAGATGTACGGCTGGCGTGTGTGGCGTTCGTCCATTGCCAACCAACTTTTGCGGCAGGGGTGTAATTCGCGGTAGAAGATTCGCCAGAAAATTCGATTGCGCCACCGAAGCCGGTCCCGGGAGTGCCAGAGACTTCCGTGTTGTGGAACAGGGTGCTGCCCATTGCCGTCGTGCCAGACACGCTCACTCCATAGTTTGCAAATCGGGTGCCGTCGAATTGCGCAACAATAACCCCGCCGACTTCGAGGTTTAGGCTTTGTGCGTCGTTGGTGCCGACGGTCATTGTCGTGCCGAACGAGTTGCCGCCGTTCACTACTGGGGCAGTGCCGTTGCTCGCAGATGTGAGCCGCCCATCCGCATCCACTGTAATCGCGGAGTAAGTGTAACTGCCCGCGACAACAGCAGTAGCAGCCAACTCGCTCGCGCCCACCGCATTCGCCGCAATTTCTGCCGCATCCACCGCGCCGGTGGCAATCTCCGAGGAACCCACCGCATCGGCAGCAATTTCGGCGGCGCCGACCGCGCCAGTGGCGATTTCTGAGGCCCCTACCGCATCGGCGGCGATTTCGCCGCTGCCCACCGCGTCCGCGTCTATGTTCCAAGTCGCTCCGCTCCCGCTTACTGTAATGTCACCCTTGTCGCCATCTGAAAGAGAGGAGGGGGTAGCCGGTCGCCACCCGTTCGCCGTGTACGTCATTACCTGCCCAACGCTCGCCCCGCGTTGGGCAAAGTCATTCGGGGAGATGGTGCCGTTGGAGATGTGGGTAGAGTCGATGGAGTTGGCGGTGATCGTGGTGGCGTTGCCGACGGAGGTGACAGGGCCGGTGAGGTTGGCGTTGGTGGCGTTGGCGGTGGTGACGTAGGCCTTGTCCACCAGCGACCGGTCATTGTACGTCGCCGAGTAGTCCGCGCTGTACTCTACCCCACGAGGCGTGGCGCGCAAGTCCCAAAATTTGTACCCGTTGGTGGCCCCAGATTGAATGAGCGTGTAAGCGGTAGTGGGTTCCAGTCGAACGGTGTAGCCGGGTGAAACCATCTGGGTATAGAGATCGTCAGCCTGAGCGCGAAACTGATACCCAGGAGTGCCAAGAATCGCGCCGCTGCCTTGCAGATTCAGGTTCCCGCCAAGCCCAGCGGAGCCGTAGTCCCCGATGAGGATTTGGCCCGATGCGCCGGAGTTCATGGAGAAGCCATTGGTGGCGGTCGCTACTGTGGAGGCTGGGACGGTACCGCTCCCCTTGTAAATACCGCCCGCGCCGCTGGCAATCTCCGTATTCCCAACGCTCGAAGCATCCAGTTGCCAGTTTGTGCCGCTACTGGAAACAGTAACGTCGCCTTTGTCGCCGTCCGTGACGGAGCCAGGCAGTCCCGCCGTCCACGCGCTCCCTGTCCACCGGTAAAAAATCTTGTTGGTTTTGTCGTAGGCGATGTTGGAGCCGTAGGTGCTGGGCGTGTGGGTTGGGGTGCCGAGCGTGTGCGGTGTGGCTGGGGTGGACTGGATGGTTTGGCCGCGAACGGTGGAGAGGACGAACAGGAGAGGAAGAAAAAGGAAGAGTAGTTTTTTCATAGTGTGGGTGGGTTAGGATACGCGAACAAGAGTATCCGCAGGGTAAGAAGCATGGCCAGCAGCGGCCCAATAAGCATCGCCGACAGCAAGCCCGGCGGCAATCGCCGCCGCGTCCGAATCGTAGGCAGAAAGTTGGCCGAGGCCAAAGGGAACGGTCGTAAATGGAGCAGGATAGCCGGATGCGTTCGTGACGCGAACAAGGGTGCCAGCAGGAACAGAATCAGACCCCGGAAGTACCCAGTACGGCATTCCAATTTCGAGGCCAGCGGCCACCGCTTCGTCATCGTTGACATAGGCAGGAAGCCCGCTCAAATCGGTCGAAATCGTGGAAAAACTGGGCGAAATGGCATGGACAAAGAGCAGTTGTTTCCCAGGGAGCCGGGCCACTTGGTTCCAGAAATAGGTAAAGCCTTTCCAGACAAAGTACCAATTCCTCCACTGGTTGTCGGTGATGAGCGTGAAATCGGTGGGTTCGGTGATCGTAAAACCAACGCTGCCGCGAGTCCAGTAGGGCAAATCCACCACGGGGTTCACCTTGGCTTTGGCAGTGGTTTCAGTGTCCACCATGTCAATGACCGTGTGAAACTCAACCCACTCGTTCAGTTCACGAAAACTTAGGCCCTCTATGAATGAAAATGCTGCCATAGGTTACCGTTTCAAAATGTAGGGCTGGTAATAATGCCTCGCCAGCGCGAAAGCGTCCTCAATTCGGTCTGCCCGGTAGAAGGCACCACCAAGCAGTGCAGCCGCGCCGCGAAGCGGCACAGGCTGCGCTGCCGTCGAGGCATAGCCAGCGGTATACTGGACACGGACGTTTAGCATGCCGTTGTACAGGTCATCGGTAGGCCAGGTAGAGCCTTCTGCGAGTTGAATGCGGGGCAGTGGGCTGAGTATGTCGGTGCGGTACTGGCCAGAGGCCAAAGTGTTCCATGTGCTGCCATCTTCACCGAGGTACTGGACAGAAGCGATTGCGGTAGCCGGGCCCTTACTCAGTTCCATAACCCGCGAGGCTTCGCCCCGCTCGTTCTTCGGCCAGCCGTCAAAATACTCCCTGTACACCGTCTGAATCATCACCCGCCCGGTCGCATTTTCCAGAAACGTCCTTGCCCCGTACAGTGCCGAAAGTATCAGCGCATCGTCCTCTGTCTGTGCGGCAGGGACGTTCAGGTACAATTTGAACGAGAGTGTGAGCGCGGCGGCTTCGGAAGCGTTGATTGCGTCTGGCGAGGTGATGATCTCGATGGGCATCGGTTAGGCGGCAGTGGGTGGAGCGGGGGTGGCGGGCGCGGCTTCGGCGGCCTCAGCGGCCTTGTACGCGGCAATTTCGGCGGCGTTGGCATCGCGGACAATGCCCTTTTCCACCAACTCCTTGTAGCCGAGCGCGATAGTAACTGTTTTGGCGGGTTTGCCCTCCTTGCGGGTGAGAGCGGTTTCGTGAACAACACCGACTTCGTCGGCGGTATAGCCATACCCGTACGGGGTGCCAGCCTTTAGGAAAAACACGTGTTTCATGTTCGTGAGTTGTGTGTGAGAGTGAGAAAAGTGGCTTTTTGGGGTTAAACGGGCTTACGACAGCGTGAATTCGTTGCAGATACAGAAGGAAGCAGCGTGTTTCACCGCGACATCCCACCATGAGTTCACGATCATTTCTACAAGAGCCTCCTTGCCCTTGGTGTAAGGGTTGATGAGGATGTCGAGGCCACCCCACTGACCGATCATCAATTCTTCCCAGTTTCCGAAAATCGAAGCGTGGCACACACCGCTCGATGAGCCTTTCGTGAGGGTCGAGGGCATTTGGGTAGTAGCAAAAGCGCGGTAGCCATTGACCTCTGCCGCCATGTTCGGCCCTTCCCAGATGAAACCGTTACCGGCCACGTCGCGCTTAGTTTGTTTCAGGAGGCCAGCAATGCCGGGAGTCGTCAGGAAAGCCAGTTTGCCGAAATCAGCATTATCGATGGACGTTTCCGTTTCGTGCTGGACAATCAATGCCCAAGTGGGTACACCGCCGTTCGTTCCAACCGTGATGTCATTCACCCCCGACGTGTTCAGAATGCCAAGAGGCTG
>JACCDG010303130.1_pt1 | contig 11022 bp, 11 predicted proteins | sample 7442471 | NCBI WGS metagenome assembly JACCDG01 (sample SAMN15323444, study PRJNA562643) | freshwater metagenome | isolation source: river surface water | place: USA:Blue River Watershed | collected 2017-08-17
ATTAGCGTGAATCTCCCGCTAGGTACACTGTTTGTCGCCAAGTATTGAAATGTCGAAATGCTTTCCGATGAATACCCCGCCCACACCGTCATCTTGTCCGTCGATGTGAAGTCGATATTCCCCGTCTGTAGGGCATCATCTACACCATCGAAGCGCAGGTAAGCAGGGAACTTACTCGGGTCTGCGTCGTAGTCTGTGGCGGTGTTGACGCGCTGATATGGTAGGTGGGCGTCGGTGGCGAGGGTGAAGGAGGCGCCCCATATATAGATACCCGCTACCCCATCCGTTGCGACCACTGCCCCCGTCGAATCAACTCCCGCAAAAAGTTGCATTTGGTACGCCGTCGCAGAGGGATTCACACAATAAACCCTGTACCAACCGTCACCAAGGTACGCTGCAGTAAACGTCATCCCACCATAACTTGTTCGATTCAGAGTCCCGGTGTTTAGATTTATCGTTGCATTACCAGCAGCATTACCAAACGTTGCATATTGCAGTCCCTGTGCTTTCAGAGTAAAAAATGAAATGCTATTGGCGAACCCATTTCTGGAGATGTATCGAGCGCCAGCGGCGGACGCCGGTACTAACAGGGATGCAGTGTTAGTACCATCCGGGGCAACGGCAGCGTTCGGAGTTATTGTCACACTTGTTTTTATCCATGCTGCGTCTAGATAGTCTTCTGTCTTGGTCAGTAAATTCACCCGCCGCGAATACACAGGCCGCTTCGTAGTCGTCGCTTGTGTTGCGTGATTGCCCCGCCCCGACTTGTCCAGCATCCTGCCGACGGGCTGCTCCACCGCAGTGACTGGCACAGTGCCTGCGCTGTCCTGAAACAGCGTGCTCATGTCGCTGGGGTCGTACCATGCGCCGGGTTCGGATGCGGAGAACAGCAGGTCGCCCATAGGTGTCAGGACGCCTTGCGGAACCTTGCGCCCAGCAAGGCCCCGCGCTGAAACTGCGTAGGCGCTCATCAGGAAATCTCCGCGCCAAACAGGCTGAACGACAGCGCTGAGGTGCCTGCGTACACAGTCACCACGTCCGTGGCGGCAAGGGTAATGCCGAGCGTCAGCAAGATGGAGTCATTCGCGGCAATCACTGCGTCATACGTGATGTAGTGCTGGGTTGCCTGCGCAGCACCAGCGGGGCGCACAGATACCCGGTACGTCGTGGCAATGTCTCGATTGCAGATTGCCAGCGTGCTGCACACAGCCTGGGTGGCTGCTGGCACGGTGTAGAGCGTTGTGGCCGTGGCGGCAGTGGGGGCCACTTGGCCCAGGACTTTATGAGTGGTAGGCATGTCAGGCTCCGATCAGGAGGAAGGGGTGGATGGCGGTGGCCGTGGCGATGGCTGCGGCCTGGGCGGTGCTGACGGGTTTGTTCGCATCGCTGGTGTTGTCTGCGTTGCCGAGGCCCACCATGCTTTTCGTGATGCCACTCACGGTGCCTGTGAACGTGGGGCTGGCGATGTTGGCTTTGAGATTCAGCGCGGTCTGCTGTGCTGTCGAGACCGGCTTTGCTGTGTCTGCCGTGTTGTCCACGTTACCGAGGCCGACATCTGCTTTTGCCAGCGCCACCGCACCAGTCTTACCAGCAACACTCTGCACCGGGGCTGCGGCTGCGGCTTCGGCTGCTGTGGTGTAGGTGGGGTGCGGGTCCAGTGCCGCTGCGTGCGCAGCGACTGCAGCGGCTGCGGTTCCTGCGGGATCGGCCCCTGCCTGTGCAGCCGTTACGGAGTGCGGGTTGCTGGTGTTGCTGGCGTGAGCATCAAGCGCTGCCTGTGTCGCCATATCCACGGCGAAGCCTGGGTTTGGGTAGGTACCACTCAGTACGCCGCCAGCACCACCCGTAGGCGTGCGCTGGTCAGCAAGGCGTGCGTCGTTGTCTGCCACTGCACCGATGGCCGTGCGCGCTTCTGCCTGGGTTGCCCCCGCTGCGATAACGGCGGGTTTGCCAGAAATTCCAGCCCACGGCGCAGTGGCTGCGTTCCCGGTGATGGAGATCGGCCAAGTACCACTCGTACCTGCGCCTGTGAGTGGTGCCTTCCCATTCAGTGCCGTCTGGGTTGCTGTAGAGATGGGTTTATTAGCATCCGTGGTGTTGTCCACGTTACCCAATCCTACGTCATCCTTAACTAACGTCACCGCACCAGTCTTTGCTGCGACCGAAGTGACGGTATTAACTTGGGCACCTGCAGCGATGCCGTCCAACTTGGTCTTGTCGGCGCCAGTCATGAATCCAGCAGCGCCAGAAGCAACAGCATTGGCGTGAGCCGCTCCGCCAGAGCCAACGTGCGCGGCAGGGGCCGCATCCGCTGCGATCTGTGCTTTGGCAAATGCCGTGGTGGCAAGTTGCGTCGTGTTGGTCCCTGCCGCAGCCGTAGGGGCAGACGGGACTCCGGTCAGCGCCGGACTGGCAAGCGGCGCTTTTGCATCCAGCGCACCCTGCAGCCCCGTCACCGTGCTGATGGCCTGCGCGCCCGTGTGCGTTGTCCTGTCACGCAACTGGGCGTCTGTGGCATTGGCGGTAGCCCCATCCGCCACGCCAGCCAGTTTGTTTTTCTCCGCCGTGCTGTAGTCTTCGGTGGAGAGGCCCTTGCCGGTGATCTTGTCTACTTTGTCAGCGACTGCCAGAAGCCGCGCGTCGTTGCCAGCGGCTACGGTGCCTGCGGCGGTGCCAATGTCAGACGACTGGAGCGCGGTATCTGCCTTCCCGCCCTGCGCCGCTGTGGCGTAGTTGCTTGAATCCGTGGCTGCTGCGGTGCCTAGTGCAGAAATCAGTGCATATTGAGGGTGAGGATTTGTTGCGTTCTCATGGGCTTCAATAGCGCTAGTGTCAATTGGGCCTGTGTCCCCTCTAATGGCTCTAACTATTGGCAGTGTAAGCTGTATATCTTCTACAAACTCTAAAGTGATATTAGACACGGGTTACATCCTTTACACATCTAATAATTAGAGTCTTAGAGCTTATAATGGCAGATGAAGCAGTGATATATTGCACATCAAAAAACAGGTCCCCCAAAGGCCATTGCGTAGTATTAGCTGACGAGATACGCATAACTCTAGTAGTCGCTGGGTCAGCCCATTCAATGCTTAAGTTTTGAACAAGCGTGTCTTTACCATCTCTAATCTGAGAGGCAAGTGTTACCCCAGCAAAGTAGCCATCCGCAAATGTGTCAGGTACAGATGCTATAAGTAGCAGCGTATCACCTTGCTTATGCTCAAACGCAGGTATATCAGCCATTTTTCACCTAAAGATTTTTAAGATTGTAAAGGGTTTAAGAACTTCTGTGGGATACAAAAAGCCCGCTTTGAGCGGGCTTTGGCTTCTGTTGTTTTGCGCCTCAGACTGCTTCGATTTTCCCAGCATCAATCTGAGATTGCATCCAAGCTGTCACCTTCTTGACCTCGACGGGTGGGCCGTTGAATTCCTGCCCAGTCTCCATATCAACCATGCGTCCATGTACAGCCCTGTAGAGCTTGCCTTGAGCCTTTGGGGCCTTGACCTCCACTGAGACTTCTACATCTTTGCCATCTTTACTCATCTTGTACTCCAGAATTAAGATGTGGCCCGAAGGCCACATCTGGTTAGACCTAGATATTAGGTTAGGGTCAGGACAGACCAAGCTTGATCATACAAGCGGTAAGCCACAGAACCTTGGTCGAAGCGCATTTTCGTGCTGCGACGGATGGCGAATTGTTCCATACCTTCGTAGGCCAGCACAGTGCTGTTGACCACATGGTAGCCATAGCGGCTGTCGAAGCCTACCACCGTATTCGCGGGCCACGAGGGGTCTTGCGAAATAACGATCTTGACTTCATCTGGCCACGTTGGGTTCAGGATGTCCATGCCAACGTCGATACGCTTAGAGGTAGCGCTATCAGTCTGCACCGTAGGACGACCCGAACGCTGCTCAATCGCAAGTGCGCCAGCCATGTCGGTGATGATGGTGTCAATCTGGCGATAGCGCGAACCGGCAAACAGCCAGTTAACCCAAGCCTTTTGCGACAGGTTGCCTGCAGTCAACGCAGCATCATAGTCCACCTTGGCGTTCTTGACTGCACCAGATACGGACGCCAGCGCAGGCATACCAATATCAGTGTCTCCATTCAGGAACGACAGCAGATAGTCTTCAACTCGCTCCATTGCTTCTTCTTCGGCTTGGCGAGTAATCGCCATCGTCAGAATAGGCAAGGTTGTCGATTGGGCGAACTGGTCGCTGTACTCGATACCGATCGAGGTGCCGGGAATCTTGTAGCTGTTGTCAGAAACAGTCAGCGTCAGCATGCGAGCAGGCTCGGCCAGCTGGGCGATTGCACGGCTACGAGGGCCTTCGGCGCGCTTCAAGTTGAAGATCGGGCGATCAAACTTGGTAGCAGCGATGGAGTCCACTTGTGCGGCACGGCTGTTGAAGATACCAAGAATACCGTAGTCATTCGACCGCAGCGTACCTTCGATAGCATCAAACAAGAATGCTTGCGTAACCAGTCGACCGGTGATGGAGCCATCAGCAGTCGTAGGACCAGTCAGGCCCATCTGGGTAGCGTAGACGGTAGCGTCCATTGCTTCACCAAGCTTGATGTCGCGGCGGTGCAGGCCCATCTGTGCATACACTTGTTGTCGAGCCGTAGGCAAGCCTTCAGCAGTCGCAACCGTGTTGTCAAGGTGGGCAAGTGGGTGCTTGGCTCCCGCCGCCTTAGCTTCCGAGGTCAAAGCCAGGTCGATTTCGACCTGATCTACGCCACCGTTGTTGTCAGTGATAATACCAAATTTCATTTTGTACTCCCTTGTTTAGAACAGTTCGACAGTGCCGACAGTGCCGACTGCACCAGTACCAGCTTGACCCAGCGAAACTACACGAGCCTTGTAGGCACCCGGAGTCTGCGACGTAGCTTTCGTAACCTTCAGCTGGCCGGTCAGAGCAGTGCCCTTAGCAACCACCGTACCAGTCACAACATAATCACCGATGGCGACAGTACCAGTACCAGGGGTAGCTTGCAAGCCATCGAAGGTAACTTCCTTGTAGCCGGTGGAGATGATGCCGCCGATTGCGAAGCCATCAACTGTACCTTGCTCAGCAAGGTTGCTCGAACTCACAATGCCTTCGATAGGGTCGCCAGCAGCGCACAGTACATAAGCACTTTCGCCGCTCAGCTTGACAGCCTTACCGACTTCCTCGTGACCGTACTGACCATTGGCAGCAGCAGTACCGAGGCGGACGGTCTTAACCTTTTCCGAGTAAATCGTTTCTACGATGTTAAATTTCATTTCTCGCTCCTTGATTAGTAAACTTGGATTTTAGATGCAGCCGCCATCAGGCCCTGCGTCCACGATGGTTTAGCCTTAGATTCAGGCTTATTCGACACTGCGCTTACGCGGCCAGCAGCGAACTTCGCCTTAAACTTCTCATCCAAATCTGCATGAAGAGCTACCAGCGCAACTGGGTCTTCACAAGTTTCGGGAGCAGTTACGTTCAGGGCAATGCTCATGTTCTTCACACGGCCCATAATGGTTTCCGACATCGCTGCTGAAGCTGCACTGGCGGTGCTCAAAGATGCGTTAGCAACTTCGAGTGCAGTATTAGCTTCCGCCAACTTCGTGTCGGCTTCGAGTTTCGCAGCTTTCAGCGTTTCCACTTCGGCAGTAAGGGCCACCAAGGTTTCATTCTGGGCAAACAGAGCGGCTTGGGCATCGTCCGAGGTATCACCCTCGTCGGGGCCAGCGCCTGCGCCAGTATCAACGGTGGAGGCCAAAACTGCTTCCAAGGTTGCGCCAGCAGCGATAGCTGCCAACTGCTCGGGAGTAAGTTTTTTCTTCATTGAGTACCTCGTAAGAATCTATGTGTCGGATTTTCGGTGGTTATAACATATGCCGCAAGGGTTTAAAGCTACAGAAGCTTAAACCTTGACGGCTTTCGTCGCTTTGAACCCTTTTTGCAGCGCTTTGGAGTACGCAATGGCGTCTTCCAGGGTGCCGACTTTATCAACCAAGCCGACCGCGACCGCCTTGTGACCCATAAATTCCTTCCCTTGACCGAAGCTGCTCTCCACCGTTGCCGCAGTAACTCCACGATTCTCAGCTACTGCATTGACAAACAAGTCTCGCGAAGTATCTACAATCTCTTGCAGCCCCGCCCGCGCTTCATCCGTCAACGGCTCAATCGGATTGGCAAGTGCTTTATTAACCCCTGCACGAATAATCGTCTTCTTAACACCATCCTGTTCCAGCTGCTTGCTGCGATCCGTATGCACAATTAGCGCACCAATCGACCCGGCAAGTCCCATCTCGTCAAGTGTGATGTGCCCACCTGCAGAACCCAACCAGTAAGCAGCGCTACCAATGGTATCGGCATGGACATTCACCGGCTTCACAGTCCCCACGTTCTTAATCAGGTCCCCAAGTTGCCTCACCCCTTTCGCATCTCCGCCGGGTGAATTCATCTTAAGCACAATCGACTTAACGCTCTTGTCGGACACACCTTCCAGTAAGGCTTCAGCAATATCATCGTATCCGGTAACACCGAACATGGCTAACCATCTCGCGCTACCGTTAATAAGCGAACCTGCAATACTCACAAGGCCCACCCCATCTTCTACCTCAAGCAGCGAGGGCGGTTCAAACGCATCCAGACCAGGATTCGCCTTCAGCATCGCCTTCAATTGAACCTGTGCATCAAGCACAGCGTCATAACTCTTCTCAGTTCCGTACCAGACTTTCATAATATTTCCTTTAGGATTTAGGTTTTGTAGGGGTGGAGGGCTTCAATTCATCCTTGACGCCCATTGTAGAGGTTTGAGATTGGGGATTCCCAATATTTGCAGACCTAGATTTGAACCTCGTGCCTGACAAGGGTTTCATGCCGTCCGGTGTCAAGCGCCCGGTCAAGTTGATCGAAGCCTCATCGTCTTCGATCAAGCCCAACGACAGCAACTCCAACGTGCGGCTCTGCTTCATCGCCTTGTAGGCTTCCAGCTCGCCGTCCGGGCGCAGGTCAAGTTCCTCATAGGTAAATTCTACGAATACATCCTGTGCGAGCAGGCGTACCGCCACCGTCAAGGCGCGACTGTAGATCGCATTCAACTTGCGGCGCACGACATCTGCGTTCTTCATAAACAGCATCGTCGAAGTCGTCGCAGCACTCGCCCCAGTATCCCGTCCAAGGACGGAAGGCATCGTCTTGCTACCAGCAGCAAGTTTCGATTCGATCAACTTCTGCACAGCAGCAAGTGTCTCGCCCACTCGCCCACCGGAAGAATCCGGCGACAGCATCCTGTACTCTACGTTATCGAAGCTAACAAGCGCTTCCTCCGGCTGCAGGTCCGTAAGCTGTGTTGTAAGCTGCCCGATTAAATTCGTATAGAACGCACCCAACTTCTCGGGGTCATTCACAATTTCCGGGGGAATCCCCTCCTTAACTTTCTCCTCAATCAGCGTAGCAATCAGGCGCGGTTGAATCACGCGCTGCATAGATTGGCGAAGTGAGTTAAGAAAATAACCATCAGCCAAGATAGCCTGAATAGAACTCTCCACCATGCTATCCGAATAAGCCGTCAGCAAGTCCTGGTCTACGCTTAAGTAGAAGAACGTAGGGATGTCTAAGCTGACCTCATTCCCAGCGACCACCTGAACAGGGTAAACTCCGCCGTCCTCCTCTTTCCACTGAATCTTGGTAACGCTAACAGGTTGCAGATAAGCAGGCGTCCTACTCTTATCCAGCACAAGTTCTAACCCCATCGCCCCATAAAGTACCAACTCCCTAGCAAGGCTTTCGGATAGCGATTGAATATCAGTCGTAGGGTTCCAACCTAAGCTGGGGTCGCCTAGAAAGCAAAGGCGGCGAAGCAACTCTTGGGCAATCTTCGTGGATTCCCGGTTTATCGCACCATCCATATCCCGCGCAATGACGGTATATCGGCTAGGGATACCAACCCGGTTATATGCGTTTAAGGTAGATGACAGGTCTGGGGACGAACCCGCCATGTCACGCAGCACCGCACGGGTATTCGCCCCCGTGCGGTAAGTCGTAACGTCTGTGTTGGCTAACCGGCGATCCCCTTGGGGTAGAGCGCTCGTCGCCCGCCCCACCTGCGTCTTAAAGCTGGGGATTGTAGATTGCCCCTTGGGCGGCTTCGGTAATTGCACAGGCGGCAAGCTTCCTGGCCCCGCCTGAACGTTGGGGCTTTCTACTTTGGCCTTGAACAGATCAGTAATGAATTCAAACATAGGTATCCTAGAATTATGGTGTCGCCGCTCGCGCTATGCGCGAATGGTAAATTGCAGGTAGAGAAAAGGCCAGTTCAAACTGGCCTTTTGTATCTCAGATTCCCGGCTTAAATCGAAACACCAACGGAATCGCAGCACTCACGCTGCTAATTCCACCCACCATGCCTCGCATTTGAGTAGCGATATACAGGTACAGGGTTGCAAAGTGGAAGTGATCGTTCTCGTCCCCAGTCTTCTCCCACACATAGGTAAGCTCACCATCCTTCGTAAACTTCTGGACGCGCTTAAGGCTTAACAGCTGCGCCTTGTATTCTCCATCGTGCTCTGAACTTTGAATCCCCCAGGTCCCGGCCTTGATAACCCCAAGCAAGGCATCAAGCGCAGCCGTCCGGTTAACCTTGACAAGTCTCAAGTCCATCTTCCCTTCCTTCTCATCCTCATCCTGCGACTTCAAGCTAAACATCTGAGGCGACTTCGAGGTCACGAACATGGCTCCCCAATTGTGAGGGCGCGCCTTGCAAATCCGCGTCACAAGGTCTGTATAAGGCTGGCTATCCATCACATGCAACACCACACGGTAACGCGCAGCAAGTTCTGCTGAGCGCTTCTCGAACATGGTGTAATGAATCTTCTCCCTATGCACGATAACAAAAGTCCCATCCGTAGCAATCCGCCCAATACAAGTGTGGCAGGTCAATCCCATGTCGCTGCCCATCACATGAAACTCGCTGGAACTCAAGTCATGGAAGCGCTGTGCTTGGTCTATGTCATCCTCTGTAATAGCTTCGTTCTTGTCTTCCGCTACTATACCCAAAGATTGATTCTTAAACTCGCTATACTTGCTATACTGTGTGCTAACTTGCACCAAATAGCTGGGTTTTATGATGTTATGCGCACTAAAAGGGGATACATACCAAGCATTTGCATCGTGGTTTTCGCTAGAATTCTCCGCCACAAACTGCATTCTAGTGTGGTGAAGCTGCGGATCAAGCCCGCACTTGGGGCAAAACAAGGTGGCTCCGCGCCAATTCGTAGTGTTCAGGTTGCTTTTAGTAATCTCTTCTAGCGGTTTATCCCACCCAGGAACCTTCACATGTGCGAAATAATCGGGTAGAAATGAGTGATTACAGTGCACACAAGTTGCGAAATGCAGTAATCTTGTAGCAGTTTGGGCCTCTTTATCCACACCGTACTTGCTAATGGTAGGGGTAGAGAACACTTTTTGCAGCTTATGCGGGCGGTTCTGCAAGCGGGAGACGTAGGTGGTGGCTACGTCGATGTCGCACTTATCGAATTCATCGAGCACAAGCGCATTAGCCGGTGTGCTCAGGGCGGCGGTAGCTGACTTCGTACCTCTAAACATCAAGAAGCTGTTGCGACCGAACTGCTTCATCTCCGAGTTATTGATATTCGTGCTAACAAGTCTGCGCAGCTCCGGGGACTCCGCAATCATCGGGTCAATACGAGTCTTGTTATTTCGCTCAGCGTCAGTCGTCGTTGGGAAGATGTAGATGCAGGTAAAGTCTTCAACCACGCAGCAACTTGCTACGGCCCAGCGGTAGGCAAGTTCTGAAAGCCCTACTTGTGCGGGCTTAACGATGATAGACTTCTTGGCATCGTCTTTAATGATTGGGATTTGGTACTCATAGTCAGTGAATGAGTAGGGTTTCCCAGACAAGCGTGTATTTTTGCTTATCCACTCGTCAAGGTTTCCTAGTCCGTAGATGCTTCTAACGCTTGTACGGATGCGATTTAGTGTTTCATTCATTGCTTAACCGCTCAAATTCTGCAAAGAAGGCGTCTTGTATGTCTACGGGTGCAAGTTTTAACGCGTGAATCATAGCAAGTTCTAGCTTTTTGATTCTCTCAGCGTTGTACACATCTGTTTGTGTCTTGGTGATTTCTTTCAAGATCGCGTTGATGGTGTTGAAAGTTTGGGCTACTTGGTTGGGTGGGTATTCTGGATTACCTAGCACATCTTCTAAATAGTTTTTAGCTTCAACGTATGTATCGTGCAGTTCCTTGTCAAGGTTTAAATCCTTGAGGTTCGTGGTGTTGGGTACGAATACGGGTGGTGGAGGTTTTTGGTGGAGAGACAAGTCTTCCAGCTGCCATTCAGTATTCATTTGTTGGCCTTTTTGATTCGGTTCGCCGTAGACAAGCTCACATGGGCCAAGCGTTGTATTTCTGCCACAGGCAAGTTTGCCAGTGTTGCCCTGAATGCTTTTCTGGTAGCGATCAGCGCAGATTTATTCTTTGGTTGAGGGGGTTTTGGTGGGCGCTTGATAGCCCTACGTAGGGAAACCTCGTGGTAGCCGGTCCTTCTGGCAAGTTCTTTACTTGATATTTCTCTGTTGAGAAAGGCTTCAAGGTCTTCTTTGGAGATGGAATCTGGTATAGGCATGCGCGTGATTGTAGTTCTTTTGTGGGGGTTTGTAACTTGGCGCTGGTTGGGGCATGGGTTGGGGCGTTGGTTGGGCGTTGGTTGGGCGTGGGTTGGGGCGCTGGTTGAGGCGCTGGTTGGGGCGTTGGTTGGGGCGTTGGTTGGTCAGTATTTGTTCGGGTGTAACATGAAAGTTTCAAAAATTTTCAAAATTTCGGGGAGGGACCTGAGTGGCCAGGCCCAGTCCACGGCTATGGAGCCCCTATACGTCATAGGCAAAGCCTATGATGCCTGGCCTGAGCCGTCGCCTGAGCCTGAGCCGTCGCCTGAGCCTGAGCCTGAGCCGTCGCCTGAGCCTGAGCCGTCGCCTGAGCCTGAGCCTGAGCCGTCGCCTGAGCCTGAGCCGTCGCCTGAGCCTG
>JACCDG010178454.1_pt1 | contig 11020 bp, 10 predicted proteins | sample 7442471 | NCBI WGS metagenome assembly JACCDG01 (sample SAMN15323444, study PRJNA562643) | freshwater metagenome | isolation source: river surface water | place: USA:Blue River Watershed | collected 2017-08-17
GGTAGAGGTAGATAAAGCCGAGACGGTGGTTCTACAAAAGCTCGTGTCCGACGCGCTCAAAATCTGCGAATTCCGCCTCCAGCGTTTCGCCGTGGAAGTGAACGTGGAGCTGCCGCCGGAAGACGTGAAGATCCTCTGCTACCCCGTACAGATCATCCAGGTGCTTATCAATCTCATCAACAATTCCACCGACGCGATGAAGGACCTCGACAAGCGCTGGATCCGCATCGGGTTCCACGAAACCCCCGACGACTTCAACCTCCGCGTCACCGACGCCGGCGCCGGCATCCCCGAAGAGATCGCCGAGAAGATCATGACCCCCTTCTTCACCACCAAGAAGAACCAGCAGGGCACGGGTATCGGCCTCAGCCTCTCGCGCTCCATCGCCCGCCGCCACGGCGGCGAGCTGGAACTCGACCGCAAACAGAAAAACACTTCGTTCCTGCTGCGCATCCCCCAAAACCCCAAGTTCTCGGAAGGCGTGTCGCATGATCACGAACTTGGCCATTAATCTCCACCCTCGCATCCTACTCGTGGAAGACGACCTCGACCTCTGCCGCGGCTGGGGAGAGATTTTCGACCTGCTCGGCTACGACCACGTTTCTTTTCACCGCGGCCTCCAAGCACTAGAGAACCGCGACGTGATCCAAAAGTCGAATATCTTGATCACCGACTACTATCTGCCCGACATCAACGGCGTGGAATTGATCCGCCGCCTGCGCGAAATTCGCCCCGACATGAAATGCATCATGCTCACCGGATCGCGGGAGCTTTCCGTAGTGGATTCCGTTAAAAAAATCTCTCAGTGCGAGATTCTGCACAAACCGGTGAGCATCGACGTGCTCGAGCTAAAACTGAATTCGATCTTAGCCAGCGCTTGATTTAGCGCGGCCCGCCGGCACCGCGCGCAGCTCGGCCTGAATAGAGGCCAACCAGAGGCGCTGGATTTCGAGCTTTTCTTGCTGGAGGATGAGACTGCACTGTTGCCTGTCGAGCCGGCCTTTTTGACGAACCAGATCGTGGAGCTTCTCTTCAAAATGTCCGCGCTTCACTTCGTAAAAGCGACTTTTCGATTTTTTGTCATCCATGACTAGATTATTTTAACGAAATTTTAACGAAAAATAAGCGATTTTCGACGACGGAGAGGATTTTCCTCGAGATTTTAGGAGCATTCTCGCTCCCGTCTCCCTTTACGTTTCCCCACCCCCGTGATCGGAAATCGCCGCCTGAATGGCGAGATCGCACCAGTCCTTCAATTCACCACTTACATCCTCGCTGGCTTTTTTCACCTGCGCATCGGCCGAGTTTTTCGTTGCGTTAGCTACGGTTAGCAATCGCCACATCAGATGCCACTCGGAATTTTTCCTCGCCTGCTGGGCGAGCAAAATAAACTCCTGGGGGAAACGGTGCACATGCGCCAGCATCGCGTGGATAAGGGGCTCAATGATGCCCGACGAAAAGCAGGGAAAAGACCCCAATTTCCCGATTTCATGTGAGTGAATGGCGGGAATGCGACTCAATTCCACCGGGGAGGGCCGATACAGCAGATGTTTAAATCTCCCCAGCGCCCAGAAAATATCAAAATTTGCCGTTCTCTCTTCTTTTTCGGCCACGATGCTTTTCGTGGCCAGGTGACTAAGCACGATCCAGGCGTCGAAGTTACCTAAAACCTTTCCCTCGAAATCTTCCAACTCTCCGAGATCCACCGTCATGTCCTTGGCCAATATAGTCAATCCTGATTTGCCGCTTAAGGTTTCCGAGGTGGGCTTCAGGGAGAGCAAGTGCCGAATAGCCCACCCTACTAGCTCCTCGTTCTTCTCGCTCGCCATATGAATCGCCGTGGCGAGGGCGATGGCGCCGTAAGGAACGTGGCTCACCATTTTTAAAAATCGATTTAATAACTTTGTAATTTTATTGCGCTCGGAAACCTCCGCGAGCTCTTTGCCCCAATGTTCCGCCACTTGGAAAGAAAGCAGTTCTTCGAACCGAACGCGAATTCGTGGCCCCAATGTTCTAGCGCGGCCCCAGGATATAAAATTTGCCTCGCGGAGCCGAGCCATACCGCTCTCGCCGAGAATTTTTCTCAGCGCCGCCGGATCCACGGAGCACTCCCCGAACGTCTCTTTTATCCATTGCGTATCGCCGCGATGTCGCTCCAGCTCGTGCAGGAAGGATTGCGCCACTAGCGAATGGTAAAACTCCCATTCGGGATCGAAGGTAAAGCTTTCCGCGCTACGCCGCAGCCACTGCATGTCTAAAATGGGAGAAATGCATACTTTCGCGTGGGGCGAAACCGCCGGCTTAACGATGCTCTCGGGATAGGCATGCCCTCCCAGGCTGCGCAGTAAGCCCGGCATGCGCAGCTGAGGCGTGTGAATCGCGCCCCTAAAAAACGTGATCGAAAAATTTGTTTCTATTAATTTGAGCCCCAGCGCGAACTCTTTTTCGGATAGGGTCGCCAGCTCGATCGGCGCCGCGTGCCGGCCCAGCAGCGTGGCACTTCGCTGCACGCCTCTCGTAGATAAACGTTGAAACGCGTCGGAATTCATCCCTAGTACCAGCAGGAAAAGCCCGGCGTGGGCGTTCTCGATTAACTCCGAGATCTCGGGGGAGGAAACGCCGTCCACCACCAACACAAGATCGGCCAACCCCCTCCGGGCGTTGATCCAGCCGCGAAGATCCTCTTTGGAAATAGGCGAAGATAACTCTCGCGTTAAGCGGTTGGCGATGAATTGAAAGGCATCGCTCTGCCCAAATTCATTTAGGTACAGCACGGGGAAAGGGCTCGGAATCGAAGCTAACTCCGAGAGCACGTTCGTGATGCCCGACATCGGCGGGCCGTGAACCACCTGAATGGACTTTTTTTGGACAATCCCCTCCGCGAGCGTCCGCGTGGCCTCCCTCGGAATCGAGAAGTTCTTGGCCAAAGGAAACCGAAGACTGCCTAAGTCCCCCGAGATTTCTTCCTTTGCCTCTTTGGTCCACGCAGAAAATAATTCGATCCAGGTGCTCTTGGAGGAGGCCAATAAATTTTTCAGGGCCTCCTCGGATGCGGAGGCGGCCAAAGAGGCGGCCGCCCCGAGCACTTTACTTAAGCGATCAACCGCCACTTCGGCTTTATCAAGATCGCTGCCGTCGTAGGTGCGCTTGAGAAGCACCTCTTTCCCGTTGGTAACGAATACCAAGGGCACCATCGGATCGTGTAACCTAGCGTAGGAAAGCGCCTGCTTTACGTCTTCCTCCGTAATGTCAATCTCGGGCGCCTTTAGCTCGGCCAGGAGCAGCGGAGATTCTTTGTACTTCACCAAGAGATCATAGCGTCCGCGGGCCAAATCAGATTCCGGCTTCAGCCCGTCTAATTTTACTTGTCGATGCCCCAGGCGTAAGTGCAAATGCCTTTCTAGCTGAATATCGGCGGGCAATAGCGGCAGCGCGTGCCGAATGCGCCGTTGCAGTTCGCTCAAAAGTTCCGCTTCATTTTTCGGATGAGGATCGCTGGCCATGGGCTCTCCACCGTTGCAGAATACTAAACAAAAATATAGTATGGCACGGACGCGCCCACATTGGACTAGTCGTTTTTAACGCTGGACGCCGGTTAGTATCTACCGACTAACGTGTGAAAATTCAAGTTCCACAAAATGTCTGGTACTCGCTCTCGTCGGTTGGCGGAGCGCGAAATTCCGAGTTGGCGGCAATTTCCGCAAAAGGATGGCGCAGCACCAGCAGCAATTTTTCTAGCTTAGAAAAATCATCCTCATCCACGGCCGCCGACAACGCTTCCTCCACACGGTGGTTGCGCGGGATCACCACGGGATTGGAATTCTGCATCGCGCGCCGGGATTCTTCCGCGTATTCCAGAAGCCTTCTTTCTCGCCAGCGTGCGTGCCAGAGCGAAAACTCGGTCCCCCGATAAACCTCCTCGTCGGGCAGAGAATCCGCGGTGAGCGCCCGGAACGTATTCGTATAGTCCGCTTTGTGGTTGTTCATCCAAACCAGTAAGCTCTCCACCAGCTCGGCATCCCCTTCGCGCTCCGCGGTTAAACCTAACTTCGCGCGCATGCCTCCGTGCCAGTACCCGCCGAAGGCCCCGGCGAATCCCGCCAATGCGTCCTTCGCTTTCGCTACCGCTCTTTCTTGGTCGGGACCAAGGAGCGGCACCAAAGTTTCCGCTAGCCGCGTAAGATTCCATTCCGCGATGCGTGGCTGGTTCCCGTAGGCGTAACGCCCTTGGCGATCGATGGAGCTAAAAACGGTAGTGGGAGAAAACGAATTCATGAAAGCGCAGGGACCAAAGTCGATGGTTTCTCCGGAAAGGGTCATATTATCCGTATTCATCACGCCGTGAATAAAACCCACCTGCATCCAGCGCGCGATCAAATGCGCCTGGCGATCCATCACGGTGCGCAGCAGATCAAGGTATGGCTCGGCCGACAAGGCCAACTCCGGATAATGGCGATGGATAGTATAATCGGCGAGCGCACGCACGTGATCCGCGCGGCCCGTTGCGGCGGCGTATTCGAAGGTGCCCACGCGGATATGGCTAGCCGCCACGCGCGTGAGGATAGCCCCGGGCAATGGTTTCTCGCGGTACGTGGTCTCGCCGGTAGTCACCACGGCCAGGCTACGCGTGGTGGGAATGCCGAGCGCGTGCATCGCCTCACTCATTATGTATTCACGCAACATGGGCCCAAGCGCCGCCCGCCCATCGCCCCGCCGCGAGAAGGGAGTTTGCCCCGATCCCTTGAGCTGGATATCGAAGCGCTGCCCGTTCGGCGCCACGTGTTCGCCCAGCAATACCGCGCGGCCATCGCCGAGCATATTAAAGTGCCCGAATTGGTGCCCAGCGTAGGCCTGCGCGATCGGCTCCGCCCCGGCCGGCAAAGCATTGCCCGCAAAAACCTCGGCTCCCTCCCCACCCGCCAGGGCATCCCCGTTCAGGCCAAGCTCCTTCGCCAGAGCGTGGTTAAACTTCACCAGCTTGGCCTGGCGCACGGGCACGGGATTCTGCCGCACGAAAAATTCTGGCGGCAAACGCGCGTAGGTATTTTCGAATTTCCAGCCTGGCTCACTCACCCTTCGACCCTATGCCAAATCGGGGCGCCCCGCCAGCGCCACGGCAGAAATGCTAGTGGCAAAAACAGCTCACGAGGTGATCGTTCACCATCCCCACCGCCTGCATATGGGCGTAGATCACGGTGGAGCCCACGAACTTAAATCCACGCCGCTTGAGGTCTCGGCTGAAAGCATCGGATTCGGGCGTGGTGGCGGGCAGGCCGGTATGCGTTTTTCTTTTCTTGTTGATCGGCTTACCACCCACAAACTGCCAGCAGTATTTATCGAAGGAGCCGAATTCCTTCTGCACGTCTAAAAAGAGTTTCGCGTTGTGGATCGCCGCCTGGATCTTGAGACGATTGCGGATGATGCCCGGATTGAGGAGAAGTTTTTCTACGTCCCTCTCCCCCATCTTCGCCACCTTCTTGGGATCAAAATTCTGGAAAGCTTTGCGGTAGCCTTCGCGCTTCTTCAGCACCGTAGACCAACTGAGCCCCGCCTGCGCCGCCTCGAGCACGAGAAATTCGAAGTGCACGCGATCATCGTGGGTGGCGCGCCCCCACTCCTTATCGTGGTACTCCACCATCAAGGGATCTGTTCCGGGCCACAAACAACGCTCACGGGGTTTTTGCTTTTTCACGCGAGAATACCTGGCCTCCTAGAAACCGTGCCCTAACGGTTTCCCTATTCCAAACGGCAAGAATCCAAGAGCGAAGTGGAGTGCGTAGGCAGCACCCGCACGCCTTTTCCGTTCCACATATAATACTCAACCACGAAACCGTTTCCGGTAGTGATCCGAAAATTATAAATTCCTTCCGCGGGATCTACGTATGCCACGCCCTTACCGGTGATGGTCTTCATCTTCGGGTACCGCCCGCTGAGGCTCGCCGTAAGCGCGGCGTCCTCCCCCTTCAGCTCAAACCGAACGGCGCCGAAGCCACTGCCGCAGCTGATAACCATCTTATCCCGGGAAGAGGGGGCCCGCGGCGGAACTGATTCTTCGCGGGTTTTTGCCGTTTGGCATCCGGCGAGCAATGAGAGTCCCAGGCCCAAAGAAAACAACGGTTTAAAATTTTTCACGGTAAATCCTCCGGGAAAATTCTATCCTCGCCCGTTAAAAATAAGCAAGTTGTCCCTAAGAACGCTTCGGCCCCGCCCCGCGGAAAAGGCCTGAATTCGAGCCCGGCTTAGTGACCTTCGCGCCCCGATGCGATATTCCGTTACCCTATGGCAATACGGGAAGAAGACTCTGCCTTACGCCCCATCTATTGGGGAATCATCGGCTCGGGAAAAATCGCCAAGAGATTCGTCTCCGACCTTAAACACGCCCGGAACGCGCATCTAGCCGGTGTTTTCAGTCGCACGCCCGAAAATGCCGAAGCCTTCGCCGCCGAGTTCGGCACGAAAGCATTCACCTTAGAAAGAATCCTTGAGGAAAATATCGACGTTTTCTACGTTGCCACCCCCGATTCATTCCATCTAGAACACTCGCTCGCCGCCATGGAGGCGGGCAAAGCCGTGCTGTGCGAAAAGCCCTTTACGGTAAATTCAATCCAGGCGGAGCAGCTGATCGCGGCGGCGAAAGCCCGGCGTACTTTTCTCATGGAGGCGATGTGGATGCGCTTTTTTCCCGCCACTCGTCAAATGCTAAACTTGATTCGCGCGGGGGCGATCGGGAACGTTCGCACCATAGAAACAAGTTTTGGGTATGCCGCCGCCTTTAACCCTGATTTGCGGGTATTCCAGCGGCAGCTCGGCGGCGGCTCCCTGCTCGACGTAGGCGTATACTGCGTATCGCTGGCGCAAATGATCACCGGCGAAGCTCCTCTCCGCGTGAGCGCTTCGGCGGAGTTTGTGAGCACGGGGGTAGACGAATTCTCGGAGTGGACCCTAGATTTCCCGGGCGGAGCAAGCGCGAGGGGAAAAGCCGCGATCACGCGCAAGCTTCCGAACGAAGCGATCATCCTCGGCACTCAGGGATCTATCCGCATTCCGGAATTTTGGCATCCCCGAGGATTCTTCCTCAATGAGAGATGGACCGAAGCGAACTTCGTCGGCCTCGGCTTTCAGTTCGAGGCCGACGAAGTTATGGACAATATTCGCGCGGGCCGAACCGAAAGCGGGGAGCTGCCCCTGGAACATTCGCTTTCCGTCATGCGGTCCCTAGACCGGATCCGCCGCTGTTTTTGTTAGGGCCGTCTCACTACTTAGGCATAATTTATTACGAGGTTCGAAGAGAGGGATTCCCTCGGGTGCGCCCGATACGATACCGGGCGCACCTAGGAGAGCGGTCGGCTAGAATTCCGCGGGGTTTTTCCCTTCCTGGTCTTTCCACGCGCCCGCAAGAGTGAGGTCCTTAAGAAGATTCGATTCTATCATTTGGTGGCAGTTGGTGTCCTGCCCATCTCGGGGGGACTGCGAGATGGAGGACTTGCCCGTATTCTGGTAATTTTTTGCCCGATCGTTTCTTGTTTCTAAGTAAGAGAGATATTTTCCTGCGGCATTTACTTCCCGCAGTCGCATTACCAGCCGGCTGAGCTCTAAGCCAGACGAGTACTGTGGCAAATAAATAGTGCCTCCTTCGCGGTCGTATTCAGAGTAATAGCGGCAAAGCGCCGAGATCCCCTTAGTAATCGACTCTGGCGGATCATACGCCGAAAACGAGTACGACAAAATAAATTCACTCCCAACGTAAAAAGTGCGCTTCAGCGTGTGCTGCCAATTGTAGAAAAATCCATTCTTCAGCTCAACTACGGTATCCGGGTTACTGGGCCTAGGATAAATCGAATCTCCTAGATCCAGGTAATTCTGCGCATCCATCTCGAGCCTCTGCCAATTCTCGGGCGTGAGTTCCACGAAAAGATCGGAGTTAATTTTCCGGTTCAGGTAACTCAGGCTCACGAGATCACCATTTTCCTGCCGGTGCGCGAGGGCCGAAATTACCTCGTGGAAAAGAAGCGCGGCCTGATTCCCGAGGTCCATTTGCTCAAAACCAGCTCGGCTTACGAATACCGATTTACCCTGGCGGATTGCCACCTGCACGAGCGGCGCATCGATCACGGTATTTTCATCGTCCACGTTCTGGAACGTGCGGTTCACCACGGCCCAATCATACTGACCGAAAGATTTCGCGAGCATAAAAGCGAGGTACGGGCGCGACCGATAAATCTCGGAGAGCTTCGCCTTTACTATAGTCTGGAGGGCGGGCGAAAACTCGCTGCGGGCAAAGGCTAGGTCGATCATCCGTGACAACATGGGCGGTGTCGGCTTGGCCCGGTCAAGGAACGGCGCGTGCTCGATACCTCGCTCTACCAAATCTAGCAGATACATTTTTCCGTCGATCACTACGCCGTCGCCACCATTTCCCACCACCCGCGTTTCGGCGGCGGCGGTATTTAGGGCAAGGAAGGCAACAAATATCGCATACAGATATTTCATGGTTTTTCTCCTATTTTTACTTGGGTTAAGGGAATCGTTTGCACATTCAACGCGTAAACAGTGTTCTTTTTCTGGCTGCGGCGCGCAAGGTTGCCAATGCGTTCGAGGAAGACCGAAACTTCCTCCTTAAGCGCCGGCAGGACAGCTTCATCGAAGGAGAAAGTCATACTGCGGAAATCGCGCTTGGCCACGGGAACGGATTCTATCTTCTCGGCCGCGAGCTGCAGAAGCTGCTTGTGGTAATAGCGAATGGCGGCTTCCGAGACTTCGGTGGGGGTAAAGGTATTTTTGGTTTGGGGCTTGAGCTCGCCGGCCGCGTGGCGCAAGAGCCCGCACTTTTCTAAATTTCCGAGCACTTGCTTCACCCGCTCTTCCTTGAGCCCAAAGTGCCGGGCGATCTCGGCGGGTTTGCTCGAGGCCTTGGCTAGCTCCAGATATTCGAGCACCGCGAAATGCTCCCAGTCGGCCACGAGTGAGAAGGCGGCCATGTCGATTAGCGCGTCGGATTGATTCTGCTTCAGCCTTAATTTGGCGCGCTCGCGCTCGGCGGCCGTTTTTCCGTGAAGGCTCGCCACAGAAGCCACGAAAATCGCTTTCTCAGCTTGAGTGAGACGGAGTCTGGCGGAAAATTTCTCGCCCACCTCGGTGGAAATTCCTTCCTTAGCCTGGAGCACGTTGCACAGCTGAGAGGGCGCGATACCTAAGTCGCGCGCGTAGGAGCGGAGCGAATAACGGGTATTGACGCGCTTGCGGCGCGCAAATTCAATTTCTAGATAGGTGCGGTAGTTCAATCCCTTCATGAGAACAGTATTTAGCAGGCTTTAGGCGCCCGCAAGAGGCGGGCTTAACAAAGCGTTAAGCGCTGTTAAGCCACACCGCTTTCCGCCACCGAACGCTCTCGATAACCTATAGGTAAGCGGCGGGATTCGGGATAATTTGGCCAAGGGCGCTGATTTGTACACCAAAGAGATTGCGCATCTATTCCTGGGGCCGTTCGCTCCTCCCGCCTCTCCCCGCGATGACGCCGATAAATCCCTCGTTTGTCCGCGGCTCTCCGTTCAGAAAATCATGGAAAAACCACTACGCAACCAAAAGGTTGCATATACTTCCGCGGCGAAAGTATGCGCAACCTTTTGGTTGCGCATACCTCGATCAAAGCAGCCTGGAAAACCCCTATCTACCGCCGCATATTCACGCTCAGTGAAGTTGGCCCGCTCCCTCAGCGCCTAACTCAATTTTAGGCCATGAAGGAAAGCGTGTACGCTTTCGAGCCTGTTATCGCCCGCAATCCACGTGATATAATTTTAAGGCGATCAACAGGGAGTGTTTATGAAGTCTCTATCTATCTATTTCATCGGTATTCTCAGCCTTAATGCCCACGCCCAAATTTCGAATAAGGTCATTGCTGGTAACGTAGCTAACGGCTGCTTTCTGCAGGGACAAATTATAGATTCGGATGGCGCTCTAGACATTGGTATCTCGGGCACCGGTTGGTTGCCACTCCAGAAAAGTAACGGCGAAATTGTATATAGCCGCTATGGTTCCCTCGGCATGAATGGAGATGGCTTCTTAGTTCAACGCCCCTCGAAGCTCCCCGTGGTTACGGTAAACGACGAAGGCAAATTCCAAAAAATCGATCTTGCCTCGAAAGCAACGATTTCCTTTTTTAGAGATCGGAGCCGCTTAGCAACGATGAGTGGGATGTTATTTCGTGAAGATGGTTCCCTGGAGGCATTTTATTCAGACGGGCAATCTTTATCGATTGCGCAGCTAAATCTGGCCACCTTCGAAAATCAGCGGGAATTAAAGCTTCTAGACCGAGCCGCGCATCTCTTTTCTGCGCCCCCCTCCGTGGGAGAAGTTGGCTACGGGAAACCACTCACCGGACCGTTCGGAAAGATCTTTAGTCGCAGCCTAGAGGAAGCTCCTTCGGATCGTTATTCCAAAAGCTGCGATTAATGCCCCTCTAATTTACCGGCTCAAGTAGCCATACCGTCTTGAAATCCGCCACTCCTAGCCAAATCTAGTTTGGGTGGCGCTTGGAGAACTGGGGGGGGGTAGAATGATATGAATTTAGCCCCCTTCGTCTTGCTTCGAGCCCTACAACCAGTGAGAATGCAATCTTAAGGAGAAACTTATGAAACAGACCCTGACGGTTTTTATCTTAACGATCGCAATTTTTTCCAAATCCTCTTTTGCGCAAAATTCCCCCTTTGATTCCTTCTCCGGCGAGTATGAAGTTACAAATCACCAGTGCTTTGATTTAGTTAAAAATAAAGAACTGGCTGTAGACCCCTATTCAAAAATTTCAATTATTCCGACTCAAGAGAATAAAGCGGTGCGCGTTTTGATGAAAAATGACCGCGGCAACGTGGATTTACTTTTAACCGAAGACGCCGGGATCCATTCGGGGCGCTTTTCCGGTGATGGAATAGGTTCTGCCTATTGGGTTCAGCACATAAAAGAAAATAAGTTCCTTTATCGAAAGGAAAAAAGCCTTTTTAGGAGCGGGAACAAATTCATCCTCACC
>JACCDG011695569.1_pt1 | contig 11020 bp, 5 predicted proteins | sample 7442471 | NCBI WGS metagenome assembly JACCDG01 (sample SAMN15323444, study PRJNA562643) | freshwater metagenome | isolation source: river surface water | place: USA:Blue River Watershed | collected 2017-08-17
CCAGCAAGGCCGACTGGTGCACGGGAAATACGGGAGCGCGCTCCGCGCGCGGAACATTGACAAAGATTGAAATTATTTTAACGGTGAGTGCTGGAGACAGGTTCTAACTTTCTCCAATACGCACCACTAATATCCGCAGGATAGATTTGCCGAAGTGGCGAAATGGCATACGCGGCAGCCTCAAAAGCTGTTGAGCGCAAGCTCATGTGGGTTCAACTCCCTCCTTCGGCACCATGTCTAAGGAATACCCAAAAGGCAATTTGTCAATTAAACTACTCTCTTAAAAGTTACTACGGGAATAACAGTAAGCCAACAAAAGATTAGGCACCACGGGCTAGGCTGCTCACTTTGTCCTTTTGCGGGAGAATCTAAGTGAGGTATTAATACCCCCTCATCTCTTAATAGCGGAAAGAAGAAAACAAACGTCAAATGCAATTAACGTTGAAGTTATTGCTACGAAGATTCTGTTGATGTGCGGTAAAAAAGTACTGTTGGATAGAGGCCTTGCTAAGCTTTACGAAGTTGATACAAAGCAGTTAGCCCGTAAATTAAAAAGGGATAGTTTTAGACAAATCACCAAACAAGCGTAGAAAACTTGCTTTATCTTGCTTTCTTATCCTGTTGCTAGCAGCCATCGAGATTATTAAAATACTAACAAGGAAAATAACCACTAATGAAAGGCTATATTCTTTAGATTGTGGATCAGGATAAGGCAAATTAAATAGAAATAAAAAGAAGCTTAATAAAATCGCTCCTACTACCAAGAAAGAAATTTTTGAATCTTTACGGAGTCGGAATCGCAATATAATTCTGCTTCCGCCGGTTGAAGGTAAAACTTTTGTTAATAATTCAATCATTCCCAGCCAAACCCACGGTTTTTTCCAACACCCCAAATATAGCTTTTCTTCTCTGGCTAAGCTAACGGGGTCGCCTTTTACGCAAATTTCATTATTATGGATAGTGATTTTATAACCTCCGTTAGAGTCCCTGTCTATATTTGACCTCATAATAGCGATAACTTGATCGGGCGGTAAATGTGTTTTGAATTCTATTTTCTTCAATAGAGAGAAATCCTCTTTTATCGCATCGGATAAATTAATATAATCTGTTACCTTCTTTTCAATGTCACAGTTTCTAAGATTTGTTTTTTGCCAAACTTTTAATAATATTGCAACAATGAAACAAATTATGCTTATGATAATAACAATGATTTCTTTGTTTAAGAATAAATCAAGAGTAAAGAATGCTCCTATTCCTAAGATAACCAGCGTTGATATAAGAAGATCAGATAATTTTCTATTCATAGCTGTTCTTTCCGGGTATTTTTATACTAATTATTGCCAAGAGTTTAAGGAATACCCAAAAGGCAATTTGTCAATTAACTTATCGCCTTTCAGATTACTACAACAATAATTACAAGTCAACGAAAGAATAGGCAATATACTAAAGGCAACAAAAAAGAGGTTATCTTGTGATAACCTCTTTTTTCTGGTGCGCGGGGAGGGAGTTGAACCCTCACAGGTTTCCCCACTACCCCCTCAAAGTAGCGTGTCTGCCATTCCACCACCCGCGCAAATTTTAAATTAGGGTTATTATATAACGCTAAGGCTAAAAACTCAACAAAAACCTAAGGCCAAGAACCACCGCCGTTTTTGCATCTTTTTCGGCGTTAGGATTAGTAACTATCTGCAGGCTGGGGGCAAGAGAAATTACTTCATTCAGGCTGTAATTGTAATAAACTTCGTACATTGTTTCGGACCGCGCCGAGGTATCTTCGTTCGCGCTGCGAAAATCATCCCCCATTATCGAACGCGCTACCCCTACGCCTAAGTAGTCTGCCTTGCGCCCTGGGAAAAGCCCGGTTACCTGACCGCCGAATGACCAGAAATGTTTTATATCCCTTACCCTCTCGTCATCTTTTCCGTAGCGTAGGAATAAAACAATCCCCCTGCCTATTTCCTGGTCAAAACTTATGGCATAGCCAAAAGTGTCCTTCCTCTCACCTTCCTCATCGATACGCTCAAGCTTCTCATGATTCATATGAAAAATAAAACGGAAATTACCCTTTAGCGTACCAAAGGAAGGACTTACCCCAAATTCGTTGATAAAGAACACACTATTAAACCCGTCGCTTAACCCTGTTTTTGTATAACTGGCGCGCGCAGTAGAAGCTCCGGACTGAAAATATGCCCATGCATAAGGCCGGAAGGAAACTAAAGCGCCTAACCCCTTAGACGGAAAAGGTATGGTAAGATTATTTACCAGGGCACCGGACAAAAATTGCGTATCCGCCGACTCGGCCGCAATATTAGCGTCAAACCAGTCGGATAGATCTATCTTCCCGAAAGAAAAGGAGACTTTATCCGAAAATAAATACTGCTCGATATAGAGCCTGGGCACATAGATGTATATCCTCTCCCCGTAATTGCTGTTGAATACGGAATATGAAGGGATATATTTATCTATCCCCGCTCCGTTATCGGATTCAACCTCCAGGAATATTTCCGATCCCGGCCAAAGCTGCTGCTCTATTTCAAGGTTCAAGTATCCGACCCCGCGGCTCTTATTTTGATCCTCGTTATCCCTTAAGACTGCCTGCTGGGTGTAGTTCAAAAGGACGGCGAACTCCGTTCCGAACCTTTGGGATACATCATCCCTAAATGTTGCAAGATCATCTAAATTGCCTTTTAGGGGAGACAGGGATTCTTTCTCCTGGGCTATCTCCAGTGGAGTAAGCGCAGCATACGACAATTGCAAAGGTATTCCCCAGCAGGATAACAACAACGCCAAGGCAAAATAAACACTTAACCTAATCTTATTGCGGGAGGAAAATGGCATTTTCTATCCAAAACTTAGTTCAGCGAACCACTAAAAACCTGCTGAAAGATTAAAGATGATGGAATATAAATACCAAGAAGAATATTATTATATCTTTATTGCAGCAATCTTAATTATACGGTATAACGGTACAAATTCAAGCTATTTAAAAATGGCAAAGCGGAGGTTCGTAGAAGAAATCATTAATGCAATTAAAAGGCCTGATGCCTGAATAATTTAGGAAGGTTCGAAAAGATAAAAAACAGCAAAGTGTACCGGACATCCAACTTACGAGCTAGACAGCCTAAGGAATACGGCCAATAAATAAGAAATCAGCCACTTTAGATTTTTTAAAATAAAGCATATATAAACGGGACAACAGCGCTACTTTGACAAAATATAAATAGCATTCCTGTTAATAAAAGAATCAAGACAATAGGTGTAAGCCACCATTTTTTTCTCTGCATCAAGAAATCCCAAAGCTCACTTATAGTACCGGTTTTTTTCATTCCCCTAAAATCTCCTCTCGTAATTCATATACTGATAAGCTGCGCTCCTACCTTTCCAAAATCAAATACTGCGCTATTGCGCCTATATTTTACAAAAACAGGAGATAGCCGATAAAATCAGCCCTATGCATATGCCAAGCTTCTTTAAGGTAGTTTTATCTGTGTTTATTTTCTGCATCTATCCTAATCCATAATTTTTTGCAGCCTTGTTTTTACTTAAAAAATTCCGGTCATAAGATAATCAATTTCCTTTCATATAAAGCATCTGTGGGCATCCTCTTGGGTCAGCACCATAGGCTCTTCCCTTACGTTAAAAGATATATTTATTATAACAGGGCTATCCCAAAGTGGTAAGCCCTACTTTCTTCCAAACACCTCTTCTAAGATAACATCGGCAATATTCTCTGCCAGGAGCCTATTGCCTTTATCCGTACAATGCCCGAAGTCTCCGCCAAATCTATCGTTGAAGTACTCCCGATAGATAGAGCTCTTAAGAGCCTCTATGAATACCTTCTCATTGTCTACAAAGATGATACCTTCCGGGTCATTTTTAAATATTCTTTTTAAAGGATCTATTCCGCGCATGGGATACTGCACGCAAACATAGGTTATTTTTCTTTTATCCAGGATAATCCTAAGCTTAGAGTAATTATCGACTGTACTTAGACGATAGTTTTGTACTCTTAATCCCTCGGCCCTTTTTTTATATTCTTCGGATAGCCTTGCATTGCCCATTTGAGCATATAATACACCTAATGCCCCTAATGCTTCATCGAATTCAGGATCAATTCTTAATGCTTCTCTGTATGCTGCTTCAGCCTCGGAGAGCTTTCCTATATCGCAATAGAATCCTCCCAGCTCAACGTATGCCTCATCGTTCTTAGGGTTAACTTCTATGGCTTTTCTGAACGCCGCTTCGACCTCGGAGAGCTTTCCTATATCGTGGTAAAATCGTCCCAGCTCAACGTATGCCTCATCGTTTTTAGGATTAACTTCTATGGCTTTTCTGAACGCCGCTTCGACCTCGGAGAGCTTTCCTATATCGTAGTAATAACATCCCAGTTCAACGTATGCCTCATCGTTTTTAGGATTAATTCTTAAGGCTTTTCTGAGTGTCGCTTCGGCCTCAGGGAGCTTTCTCATATCGTGGTAATAACATCCCAGTTCAACGTATGCTTCATCGTTTTTAGGATTAATTCTTAAGGCTTTTCTGAGTGTCGCTTCGGCCTCGGAGAGCTTTCCTATATCGCAGTAAAATCCTCCCAGTTCAACGTATGCCTCATCGTTTTTAGGGTTGACTTCTATGGCTTTCTTTAGTTCTTGTAATTCTTTATCCACTAAGCCATCTTTGCCTACCGCATAAACCTGCTGCGATATTTTTACTGGGGGACCGGGATTTATCTGGTTCGCATTATTACCTATCTTATTAAACCTTAGTTCATTGATCCTAGCCACCATATGTAGCCAAAACAAACGTATTAATTTATATGTCTTAAAAGATTTTAAGTAATTTATGACTTTTGACCCGGAGTCAGCCTCGCGAGGCATATGCATCCCCCAATCATTAATCCCCATCATAGTAATAACCATATCCGGATGATAAATATTAAGACTGGATTCCAGATTGGATAATATGGCTCCTGTATTGGTTCCCGAAACACCCTTATCTATCACGCTGAATTTGATACCTATATTACGCTGATTTAATATCTCTTCCAAGAAAAGAGGATACTGGTTAAAAGTAGTAGACTCTCCAAGGCACATAATACGGTAAGTTTCTTTTCTGCTGATAGAGACTCTGTTCCTCTGTTCCTGCAAGGAAGTCAAGATAAATCCTCCGCAGCGCATGGACACCTCAAGGATGAGCATAACTAAGAATAACCCTAATGCTAATAGGAAGGCTTTTTGAAGAAACGTTGTTTTATTCAAGGCTTTATTACTTCTGCTCGCAAAGAATGACGGCTATGAAATTATTATACCTTTTTGTTCCCCGTATATTATCAAATCCTTGTGTTATTGCTTATTTCTATTTGAATTAATTATAACAAAAAGCGAACAGTTCGACAAAATATTTTCTGTATATATTTTAGTAACGATGTCATAAATCGTTACCCCCATACTTTTGAGGGTAAATTAACAAAAAATCATTGTATAACTGAAAGATCTTAATAATTTAAGGACGGCGAACTCCGTTCCGAACCTTTGGGATACATCATCCCTAAATGTTGTAAGATCATCTAAATTGCCTTTTAGGGGAGACAGGAATTCTTTATCCTGGGCTATTTGTATTGGAGTTTGGTTTCCTCTAGAGCAAAAACAAAATCTCTTATCTTGCCTTATAGCACAAAATAAACTCTTTGTTTATGAATTAATTTTGAACAGAAGAATTCGTAAACTAACGGGAAATTTAAAATATTGTTAATTATTCAGGCGATCAAGAAGACTCAATAATATCATTTTATATGAAATCATTCGTAGTTTTTATCGCTGAAACCGAGGAACTACTCGAGCTAAAGACTATCTAATTGGCAAAGTTATATAATTCAATTGGATAAAGATTTAACCATTTCTTATTATTGTATAGAAAACACGGAAGGGCAGTCACAACTATTCTCTTATTGTTGTTTTAAAAAGAATGGTTCTTATCCATTAGGTAGAATAAATTGCTTGCCCGAACTGGGCACCAGATGTACTACAAAAACTCACCAGGAAATCGTACTTATTATGATGCTCTTTAGCCAACGCAAAAATGGGAGTATTTTTGGGCAAAAACTTTAATATTAGAACCAATAGAACTAGAGCCCTTCTTTGTTGATTTATATTATCTCTGGCGGTTTATTGAAGAACAAATCTATTTGAATCTAAAATCACAAGGGATTCTTTTATTTCTGGAGAACTTCTAGTTAAACTTTCTTCTTCCAATTTGAAAATATCCGCGAGGCAAATTATTATTTCTTCCGCATAGCTATTGATTTCTTTTTTCTGCGAACAGGCAGCGATTAATTCTTTAATTCTCATACCAGAGGGAATAATTCCTCCTGCGACCATATTCTGAATTTTTCCGAATTCTTCGTCTATATTGATACTTGATAAATTGTTTAGCTTGGGTAACGTAAAATCTAACCCGGAGAAATTGCCCATGGGTTGAACTAAAATATTCATAGCGCGAAAGTCAATACCTCCTAATTTATTTTTACCCTCTTCAGAAGGTTTTGCTGGTAAAGAAGATGGTTTTGGAATACCCTGGCCAGTATAACCTTCGCCTCCTTTACCCCAGGCATCAGAAAACTTAAGGGTGGATGATTCTTTATCTATTACATCGGCACCACGGTTAGCTTCTTTCCAAATTATATGCATCGCTTGCCGTAATATAACGTCATTATAGATCATTTCCGCTTCCGCCATCATGGCTTCACTCTGGGCTTCTATTTTATTCTTGCCCGCAATTCTTGCTTTATCTTCAACAACTTCATGACGAATTAAAATTTCCCTAACCCTCCCCATCAACAAATCATCCACAAAAATACCATTTCTTATTAATAAATTACGAATAAAATCTTCCTTAACGGTAATAAATCCATATCTATCAATCTTCACAAAATCATCTTCATAGTTAGCTAAACTTATTATTCTAGAATTATTCACATATCTGCCCCATAACCTCGCAGCTTCTTGAACAGCGTTATATTTGGAATCGTTTAGATACTTGGCTATAATAGTACGGGCAACCGCTGGATCTTCGACACTCAAAAGATAGAGCGCTTCCCAACTTGTTATATCGCCTTTCTCAGGCAAAATACCTTCTTGGGCTAATTTTTCCCATTCAGCCTGTAATTCATTACCATGTTTACCACTCAATCTCGTTTTAATCTGAGCGAATGCCACAGGGGAATCGAAAGGTGAATATTCCCCTAAAACACCCTGTCCAGTATAACCTTCCTTTCCCTGGCCCCAAGCATCCTGTGTTGGCTTAATTTCTTTTAGAACAGCTTCATTTCCCGCTCTCCCCTCATACCCAACTACTCTACCTTTTCCTATAAACATTCCTACCAAGTCAAGCTCAACGCTGCCCGTAAATACCCCCGGGTTAACATTGCCCGAAGAAACCGAATCTTTCGAAGTTGCCGACGTAGCAACCATAGGCAATGTTGCATCAATACCTCCACTAAAATAACTTCTTATTGTTTGACCAAAGGGGGTCAATACAGGCTCTTGTATGTTATATTCTCCATCTTTAAACGATGTCTGATATTGCTTAAAGTACATAGTCTTTGACCAAGCTTCTTTTGAAGTCAATCCCGTTAAGTCACCTCTATTGATTAAATTAGAATAAAGACCATTTTTACCGGAAAATCTGCTCTTAAACCAGCGGGATAATATTAAGGAATAGAATACCTGCCTTAACGGAGCATAACGCTTAGATATATTTACCTCTTTGGTTAACTTAGGAATAATTGTCTCACGGATAATCTGTGATGAATACTCATTCAGCTCTTTTAAACGAAGGTCATTAAAATTATATGCTGCGGATTTCTTAAGGTGATCTTGCTCTAAAAGCACCTTCAATGTAGCTTTATAGACATATGCGCTATCTCTGGTTTCACGAATGATAATTTCATCAGGAACGATCCAAGGCCGGGTTAAGGTAGGGATAGTAATATTTTCATAACCAAATAGCTCACCAGCTTTCTTATAGAGCTTGTCCCAATATTCTCTCCCTTCAGGAGTCTGCGGCGAAGTAAATCTAGCGACATCCTTTTTAAGCTGCAGGTCTGCTTCTAGAAAAATTTTTCCTATATCAGTCTGGGCTAACTCACCATCAATGATGTTACTTTCTGAGTCAGGACGCAAGTTCACCCAGAATTTCTCATCAGACAAAGTTACGCCTACCAAAAAATAATTTAAAAGTGCACGACTGGAATTTTCTAAATCGCCATCCTTCGGATTTTTCAAATCGCCCTTATCGAAAAGAATGCGGAAATTATTAGTGGTAATGTCATAGGAAAAATACCTCAAATGCAGAGGACGGAATTTATCAATAAGTAGATTATTCCGTAGCTGAAGAAGATGGCCCGAAACATCTAATTGCCCTGCAACTTGAGCAAATCCTGCTTGCTGGAAAATAAGCAATACGGTTAGCAAGATATGCAAAGATTTTATGCTTTTTCTCATATTTAACCTATCTATAAATCTTTGTTTCTACCCTTTCTAAAAATTTAACATATAAACTAATGAAACTCAAGGGCATTCCAGAGTTTCAAGAAAGCGCTTTCAAATATGGACATTTTTAAAAAAGCTTAGTCTGCGACATGCCTAACCTTACGGCTACATAGCTTAACAAAACCATAATTGACTTCTTTAGGCCTCCCTCATAAAATCAGGATATCATCATAAAAGCTATAGGTTACGCAAAAATGGATATAAAAAATAGGATTAGAAAAATGCAGAAAGAAATCAAATAAGCCGAAGTGAAACTAAAAATAACAAAGAATAAAGCAAATAAATTACTTTCCCTTGCGATAGAAGACACAATTTTAAAAGATTACAAGATGAACACTTTGATAATGAAACTTCGCGCCTAAAGAAGAATTATCTGGACACGAAATTGAAAGAATTTGCTCAAATGGCCATGCTTAATTTCGTTCATATGGAGGCTGCCTTGCGGAGAAAATGCCCCGCTATCGCAGGATAAGCTTCGCATGGCGACCAGCACCCGGGACACTTATTCTCTTCAACGCATTTCCTGACTGCTTTGGTTTTTCCGCAATTCCATAGCGCGTTAATATCAAAATTATTTTCCTTAAGGTTACCTATTTTAAGATTATATATACTGCATGGAAAAACTTCCCCATAGGGATTAAGAAAACATGTAGAAAGGCAAGCCTGGCAGGGGAAAGAAGATCTTCCGTTATTTATAAAAAATCCCAGTTCTTTTATGTACTCTTTCTCTAAAAATACCTTTACGGGGTTCCCTAGGGCACATAGGCCTAAATACTTTTTTAGACTATGCAAAGTAAGTTCCAAGGAAATATCTTTATTTTGGTTATTGTAATAATGCGCTGACTGATGGAAAATATTAAAATGCAGATTAGAAAAGTCAAAATCCTGAATGTTTTTCTTTAAATCGGTTATTAACTCATCTATATAGTCGATATTTAAACTTGAAAGAGTACAGCTTAGGTAAACCCTGGCATTCCTTATTCTTTTTATAGAACGAAACGTTTCCAGGCTACGCCAATAAGCACCACTACCCCCCCTAAGGAAATCATTAACTCTTTCTGGCCCGTCTATGCTGATATTTATAACCGGGGTAATGCCAGCGGAAATAATTGCCTTTGTCGCTAAAAATGCCCTTTGGGCAAGCTGGCCGTTAGTAGAAATATGGAAAATGACAAGCCTCTTGCTCCCCCTTATGATTAATTTAATAATATCCGATAGATCTTCCCTAAGAGTTACTTCTCCTCCGGTCAAATCTATCCAATTAAGATTATTCAAAGACTTAAAAATCTTCTCAATTTCTAGACAACTTAGCTCGTCCCGCGTAGGCTTATCCCAAATATTGCAAATTTTACATTTCAAATTACATCTATATGTCGCAGCAAATGTTATTTTATAGGGCGACCTTAACCTCACAAAGTTAGAATAAACTAAATTCTTAAGAAGACTTAGTTCTTTAATCATTTAAGAATTTACGGACTACGCCCTCGTATATTTCTAAGAGGGAAAAATCCATGCATATAAAATTATTGTTGCATCTCCTATTAACATGCCGGATCCCCACGCAAGGGCTACAGAAAAGATTTTTATAGAAAACTAGGCTATTGCTGTTTAAGGGCTTATAGTTTCGCGGTGAAGTGGGCCCGTATAGAACCGCCGTATTTATGCCAAGGGAAGCCGCAATATGCACCGGCCCAGTATCATTAGAAACGAGTAGTTTACTTTTTCTTAATAATTCCACAAGTTCTCCTATGGTTAATTGATTGGTAAGATCAATTATTTTACGCTTAGCCGAAACCACCATATCCGCATTATTCACTACTCTCCATTTTTTATCTTGACCGATAAAGATTACTGTAAACCCTTTTATAGAAACAAACATCTTTGCTAATTCCGCAAAACAATCCTTATGATATACCTTTCCTCTAAAGTTATCGCTTGCTCCCGGGTGAATACAAATAAATTTCTCTACGGAAAATAAATCCAACAAATATTCTATCTTTTTCTTATCTTCCGACGTACCTTCAATACAGGCATATGCATAATCCGTATTTGTACCTAACGGCTTTAGCAAAGAACAAAATCTTTCGGAAATATGCTCAAGGTTATCCTGGCTTATGGGATGGGTATAAAAAATCCCTTCATCCCTAGTATCCCGACCGATTCGAAGAGGAGCCCCTATTAAGCAGGAAAAACATGCCGCCGCATTATTAAAAAACTCGAAGTTAATGACTAAATCGATATTTTCCTTCCTTAGCTTTTTTATAAGAAGCAGTGCTTCATTTATTAGTTTAAAGATATTTCTTGAGAAAGGAAAATATAAAATAGAATCAACGGCTTTATTGTTTTCTAAAAACCCATTATTTAGATCAAAGGTAACAAAAATAAGCTTTGCCTTCGGAAACTTTTCTTTTATCTTTAGGATAAGAGGATAAATAATTGCTAAATTACCCAAACCCCAAAGCTTTATACATAAA
>JACCDG010766670.1_pt1 | contig 11019 bp, 10 predicted proteins | sample 7442471 | NCBI WGS metagenome assembly JACCDG01 (sample SAMN15323444, study PRJNA562643) | freshwater metagenome | isolation source: river surface water | place: USA:Blue River Watershed | collected 2017-08-17
TACGGCTCGCGACGTAAAAGCAATATCTCTGTCGACCGCCGTGGCTTCATTCGCATCTCTTCCATTGCTGCGCTCACCGTTGCGGCATTTGGGCTGGGCCGACTATTTCCTAAATCGGCCGTAGCTGCGGTTAGTGCCGCCCCTCAAAACATTATTGAGGACAGCTCGCTTTCGATCGGCGAAACATTTAACTTCACATCTAAATCTGGTTCACCTGCCGTTTTGTTTAAGAGTAAAACGGGTGTTTTTGCTTATTCAGCGGTCTGTACGCACGAAGGTTGTACCGTGCAATACAACTCGGCATCAAAGAATCTACAATGCGGTTGCCACGGTGCCGTTTTTGATCCAGAAAGTGACGGAAACGCTCTTTCTGGCCCCACCAATAAGCCTCTTCCTAAGATTAAGGTCGCCGTTGAAGGTGCCTGGATCGTAGAAGTCTAATAATCTTTACATTTAGATCACAGAAATTGTTAAGAATTAAGAGGGATGATCTGCTCATGAATATCACACGTACACCTGTAAAGATTGCTATCGCATTTGTGGTCGGCGGATTACTAGCCGGAACAGTGGCTTCTGCCTCTAATACAAATACCGCCAGCAGCGTGCTTGTATGTGCCGATAATCGCACTCAGGTTTTGTCTTTAGCTAAGAACGGAACATGCGCGGCAAATAAGACTGCTCTCACCATTGGTAGTAATTCAATCAACGCTAAATCTATTGCAGCGTTAGTTACCCCATCTGTGGTTTCAATCTCTGTTAGATCAGGATCTGGAGGCGGATCAGGTTCTGGTTCGGTCTACAGATCAACTACATCAATGAGCTACATCATCACCAACAATCACGTGGTGGAGGCCGCCGCAACAAGTGGAACGATAAAAGTTGAGTTTGCAGATGGCAGCGAAGTTGCGGCAACAATTGTGGGCCGCGATCGGATGTACGACATTGCAGTGCTACAAGTTAGAAAAGGCAACTTGCCTCCAATTGCACTCGGAGACTCATCAAAGATTAGCGTCGGCGAAGAAGTACTCGCAATTGGCTCTCCACTAGGCCTCTCAAATACTGTGACTCAAGGAATTATTTCAGCGCTAAATCGCCCAGTAACGGCAGGAACTCTTGATTCAACATCTTACGTAAATGCAATCCAGACAGATGCCGCAATTAATCCAGGAAATTCTGGAGGCGCTTTGGTTGATTCACAGGGTCGCATCATCGGTGTTAACTCTGCAATTGCCACACTTACTTCAGGTGGAGTAGGCGGAAGTATTGGTCTCGGTTTCGCTATTCCAATAAATGAGGCAAAGCGCGTCATCGACGAGATCATCGCAACCGGTAAATCAACTAGACCAGTAATGGGTGTGGTCTTCGATGATGTAACCGCAGATACCCAGGCAAAGATTTTGCAGCTAACTCCTGGTGAAGGCGCTGAGAAAGCCGGTGTCGTAGTTGGTTCTGTTATCAATTCTATTGATGGCGTGAAGATCGCCAATCGTGATGCTGCGATCGTAAAGATTCGTTCTTACGCTCCCGGAACTGTTATTACCGTTGTTATGACCCTCCCGAATGGAACGACTAAGACCTACAAAATCACGCTTGGAACAGCGCCCGCGGTTTAATTAACTTAAACGTTAAGCAAACGGTAGCCTTCATCCATGGCGTTATTTAAGTTAGAGATCTCACTTCCAGATCGCCCCGGTGCACTTGGCTTGCTGGCATCAGCAATTGGTGCAGCAGGTGCTGATATTCGCGGGTTAACCGTGCTCAAATCTGAAGATGGTCGTGGCTATGACGAAGTAACCGTCGCAGTACCTGGCTCTGATCCAACAGATTTGCTTGAGGTGCTTGGCGCTATTGGTGGCGTTGAAGTTATCTCCATTAACGCTCTTTAGCCACTGATAACTGCTGCACCGCTACTTGGCAGAGATGTAAAGAACCTTGGTTCAGTAAATCCTGCTTCTAAAAATGCTTTGGAAATTGCCTGCTTGGCTGGCTCGATATCGCTTAATTCAAATAGCGCGATAGCGCTTCCACCAAATCCGCCACCGATCATTCGACCACCAAGTGATTTATTTGCAAGCGATGTGGCCACCGCTAAATCGAGTTCTGGGCAGGAAATTTCAAATAGATCGCGTAGCGATGCATGTGATTGGCTCAAGATTTCACCTACTGATTTGAAATCAGCGCGCTTCAGATTCTCAACACATTGGTGCACTCGGGCGATGTCATTTACAACGTGTTCGGCGCGTTTGAATTCAAGCTCCGTTAACTCATCGCGTGAACTCTCTAATTGAGCAATAGAGCAATCACGCAGCGCTTTGATGCCGAGTTTTTTCGCCGCTGATTCGCATGAAGCACGACGTTCGGCATATCCGCCATCAACAAGTGCGTGGTGGGCGCGAGTATCAATAATTAATAGCTCTAACCCTGAACTTGCCAGATCAAAAGGAATTTGTTCGGTAGATAAATCACGACAATCAAGCAATAGCGCGTTACCTGCCTGCGCCATTAGCGATACTGATTGATCCATGATCCCGCAGGGCATTCCAACATATTCATTCTCAGAACGCTGTGCCAAGCGCGCAAGTGCAGGCAGAGATAGTTCTGCAGCAAATAAGTTATTGAGGGCGATCGCTATTGAGCATTCCAGCGCTGCCGAAGAAGAAAGCCCGGCACCTAAAGCAACTCTGCCATCAACCAAAATATCTAACCCAGTAGTAACGCGATCACCAAAGGCCCAGATAACCCCCAAGATGTAACGCTCCCAATCGCCAGATTTATCAGGGGAGAGTTCATCAACGGTAGTTTCAAATAATTGACCAGGACGTTGCAGCGATGCGATGCGGATCTTTCGATCACTGCGTCGATTAATGGCGGCGTAGGTCCGATCATTTATAGCGAAAGGCATAACAAAACCGTCGCAATAATCGACATGTTCGCCGATTAAGTTAACGCGCCCTGGCGCCTCGGAGATTATTTCTGGTGCTTGGCCGAAGAGCGCTGTGAAATCAGAGCGCAACATCTCGCAACTGACCTGCAGATTGTTCAGGCTTCAAATCCATAATGAAAGCGCCCATCGCAGATTCGCTACCTGCTAAATATTTTAACTTTCCAGGTGCACGGCGCACGCTGGTAATCTGCCAATGCAGACGCAATAGATCGCGACCTTCGCGCACCGGTGCCTGATGCCAAGTTGCTATGTACGCCATATCAATTCCAAATACTCCATCTAAACGGCGCATAACTTCGAGTGAAATCTCTGGGAAGGCATCTGCTTGTTCGGCAGAGAGTTGTGCCAAATCTGCAACTGGCTTCAGTGGTGCGACATGAATCTCAAATGGGTAGCGAGCTGCATAAGGAACGAAGGCGACCCAATGAGCATTCTTGGCAACGACACGCACTTGATCTTTTAACTCGCGCGCAACTACATCATCAAATAAGACTTTGCCAGTTTCATCCATATATTTACGGGCAACTGCCAGCATCTTCTGAACACGTGATGGCAGATATGAGTAGGCATAAATCTGACCGTGCGGATGAGAAAGAGTTACGCCGACTTCTTCACCGCGATTTTCAAAAGGTGCGATGTGATGGATATATGGCTCTTGCGAAAGCTCGCGCACCCGGTCGATCCACGCCTCAAGCAGAACGCGCACCCGTTGCGGAGTTAAATCTTTAAATGATCCGCCATGGTTATCGGTAAAGCAGATTACTTCGCATTTTCCAGCAGCGGTGCCAGCATCGGTTTCGGGTCCGACCATATCGGGGGCCGCCCAATCGCCTTCTGGTTTACGAAGTGAAGGAGAGCGATTATCAAAGACAACTACCTCGTAATTTGTATCGGGTACTTCTGTAAGTAGTTCACCTTTAGTTGGACACAATGGGCACAACTCTTTCGGAGGCAAGAAGATTCGCCCTTGTCGATGCGCTGCCATTACAACCCATTCGTTGAGAAGTGGATCAAGTCTTAATTCGCCGATACCTGGCTGCTCTTCTTTAGGGCGTTGATCTTGTGCTGTGCGAGATTGACCTTGCGAGTCGTAATACCGAATAGTGCGTCCATCGGCCATCGCTAAGTTATTGCGAATGACTCCAGCGCTTAGCTTTTTCTGCTCGCTCATAATGGGTTAACTCTAATCCTTAACGGGTGTGATTTAGCGTTAATCAACCCAGTTAAAGGTCCGCTCCACCGCTTGCTTCCATCGCGCTGCACCGATGGTTCGGGTTTTCTCATCACTTTCTGGGTGCCATCGCCGATCTTGCCGCCACTGCGATTTAACTTCATCAGTTGATTGCCAGAAACCAATCGCTAATCCGGCTGCATATGCCGCACCTAGCGCTGTCGTCTCGGTGATTAAAGGTTTAACAATGTCGATGCCCATTACATCTGCTTGTAGTTGCATACATAGTTGGTTAGCAGTGATGCCACCATCAACTTTCATTTCGGTCATCGCTATACCGCTATCTGCAACCATCGCATCCATGATCTCCATAGTTTGATAGCAGATCGCATCCAAAGCAGCGCGCGCTAGATGGGCTTTAGTTGTAGCGCGAGTTAGCCCAACAATTACACCTCTTGCATCGCTGCGCCAATAAGGAGCAAATAAACCAGAGAACGCGGGAACAAAGTAAATTCCGCCAGAGTCTTTAACCTGCAGCGCAAGACCTTCAATTTCAGATGCCGATGAAATTATTTCAAGTTGATCGCGGAGCCATTGAATAGCTGATCCAGTCACCGCAACAGAACCTTCCAGTGCATACTGCGCAGGCTGGTCACCAAATTTAAAGCAGACCGTTGTGAGCAGGCCGTGCTTAGAACGAACAATTTCTTCACCCGTATTTAATAGAGCGAAGTTGCCAGTGCCATAAGTTGTCTTTGAACTTCCCTTTTCAAAACACGCTTGCCCGACCATTGCGGCATGTTGATCACCAAGAATTCCGGCGATAGGGATTTGAGCGCCGAATGGCCCGGTCATTGAAGCTTGGCCATAAACTTCTGAAGAGGATTTAACCTCAGGGAGAACTGCTAATGGAATATCGAATATCTCCAACAGTTCTAAATCCCAAGCCAATGTCTCTAGATTCATCAACATTGTTCGTGAAGCATTTGTAACATCAGTTATATGTAGGCCATCCGAAAGATTCCAGACAAGCCAAGAGTCGATCGTGCCAATCCGCAGATTTCCTGCCGCTAGGGCCTGCTTAACTGCCGGAGCGTTATTCAGTAGCCAATGAATTTTGCTCGCTGAAAAGTAAGGTGCAATCGCAAGGCCAGTACGACTAACCAAGAGGTCTTTCTCCACTTGGCTAAGCCCATTTAAGAAATCTGCGGTGCGAGTATCTTGCCAAACAATGGCCGGATGAAGCGCCCTACCAGTTTGCGCATCCCAGGCAACGGTCGTCTCGCGTTGATTGGTTATTCCTAAGGCCTTAATCTCCTCAGCGCGAATTCCCGCTTTCGTGATCGCTTCTCTGATAACTGTTTGCGAGTTCTGCCAAATTTCATCAGCGTCATGTTCAACCCAGCCCGACTGGGGAGTGAATTGCTGATGTTCTTTCTGAGCGAAAGCAACAACCGCACCCAATTGATCAAAGATCATGCAACGAGTACTACTCGTACCCTGATCAAGACTGGCTATATATGACATATCCTTAAGCCTATAGTGAAAGTTTTACCAAGGGTAGGGCGGGGGAGAGATGTTTAATTCGCAGTTTAATCCTGCACAACGCACCTCTGCCCTCAAATCTTTAGCATCGGAAGAATTTGACGTTCTAATAATTGGTGGAGGAGTAACAGGTGTTGGCGCAGCCCTTGATGCAGCATCACGTGGCTTAAAAGTTGCCCTGGTAGAAAGCCAAGATATAGCAGCAGGTACTTCAAGTAGATCTAGCAAATTGATTCATGGCGGACTTCGATACTTAGAACAATATGACTTCAAATTAGTTCGCGAAGCCTTACACGAGCGTGAATTAATGGTCTCTACATTGGCGCCACACCTTGTAAAGCCTGTTGGATTTTTATATCCACTTCACGAAAAATATCGTGAACGAACTTATGTTGGTGCAGGGCTTGCGCTATACGATGCGCTTCGAGGATTTCAACGTGCTCTTCCTTGGCACAAACATTTAAGCGAAAAGAAGATTGCCGAAATTGCACCTTCACTACGCAGCGATCTTGTGAACGGTGCAATCAAATATTTTGATGCTCAAGTAGATGATGCTCGCCATACTCTCACTATTGCCCGCACTGCGGCGCGTCATGGTGCAATCGTGGCAACGCGCGTGCAATGTGAAGAATTAGTGCGTGAAGGAAAGCGAGTTGTGGGCGCAAAAGTACGTGACCTTAACTCAGGCAAGAAGATTACGGTCAGCGCCAAGGTAACTGTTATGTGCGCGGGCATCTGGAGCGATGAACTCCACGAAAAATTTGGAATCAAACCGGGATACAAAGTGACCATGAGCAAGGGTGCGCATATCGTTCTTCCCAAGAGTGCGATCAATGCAGACGCTGGAATCATTCTTAAAACTTCCGTCTCCGTTCTATTCATTATTCCCTGGGCAAATAAATGGATTGTTGGAACAACTGATACTCCATACGAGGCTGATCGCACGAATCCGGTAGCAACGAAGGAAGATGTTGATTACATAATCGATCAGGCAAATCGCGTCCTTAACCCGAAGATAAATGCAGCCGATATTCTCGGCGTTTATGCGGGCCTGCGTCCATTGGTTGCTAATTCTGCAGGTTCTACAACTACAAAGCTTTCACGCGAACACACCGTAGATCGACCAGTGCCGGGATTCGTAAGTATTGCCGGCGGTAAATACACAACCTACCGAGTCATGGGTAAGGATGTAATTGATTTGGCGGTAAATGACCTACGCCGAATAGTTGCCGAATCGGTCACCGAAAAACTTCCAGCGGTAGGCGCCGATGGTTTCTTCGCTTTAGAACAACAGAGCGCACAATTAGCCGAATTGACTGGACTATCTAAATCAACGATTAGCCATCTGTTAAATCGTTACGGATCCCTAATTAGTGACATATTTGAGATCATTGCGGAAGATAAGAAAATGGCAGAGCAGTTATCGCCAGATCTTGATTATCTAAAGGCTGAAATACTCTATGCAGTCACTCACGAAGGCGCACAGTCTGTGGATGATGTGCTATCTCGTCGTACACGAATCGCATTTGAATCTAGCGACGGCGGAGAATCACTTGCTCCAATCGTTGCTGCATTGATAGCACCAGTTCTGGGATGGGATGCCGCAACCAAGAAGGCTTCGGTTTCGGAGTACACAAAACATTTAAAGAATGAACGTGCAGCGTTGGGCAAACTACTTACTCGAACTCGCTAATTCTTTATCTGATTCCTACAACCGTCAGTAGCTGGCTTCTTTGTTGGTGAAACTGTTGGCTTTGGAGTCGGCGTTGCCAGATTTGGATCTCCTGGCAGAATCGACAGAGTAATCGGTGATCGACTTTCAGCATGAGTACCTGTGGCATCCAAGAATCCGATTCGTCCATTCCAAGTACCCGCCGGAATACCTTTAATTGTTAACTTCCAAGAGCCACTAGTTGATCTCACAACAGTTTGTGTTGGCTTAGGATCAATCGGAGTACTTGAGTTAACGTAGAAGCGAACCGTTCCAGTTACGACAGGTTTTCCATCTGGGCGCGTCACATCAACTTCTAGAGTTACCGGTTTATCGCTGGTTGAGAACTTTACGTTCTTATAGACCAAAGTACTTGTTTCATTCTTTGGCATTTGATCGACAACTTCAGGAAACCAACTTCCCTTGACTAAATCTAAGAAAGCACTTGGCTCTCCGCGGAAAACATTTAAATCAAGTCGCGTTCCAGGAACTCCGTATTTTGGAGCAATTCCGCAGGAAGAGTATTGCCAAATGATCCATTGCGATGAGCAGTTTGCCGCCGTCCACGAGTGAACGTAACAACCGCCTTCCTTGAGACCAGGTTGTCCAAGTGGATCTGCGGGATCAATTCCATATTGGGCTAACCAAAGCGGGTATTGGCGCAGTTCATCATCGCGAACCATCGCACCTTCGAGAAAGCTCGGGTATGAGTACAAAATTGGTAGGCGATCGGTTTTCTCACGTAATACCTTTAAGAAAGTTTTCGCCCAGAGCGTTATCTGCGCCTTTGGTAGATATCTGGCACAAGTCTTTCCAGAGAGACGGACGCAGTTATTCTCTAAATCGAGAGCGTAGGGAAGGTCGCGATCGTTGTAGCCGCCGAGTGCTTGAAGTCTCCAGAGAACCTTCTGAGCTTGAGTTTGTGCATCAGAAATAACTTCGGCATCTGTCTTTACATCGGGCAAAACCGCATAATGATAAAAGCCCGTATACAGTCCAGCTGCTTGCGCGGCAGGCCGATCCATAATTACGTATTTCAGCGCTAGCGCATCTGCATCATCTCGGGTATCTGATGCTTTAATCATTACAAAACGCATGCCAGCGCTGTATTTCTTTACGAAGTCAATAGGTGCGCCATTTGGATGTTGCCAACGGCTCACATCGGTGCCGTGAATTCGCCCACCAGGACCAAGTTGATCAATCATTACCGTTGACGCGGCATTAGAAATTTCAGGAACTGAGCGAACTGTTATTTCGCGAATATTTGAGTAGACAGTCTTTGAACCAAGCCGCACCTTTGCACGGTATTTAACTTGAGCATTGAGCGCTGTCGCAACAGCTACAACTTTCCAAGTGCCGACTCGAGCGGTTCTTGTCGAAAATCTTGTATCTTGCCATTTACCGTTTAACTGGATCTGTATCTCTACCTTTACCGATGATTTAGCAGGCTTCAGATTTCCATAAAGCGTGACAACCGGTTCTTCTCCACCTGGAGTTTGTAGAACCGTGAGGCTCAACTTGGAAGTTGCAGCGTTAGTTGAAACAGTTTGAATTGAGAAGAGCGCAAGGCTCATCACTAAAACTGAGATAACTTTTTTCATACTAGTTCCTCAATTTCGATTGTGATCTCCAGAACCGCCTGAATCGAGGCTTTAAGCGAGTTCTCCAGCTTTATGCGTGCGGGAGAGTATTCATGTCCGCCAGAGAATTTGCGGGCGTCAGAGAAATCTAATTTCAAAGTAGTCCCATCAAATTCAGCAAGGCGGGCATCGAAATATGCGATCCAGGCGATGCGATCATGAGACTCAAGATGATCTAAAACATCGTTCCACTGGGCCCGAAGTTCGGCCAAATTTAGGGAAGCGGACATGACACAAACTTTAGTGGTTGCGCTAAATAAGTAAGAGCTAGTGGCGCGGTGCGCCGATCCATTTGAAGTACTCACCCGTTAGAACAACGCGCAAATTCTGTGTCCTATCTGGGAGCACTCTCAGATGTTGTGCGATTCGGGCAACTATCTGCTCTACCGATTTTTCACTTACAAAACGCACCTTTGCGATCTCAGAGTTGCTTAGCCCTTGAGCCAATAAGCGGAATGTCTCAATCTGAATATCTGTGAATTCATTGAGAACCGAGGTGAAGGAGTTTTCATGCAGAGAACCATGGCTATCTACCCAGGACATTTTCTCTTTGGCATCAACAGCGGCGATTGAACGAACAATTGCATGGCTAACAACAGAGAGATCAGCAATCGACTTCTTCAGAATGATTTGCGAACCTTGGGGAATCTGCTTTTCCAATAGCCCAAGAAGCCTTAAATCAGGGCAGGCAGTCATTAGAACGACGCCAAGTGAGGAGTTAATTTTTCTAAATTTGTTTACCAATTTCAGAGCTTCGGCACCGGCAAATTGGAGATCAATTAATACAACTTGAGGAGAGAGAAATTTATATAGGTTGTCTGCGATTTCATCAGTGCTTGCTTCTGCTACGACATTTATGGACTGCAGACGAAGCGCTGCGCTAAGAGTTGCTAACTCAAAAGCATCATCGCTTGCTACAAGAACTGTTGGAGAATTGCCCACGTCTCAAGGTAGTGCATGCGTGATAGGTGGGTGATCTCAAAGATTAAAAGAAATAGAATTAAAAAAAATCTGGGGCTAGCCCTACTATATAAATTTTCTGATCGCTTCGGGAATAAATTCAATGATTGATGTGGCGGAAATGGGGCTATCCTTAGATGCTAATTGTGCAGCGGAGTTATGTATAAATGCACCAGTCGCTGCGACGCGAGCTAAATTATTTTGATCATTCAAAATCTCGATGTAATTTGTGGCAACAATTGCGCCGATTATTCCCGCTAACACATCACCACTTCCCGCAGTTGCTAACCATGGCGTTGCTTTAGGTAGTTCAATTACGATTTCGTTGTTTGCAACATAGGTGACGGAACCTTTGAGCAATACCGTTACTTTCAATTCTTTTGCGGCCGTAACAGCCCACTTCTTTGGATCTGCTTCTATCGCCTCGGAAGAGACCTTGATTCCGCGCTTCATAAGCAGTTTTGCGAGTTCGCCGACGTGGGGAGTTATCAAAGTGGGTTGAGATAACTTGCCCGCCCAATCGAGCGCGCCCGCATCGAGAACGGTTGGCACGCTCTGTGCTTTCATCAAGGTAAACCAGCGATGGCGTAGCCAAGTTGTGTAGTCACTAAATTTCTTCTCACTGATACCTGATCCAACTAGCCAGGCATCTACCTTTCCGGGCTGAACAATTACTTCTGGCGCCGCATGAAGTACTAGGTGGGCAAGCCCGGAAGAGCTATGAAAACGCAATACTCCTAAGCCAGTGGCAACTGCTGCCTTGGTTGTCAGCACCGCAGCACCTGGATACTGGGCCGATCCTGTTATGGCGCCAAGGGTTCCGCGCGAATATTTATGATCCAATTCGCTTGGAATAACTATCTGTTTCTTGCAATCTTTAGCGGTCCACTTCTGAATCTTCATGAGCCATATCCTATTACTGATTGGCGAAAGCCAAATTAGCAAGTATTGTCACCGCTATGGAAAAAGTACGCTGGGGATTTATTGGTGCAGGCTACATCGCAAAGTTAGCGCTCTATCCAGCGCTACTTAACTCAAAAGATGGCGA
>JACCDG010197600.1_pt1 | contig 11018 bp, 11 predicted proteins | sample 7442471 | NCBI WGS metagenome assembly JACCDG01 (sample SAMN15323444, study PRJNA562643) | freshwater metagenome | isolation source: river surface water | place: USA:Blue River Watershed | collected 2017-08-17
CATGTTCCTGGCCGTGCCCGGCTTGCCCGACTGGCGCGTCCTGCTCGCCGCCACCATCGGCATCTGGCTGCTGGCCGGCGCCGCCTTCGCCGTCAACTGCCTGGTCGAGCGCGAGATCGATGCGCGCATGGCGCGCACCGCACGCCGGCCGATGGCCAGCGGCGAGATCACCGTGCCTCAGACCCTGATCTTCTCGGGCATCATCGGCGGCATCGGCATGTGGGTGCTGTATACGCTGGTCAATCCGCTGACCATGTGGCTGACCTTCGCCACCTTCGTCGGCTATGCAGTGATCTACACCATCATCCTCAAGCCCGCCACGCCGCAGAACATCGTCATCGGCGGCCTGTCCGGCGCCATGCCGCCGGCGCTGGGCTGGGCCGCGATCGCCAACGACGTGCCGATGCAGGCCTGGATATTGGTGCTGATCATCTTCATCTGGACCCCGCCGCATTTCTGGGCGCTGGCCCTGTACCGCCGCGATGACTATGCGAAATCCGGGCTGCCGATGCTGCCGATCACGCACGGCATGGAGTTCACGCGTTTCCACATCTGGCTCTACACGATCGCCCTGTTCGCCACCACCATGCTGCCGTTCGCCGTGCGCATGAGCGGCCTGCTATACCTGGTCTCGGCCGTGGTGCTGGGCGCGATCTTCCTGCGCTATTCGTGGCGCATCTGGAAGCACTACGACGACATCCTCGCCCGCAAGACTTTCACGTATTCGATCATTTACCTGTCGCTGCTGTTTGCAGCCTTGCTGATCGATCACTACCTTCCTTATTGATCCCCATTCGAAGGAGAACGGCATGCGCAAGCAGCTCAAGCGCTGGAGCGGCCTGCTGGCCGCTGTACTGGCACTGGCCGCGATCACGGCCTGCGACAACAAGCCGCCAGTGCCCAAGGCGGCCTTTGCCACCACCGACATTACCGGCATCGACTATGCGCAAGGCTTCGAGCTGAGCGACCATACCGGCAAGCCGCGCACGCTGGCCGATTACCAGGGCAAGGCGGTGGTGGTGTTCTTCGGGTTCACGCATTGCCCCGATGTCTGCCCGACCACGCTGGCCGAACTGGCGGCGGTCAAGAAGGAACTCGGCGCCGACGGCGAGCGCTTGCAAGTGCTGTTCGTCACCGTCGACCCCGAGCGCGACACGCAGCAGGCGCTGGCCGACTTCGTGCCCGCCTTTGATCCCAGCTTCGTTGGCCTGTACGGCACGCCCGAGCAGACGGCGAAGCTGCAGAAGGACTACAAGCTGTTCGTGCAGAAGGTGAAGAACAAGGCAGGCGAAGGCTACAGCGTCGACCATACGGCCGGCAGCTATGTGTATGACCCGAAAGGGCGCATCCGCCTGTTCATGCGCGGCGGCCAGGGCATGCCTGCGGTGCTGAATGACCTGAAGCTGATCCTCGCCGGCGCCTGAGGCCGGCGTCTGCCCGACCCGGCGGGCTGGCGGACGCCGTGCAGCGGCCATGAAAAAAGCGTCCCGCGGGACGCTTTTTTCTGGCCTGCCGTGACGCCTACTGATAAGCCGCCAGCGCGGTCTTCATCTTCTTCATCGCGGCCACTTCGATCTGGCGGATGCGTTCGGCCGACACGCCGAATTCCGCAGCCAGCTCATGCAGGGTCGAGCCCGAGCCATCGTCATTGGCCAGCCAGCGCGCCTCGACGATGCGGCGCGAGCGCGCATCCAGCTGTGCCAGCGCCTGCTCCAGGCCTTCCGATTGCAGCCGGTCGTACTGGCGCGCTTCCAGCACCTTCTGCGGCTCCGAATGATCGGAGGACAGATAGGCGATCGGCGAGAATTTGTCATCCTCGTCATCCGTCGGCGCCTCGAGCGCGATGTCGCGGCCCGCCAGGCGGGTCTCCATCTCGATCACTTCCTCGCGCTTGACGTTGAGGGTCTCGGCCAGCTGGTCGACCTGTTCCGGCGTCATCGCGTCGAGGCTGGTCTTGTGGCTGCGCAGGTTGAAGAACAGCTTGCGCTGCGCCTTGGTCGTGGCCAGCTTCACCATGCGCCAGTTGCGCAGGATGTATTCATGAATCTCGGCCTTGATCCAGTGCATCGCATAGGACACCAGACGCACGCCCTGTTCCGGGTCGAAGCGCTTGACGGCCTTCATCAGGCCGACATTGCCTTCCTGGATCAGGTCCGCATGCGGCAGGCCGTAGCCCAGGTAGCCGCGCGCAATCGACACCACCAGCCGCAGGTGCGACATGATCAGCGCCTGCGCCGCGGCCAGGTCGCCTTCATCGCGCAGCTTGCGGCCGAGCGCGGTCTCTTCCTCTGCCGACAGCATCGGCAGGCGGTTGACGGAGGAAATGTAAGCATCAAGGTTGCCCAGGCTGCCCGGAAAACCGAGAGCCAGTGCCGAACCATGAGCCGGCACAAGGGCGGACGATGCGGACATAGCTGTCATTGTTTCTCCCAGATTGGATGCAGGGGACACCATCCATGGCAGTCCCGACAAACCAAGTTTAGCACTCTCGGCTAACGAGTGCTAATCCCGCGCCGCTACCGCAGGCGGGCCCGGATCCCGGGGAGGGTGTTATCAGACAGAAAACGTCGGCCGGAGCGCCGGGCGGCCACCGGGTGGCGCCCTGCCTCGGTAGACCAGCCTCAGTCGGCCAGCCGAAGCGCGCGCCGCACCGACAGGGAAGCGCCGAGCACGCCCAGCGCGGCGCTGGCAGCCAGCAAGCCCGCCACTGTCTGTGGATTCAGGGGTTGCAGCAGGAAAGCCGAGCCGTACAGGCTGGCCAGCTGGCCGACCGAGGTGTTGAGCAAGGCCAGCGCGCCCAGCACGGCCAGCAAGGCCAGTGCGCCGGCGGCCAGGCCCAGCAAGCCGCCCATGTAATAGAACGGCCGGGCGACGAAGGCGTCGGTGGCGCCCAGCAGGCGCGCCACGCCGATTTCCTCGTGCTGGGTCACGATCTGCAGGCGGATGGTATTGAAGACCACGGCCAGCACCACGCCGCACAGGGTCGCGGCCAGCATGCCCAGCACGCTGGTGGCCAGTTGCAGCAGCGCGGCCAGGCGCTTGACCCAGGCCGCGTCCAGCTGCACGGTCTCGACGCCCTCGAGCTTCTCGAGCGTGGCTGCCAGGGATTCGATGCGCTTGGGCACAGCGGCGCCGTCCTGGTCATCGCCGGCGACCGCGCCGCCGCCGATGTGCACCACATAGGCGTCCGGCAGCGGGTTGCTGCCGAGCGCGCCGACGACGTCGCCGAGGCCGGCGCGCGCCTTCATCGACTCCAGCGCCTTCTCGCGCGAGATAAAGTCGAGCCGGACGTTCACGCCCGCCTGCTGCGCGGCCTTGCGGATGTCGTCCGCCAGGCCCTGCGCGCGGTCGCGGGCGACCTCGGTCGACAGGAATACGCTCAGCTCGGGCTCGACCGCCAGTTCACGCGAGACCGGTCGCAGGTTTTCCAGCAGGGTCAGGCCGGCCAGCGGCAGCATCAGTGCCAGCGCAATCACCAGTACGTTGAAGCTGAAGCTGCCGGGCAGGCTGCGGATGCGGGCCAGTGCCGCCGACATCGCCATCGCATGTTCTCGGAGCCAGCTTCTCATGCGCCCACCTCGCTGGTCGTGTCATGCATGGCCACGACCTTGCCGTGCTCGAGCAGCACCACGCGGTCGGCGCGCTGCAGCAGCCGCTCGTCGTGGGTGGAAATGATGCAGGTGACGCCGGCGGCATTGAAGGCCTGCAGCATGTCGAGCACCACGCGCGCGCTCTCGCGGTCGAGGTTGGCGGTCGGTTCGTCGGCCAGGATGATGCGCGGCTTGTGGACGATGGCGCGCGCAATCGATACGCGCTGCTGTTCGCCGCCCGACAGCGCCTGCGGCGGCAGCAGGGCCTTGGTGCCGAGGCCGACGCGTTCCAGCGCCACCTTGGCCCGCTGTTCCGCCTCGGCCGGCGTGGCGCCGCTGACGACCAGCGGCATCATCACGTTCTGCAGCACGCTGCGGTCGCCCAGCAGCCGGTGCTGCTGCAGGATCAGGCCCAGTTTGCGGCGCAGGAAGGGCAGGGTCGCGCGGTTGAGCTTGCGCATGTCCTGCCCGCTGACCAGCAGCACACCGCCGGTCGGGCGTTCGATGCCGGCGATCAGCTTCAGCAGCGTGGACTTGCCCGCGCCGGACGGGCCGGCCAGGAACACCAGCTCGCCCTCGTGGATGTCGAGGGTCACGTCGGCCAGCGCCGGCACATTGCCCGGGTAGGTCTTGGCGACATGGGAAAAGGAAATGATGGACATGGGAATTCCGCTGTGCGTTCTTCTGGGGCCGGGCTCAGCCTAGCAGTGCATCGACAAACTCTGCGGCGACAAAGGGCTGCAGGTCGTCAATGCCCTCGCCGACGCCGATGAAATAGACCGGTATCGCGCGTTGCTTGGCGATCGCGGCCAGCACGCCGCCCTTGGCCGTGCCGTCGAGCTTGGTCACCACCAGGCCCGTCAGGCTCAGCGCATCATCGAAGGCCCTCACCTGGGCCAGCGCATTCTGGCCGGTATTGCCGTCGATGATCAGCAGCACTTCATGCGGCGCGCTCTCGATGGCCTTGCCGATCACACGCCGCACTTTTTTCAGTTCATCCATCAGGTGCAGCTGCGTCGGCAGGCGCCCGGCGGTATCGATCATGACCACGTCGGCGCCGCGCGCACGACCGGCCTGCACCGCATCGAAGGCGACCGCTGCCGGGTCGCCCGATTCCTGGGCGATCACGTCCACGCCGTTGCGCTGGCCCCAGATCGTCAATTGCTCGCGCGCGGCGGCGCGGAAGGTGTCGCCGGCGGCCAGCAATACTTTCTGGCCGTGCGCCTGCATGTGCTTGGCGAGCTTGCCGATGGTGGTGGTCTTGCCGGCGCCGTTGACGCCCGCGATCATCATCACCAGCGGTTGCTCGCGCCCCAGCATCAGCGGCTTTTCCAGCGGCGTCAGCAAATCGATCAGCAGCGAGCGCAACGCAGCCTTCACTTGCGCGGCCTCGGTCAGTTTTTCCTGTTTGACTTTGGCCTTCAGCGCATCGAGCAGCGACTGGGTGGCGTCGACGCCGGCGTCGGCCATCAGCAAGGCCGCTTCCAGCTCTTCGTAGAGCTCGTCGTCGATCTTCGTGCCGGTGAACAGCGTGGCAATGCCGGAGGAGGTGCGCGACAGGCCGGCCTTCAGCCGGCCCAGCCACGAGGACTTACGGGCGGCTGCTGCCGGATCGGCAACGGATGCTGGGACGGACGCTGCAACCGACGCTGCCATCGGATCGACGACCGGCACGGCAACGGGCGGGCTGGCAGGCATCGCCGGGGCAGCTGGCGCCGCCGTTGCAGCCGGAGCAGCGGAATTGACCGGCGCCGCCGGTGCTGGCAGATCGGCGCCAGCCGTCGTGGTCGGCGCGGCCTGCGGTGCGGTTTCAGGCGCGTTGGCGGGTTCTTTGGGTTTGCGCTTGAAGAAACTGAACATCGTGGCCCGGGGCTGCGCTGCGAGGAAAAAAAATGACGGCTACAATCCAGCGGCTGGATCACCAGCGTTGTTGCAGCACCTAGCGTACTTCTTATCAGCCCGTGATTTTAACAGAGCAAAGACCATGATTTTCCGACCCGGATCGCTGGTACTTGCCAGCTTGTTCAGCCTCTTCAGCAGCGTCAGCCTGGCCCTCTTGCCTGCGCAAAGCCACGCGGCCGCCACTGCCCATGAATTCCGTCTTGCCAATGGCATGAAGGTGATCGTTCAGGAAGACCATCGTGCGCCGACCGTCGCGCACATGGTCTGGTACCGCGTCGGCAGCATGGACGAGCAGAGCGGCACCACCGGCGTGGCCCATGTGCTCGAGCACATGATGTTCAAGGGCACCAGGCAGCTCAAGCCGGGCGAGTTCAGCGCCAAGGTGGCGGCGCTCGGCGGACGCGACAACGCCTTCACCAGCAAGGATTACACCGCCTATTTCCAGCAGGTCGAAAAAAGCCGGCTGGAAAAGGTGATGGCGCTGGAGGCCGACCGCATGCACAACCTGACGATGGATGCGGCCGAATTCGGTCGCGAGATCCGCGTCGTGATGGAAGAACGCCGCCTGCGCACCGATGATCAGCCGCTGTCCTTGCTGAACGAGGCCCTGAATGCGACGGCCTGGGTCGCCCATCCCTACCGCAATCCCATCGTCGGCTGGATGGATGATCTGCAGAACATGACCGCTGCCGATGCGCTGGACTGGTATCGCCGCTGGTATGCGCCCAACAATGCCACCCTGGTCGTGGCCGGTGATGTCGATCCCCGGCAGGTGCTGGCGCTGGCGCAAAAATACTATGGCCGCGTCCCGTCCAAGCCGCTGCCCGCCGTCAAGCCCCAGCAGGAGCCGCCGCAGGCCGGCATCAAGCGCGTGAACGTCAAGGCACCGGCCGAGAATCCTTTCCTGATGATGGTCTGGAAGATGCCCAAGATCCAGGACGTCGAAAAAGATGATGACGCCTTCGCGCTCGATGTCCTGGCCGCCGTCCTCGACGGCTATGACAATGCGCGCTTGCCGGCGCGCCTGGTGCGCACGCAGCGGCTGGCCAACTCGGTCGATGCCAGCTATGACGGCATCTCGCGCGGCCCGGTCATGTTCACCATGGCCGGCGAGCCCGCGCAGGGCACCACGATCGAGCAACTGGAAGCGGCCTTGCGCGGCGAGGTCGAGCGCGTGGCCAACGAGGGCGTGTCCGAGGCCGAACTGCGGCGCGTCAAAGCGCAGCTGATCGCCAGCCAGGTCTACAAGCGCGACTCGGTGTTCGGGCAGGCGATGGAGATCGGCAGCATGGAAATGTCCGGCATCTCGCACAAGCTCAACGATCGCATCATCGAGCGCCTGTCGGCGGTCACGCCGGCGCAAGTGCAGGCGGTGGCACGCAAGTATTTTTCCGATGAACAACTGACCGTGGCCACGCTGTCGCCACTGCCGATGACGGCCCAGGCCGAACGCCCGGCCGGCGTATCCGGCCTGCGTCACTGATCAAGACAAAAGGTAATTCATGAGCACCCTGTTCAAGCGCCTGTTGTCCCTTGCCTGCGTCAGCGGGCTGGCCTTCGTGGCCAGCGCCGGCAGCGCCCACGCCGCCCTCAACATCCAGCACTGGACGCTGGACAATGGCGCGCGCGTCTACTTCGTCGAAAGCCATACGATCCCCATCCTCGACGTCAACATCGACTTCGATGCCGGCGGCCGCCGCGACCCGGCCGGCAAGGCCGGGCTGGCATCGCTGACCAACGGCATGCTGGCGCGCGGCCTGCGGCCGGAAAGCCTGGCCGACGGCCGCAGCGAGCCGGCCATGAGCGAGGCCGAGCTTTCCGATGCGCTGGCAGACGTTGCCGCGCAGCGCGGCGGCGGTCCCGGCACCGATCGCGCGGGCATGTCAGTGCGTACGCTGGCCAGCAAGGCCGAGCGCGAGGTCGCTGTCCGCCTGCTGGCGCGCGTGCTGGCGCATCCGAGCTTTCCCGAGCCCTTGTTCGCGCGCGACAAGGCGCGCACCGTGTCGGCCATCCGGGATGCATTGACCAAGCCGGAATCAATTGCCAGCAAGGCCTTCTGGCGTCTTGCCTATGGCAGCCATCCGTATGGTATGGAAGCGACGGTGGCGACCGTCGAGGCGATCACGCGCGAGGATTTGCTCGCCTTCCACCGCGAGCATTATGTGGCCGATGGCGCCGTGATCTCGATGATCGGCGACATCACGCGCGCCGAAGCCGAAGCCATCGCCCGCGAGCTCACGCTGCGCCTGCCGGTGCAGCGACCGCAAGGCAAGCCGCTGCCGACGCTGCCCGAGGTCATGCTGCCGATGCGCGCCGAAGAACGCATCCCGCATCCGGCGTCGCAGTCGCACATCCTGGTCGGCATGCCGGCATTGTCGCGTGGCGACCCCGACTTCTATGCGCTCACCGTCGGCAATTACATCCTCGGCGGCGGCGGCTTCGTCTCGCGCCTGACCAAGGAGGTGCGTGAAAAGCGCGGCCTGGCCTACAGCGCCTATAGCTACTTCAGCCCGATGGCCCAGCCCGGCCCGTTCCAGGCCGGTCTCCAGACCCGCAAGGACCAGGCCGACGAGGCCTTGCAGGTGGTTCGTGACAGCGTTGCCGCTTACCTGCGCGACGGGCCGACCGAGGCCGAACTGAAGGCCGCGAAAGACAACCTCATCGGTGGTTTCGCGCTGCGCATCGATAACAACCGAAAAATCCTCGAGAATATCTCGGCGATTGGCTACCATCAGCTGCCGCTCGATTATCTCGACACCTGGACCGATAAAGTCGCCAAGGTAACGGTGGCCGATATTCGTGCCGCCTTTGCCCGCAAGCTCGCGCTGGAGCGCATGGTGACGGTTATCGTCGGCACTGACGCGCAGACCGCGAAGACCCCTTGAGCAAATAAGCCCTACTTTTGAAAAGACAAAGCGCCTCGGTACCCCGGCAAGTACGCATCATCGGCGGCGACTGGAAACGGACGCCGCTGCCCGTGCCTGAGCTCGACGGGCTGAGGCCGACACCTGATCGGGTGCGCGAAACGGTATTCAACTGGCTGGAACACCTGCAGCAGCGCAACTGGTCGGGTCGTCGCTGCCTGGATTTGTTCGCCGGCACCGGGGTACTGGGCTTCGAAGCGGCCAGCCGCGGCGCTGCGGCCGTCACGCTGGTCGAGTCGCATCCGGTCGCCGTCAGGCAACTGCTGGCAAGTTGCGACAAATTGCAAGCAACAGCGATCAACGTGCGACGTGGTGATGCACGGGCACAACTGGCGACCTTGCCAGGCCCTTACGATCTGATCTTCCTTGATCCCCCCTACTCACTGAACTTGCTGCCCGAGCTATTGCCGCACTGCCGCCGCTTGCTGACGCCGGGCGGGCTGGTCTATGCTGAGTCGGATCATTCTTTTGTCGAACCGCGTGCCGACTGGCTGCAGGGCTGGCAGGTACTGAGGTCTGACAAAGCGGGCCAGGTCCATTTCGGACTGCTGATGCAAGATGACAAGGACTTGATTTAGGGCATAATTCGCCTTCCTTGAATTGGGCAGGCAAATTTATTGCCCGCATAAAAGAACTCAGAGGGCTGCACGATGGTCACTGCCGTATATCCCGGAACGTTCGATCCGCTGACGCGTGGCCATGAAGATTTGGTGCGTCGCGCGTCCGGCCTGTTTGACAAACTGGTGGTCGGCGTTGCCGACAGCAAGGCCAAGCGTCCTTTCTTTTCGATGGATGAGCGCCTCGATATTGCCCGCGAAGTGCTCGGTCATTATCCGAATGTGATCGTCGAAGGCTTTTCCGGTTTGCTGAAGGATTTTGTGCGCATCCATGATGCGCGCGTCATCGTGCGTGGTCTGCGCGCGGTGTCCGACTTCGAATACGAATTCCAGATGGCCGGCATGAACCGCTACCTGCTGCCGGATGTCGAGACCCTGTTCCTGACCCCGTCCGACCAGTACCAGTTCATCTCCGGTTCCATCGTGCGCGAGATCGCCTTGCTCGGCGGCGACGTATCGAAGTTCGTGTTCCCGTCGGTCGAGCAGTGGCTGCAGAAGAAAATCGCGGCGCAGACGGAATGAGCCGGGTGCGCGTTTGACGCCTGACTGATTCCTACCGGGCAGCTTCCATGGCACTGATGATCACCGACGATTGCATCAACTGCGACGTCTGCGAACCCGAGGGCCCGAACGAGGCCATTTTCCTCGGCCCGCTGGTCTGCCAGATCAATCCCGACAAATGCACCGAGTGCGTCGGCCACTTCAATGAGCCGCAGTGCCAGCAGGTGTGCCCGGTGGCCTGCATACCGCTCGATCCGGGCCATGCCGAGACGCGCGAACAGCTGCAGGCCAAGTATGAACGGTTGATGCAGGCTGGCGGCAAGCCCGCGGCTGCCTGAATCCCCAACAACAAAACGGCGCGATATGCGCCGTTTTGTTTTGTCCGCGTGCCGTGCTGCGCGCGGTACCGGTGCGGCTCAGTCCAGCACCTTGGGCGTGCACACCCCCGCATAGCCGAGGTGGTTGTCACCATTGTCCAGCGTGTAGATGGTCGAGGCGCCCCAGACAACGCGGCCGGCCTTCACGCTGACCTTGGCGATCGTGCCATTCATGGCCGGCTTGTTGATCACCACCTCGCCTTCATACCACTGCGCGCTTTCGGTCAGGTCGGCCACGACCGCGCCGCCATACAGGGTTGAAAACCTGATCTTGCGTGCCGTGGTATCGATCACCAGCTCGATAGGGTCTTCCTTCAGGCTGCTCATCTGCTCGACGCGCTTGCCCCAGCCATCGTATTCGACATGAGTGCCGCTGCAGATGTAGCGGATCGATTCGGCGTGCGCGGTGCCGGTCGTCAGCAGGCAGGCGGCCATCAGCAGTCGTATGTACAGGGTCATGATCGTCAGACGTTGAACAGGAAGTTCAGCACGTCGCCATCCTTGACCACGTACTCCTTGCCTTCGGCGCGCATCTTGCCGGCTTCCTTCGCGCCCTGCTCGCCCTTGTGGGTGATGAAGTCATCGAAGGCGATGGTCTGCGCACGGATGAAGCCGCGCTCGAAGTCGGTGTGGATCACGCCGGCAGCCTGCGGTGCGGTGTCGCCCTGATGGATGGTCCAGGCGCGCACTTCCTTCACGCCGGCGGTGAAGTAAGTCTGCAGGCCCAGCAGGCTGAAGGCGGCGCGGATCAGGCGGTTCAGGCCCGGTTCGTCCATGCCCATGTCGGCCAGGAAGTCGTGCTTGTCGGCGTCGTCAAGGTCGGCGATCTCGGCCTCGATCGCGGCGCAGATGGCGACGATGGGCGCGTTCTGCGATTTGGCGTAGTCGCTCAGCTGGTCCAGCAGCGGGTTATTGGTGAAGCCGCTGTCGGAGACGTTGGCCACATACATGGCCGGCTTGGCCGTGATCAGGCACAGCGGCTTCAGGATGACCAGTTCTTCCTTGCTGAAGTCGATGGTGCGAACGGGCCTGGCCTCGTTGAGGGCGGCCTGGCACTTCTCCAGCACCTTGACCAGCGCGATGGCGTCCTTGTCGCCGGCGCGGGCG
>JACCDG010867165.1_pt1 | contig 11016 bp, 11 predicted proteins | sample 7442471 | NCBI WGS metagenome assembly JACCDG01 (sample SAMN15323444, study PRJNA562643) | freshwater metagenome | isolation source: river surface water | place: USA:Blue River Watershed | collected 2017-08-17
AAGCTAGTCATCAAGAGGGCTTACGGATATAAGTCGTTTGAAAATTACCGATTGCGATTACTAAACGCTTGCGCCTAAAGGCTTTCGGGGCATTGCCCACCATGAAAAGAGGAGAACCGGAGAACCGAATTTAGATGAATGGCGGGGCGGACGGGACTCGAACCCGCGGCCTCCTGCGTGACAGGCAGGCGTTATAACCAACTTAACTACCGCCCCTCATAAATTGCGATAGCCCGTTAAAATAGGGGTGATTAAGCAGCTTGTCAATTTAGGGGTGAAGCGAGCCTGACCGAAAAAAGGATTCGAGCGCAGAATCCTCCCGTCTCAGACGGGCGGCTTCCGTGTGGCTAGCGTCCTCCACAGGCCGCCCCGCCCCCCGCAGTAGCGCGCTCGCTGCGCAGCACGTACTGGCCACGTGCCCCGTCCCGCGTTACCATATCCCCATGTCCCAATACCTCTGGATCGCACTCGGCGGCTCCCTCGGAGCCCTCGCTCGCCACGCCCTCGGCACGAGCATTCAAAGCCTCTCCCTCTCCGCAGCCAGTGCCGGCGGGGCAGGGTTCCCCTTCCACACCCTACTCATCAATACCAGCGGGTGCTTTGCCATTGGGCTTTTGCTTGCAGTCTTTCGAAACTCCCCCTACTTGCCCACCATCTCCCAGTTTGCTGGCGTAGGGTTCTTGGGCGCCTTCACTACCTTTTCCACCTTCAGCTTTGAGGCCTTGTCCCTCTACAAACGCTCTGAAATCGGCGCCGCTAGTCTCTACATCACCCTCACGTTAGCGTTCTGCTTGGTCGCAGTTGCCCTGGGCCAATTGCTGGGTACGTGGATTGCCGCATCCCGCTCAATCTGAGTCGCGCTTCGCAGCACTGAGCCCCCGCCAAAGCTCTGCCCTTTCTCCCTCCCAGGCTCATTTGAGTTTTGGCACTCCTCTTGCTCTCCCACCCTTCATACAAACACGCAATAAAAGGAGCATCCCCATGCTAGATATGAAAAACATCAAACCAGGTCTCTCAGTAAACGCTCGCGCTGAAGAAAAACTCGGCAATAAATCCGGTACTCGTGTTGCCACGGTAGATCGGCTTGAAGGCGATCACATCAAGCTCACAAGCACCGACTCCAAAGACGGCTCACACCACTGGATTCCGCTTAGCTGGGTAGATAAATGCGATAACAATGCCGTCTACCTAAACAAAACTGAAGACGAGTTTTTCGCGGAACAAATTGATGAACAGCCCCAAGAGGTGCGTTCCGCAAGCTAAACTTCCCCATCCCCCACACTAGAAAAAGGTCCCTTCCTCCACCCGAAGGGGCCTTTTTCAATTAGGTCGAAAAGTGTCAAACCCCCGGTGCTGCGCAAACCACACCTGCGACGGAAACAACCACCGGTCCAAAATCACCGCGTTGCCCAAAATGGCATCATCTTCATCACACAACTCATACAACGGCATCCGCTCCGCCACCGACATCTTCATCATGCGTTCGAAAAAACCCGTTCCCCAAGTGCCATCATATGCCGCCCGCGCCTCACTGGTCGGCACCAAGAACACCACCTTCGAGTCTTCTCGCACACGCGTTCCCGAAACTTGGTTCTGTGGAGGATCAATATACTGAGTCAGCACATCCGCCGCTGCCCGCCCCAAAGTCAGCGATGAAATCACCTGCAACATCGTGTCCGGCAAATCCAACCAATGAGTCATGTCTACCGAAAACGGGTTGATATCCACCGGGAATCCATCCAACCCCCGCTGAGGCATGGTGAACCAATTCACGTCCTCCTTACCGTCGACATGAAACATCACTAACAGTCCCGGTCGGAACCACATGCCGGGCAAATGCGTCGAGTACGGGTTGGCCAAAGACAACCGATAAGTCACCGGATATGTCCCCGGCTCCAGCCCCAGCAGCGGCGCTTTCAAAGTTACCTCACCCGGAGCCACCACCCCCTCTCGATGCAACGCCTTTCCAAACAGCTTGCGCCACGCCGTATTGGCTAAACCTGATGGGCTATTGAGTGTTTCCTTCGAATAAGACGAAAACACCATCCCCAGCCCAGCAAGCGCGGACATGCACACGTTCACCGCCAGGTGCGAGGGCTTGCCGTTCGGATTGCGGTTGGCGGCATGGTATTCCCGCTTTTGTACGCCGCTCATTTCCACATAACCCGCAGGAGGTTTTGCAGCCCAAGCCACTCCACCACTACCCACAACCATTCCCCAGGCGAAGACTAAACGAATAAACATAGAATCCCTCCAAAAAGGCTCCGGGCGGTTATCTTCCGGCAAGGGTGGGGTGTCAAACTGACCCCGGAAGAGGGGCTTGTTTTCTGCCTAAAACCCCTTTAGAACCACCCCTCGTTCCATTAAAAGGGAGTTTTTTCTGAGTCGCTTTCTGTCCGTTTTTTGCCTTTTGGCTATTTTTCCGTGTGCCTGGGCCCAATCTCAAACCTGCCCCCAGGAAATCGAGCGCTATGCCCGCGTTCCATCGTTAAATGTCCGCGCTTCGGGCGTGCTGATGGCGGTGAGCTCGCTTCCCGGCGGTTACCACAGCGGGGATTTTGGCATGGAAGCCTATAATTTTGTCGATTTCCTAGAACGCACTGGGCAGCGTTGGTGGCAGATCCTGCCCCTCAACCCGATGGACGAAACCGGCTCTCCTTTCAAGTCCCACAGCTCACTCGCCATCGATGTCAGCTACCTCAGCGTAATGCAGCTCGTACGAGAAGGTTACTTGGACGCTGCTTTTATTACTTCACACCTCTCCAAGCGCAGCACCGACCGGGCTGATTTTGCCGAGTCCAAACGCATCAAGCGCCTTGCTGTTCAAGAAGCCTATCGACGATTCACCTTGCGCAAAGTTCCTGCAGGCGTTCATGAAGCGTTCGAAGCTTTTCGCAAGGCTAACGCCAGTTGGCTCCAACCTCACTCCAGCTACCTCGCCCTGGCCGAAGACTACGGCTACGATTTCTCTCGGTGGGGACACTTTCTCGCGGTGAACCACCCTTCAGCAGTACGCAGTTACCGTCGAGGTCGACCTCTGGAGCTCGGCGAATTGGAGTATGAGCAGTTTTTATTGCAAACCCAGTGGAACGCTCTGCGTACCTATGCGCACCAACGCGGCATCGGCATCATCGGCGATATGCCTCTCTACGTGGGCTATGCCAGCGCCGATGTCTGGGCCAATCAACGGGCCTTTCAACTCAACGACCACCTGCGCCCCAGCCTCGTCTCCGGTTACCCTCCATGCTCTTACTATCAAGACGGGCAGCTTTGGGACACGCCCGTGTACCACTGGGAACACCTGCACGAAGACGATTACGCGTTTTGGGTGGAACGATTTCGACGTGCCTACCAGCTCTACGATGTCGTTCGACTAGATCACTTCATGGGGCTGCATGAGTTTTATGCTGTGGCCGCAGGCGCTCCGCACGCGCGCCTGGGCAAGTGGCTACCGTCACGGGGGGATGAGATGCTCAACCGCATTCGTCACAGTCTGGGCAGGCTGTCTCTGGTTGCCGAAGATCTCGGCGCTGCGGTTCCTGAACCCGTGCATGAGTTGCGCCGCAAATACGGCATCCCCGGCATGCGCATCGCTCAGTTTGGTCCACCTCAGGGCGAAGTCGAAGCGGCCTCTGTTGCCTATCCCGGCAACCACGACATGCCCACGCTCTCCCAGTGGCTAAAAGACCAAAACCCAAACGCGACCCAAGTCGAACACTGGGCCCAGATTCAAAAGATCATGGAGTCCAAGTCCAACTTGGTTATCTTGCCCATGCAAGACATCTACGAACTGGGGGCGGAAAGCCGAATGAACGTCCCCGGCACTTGGTCCACTGCAAAAGACTCGTCCCAGCGTCGTGAAAACTGGGTCTGGCGTCATTTGGAATGGGTCTATGCACCGGGGACCGAACGAATGCTTTTTGAGCAGGTAGTTCGCTCAGGTCGTCGCTAAAGCGAAAACACAAAGTTCACTTGTGGCTTGAAGACGAACAAGGATCCCAAAATCCCAAACTTCAAGTCGCCTCCGATAAGCGTCGAAGGATTGAGCTGGTACAAAAACCCCGGGCGAAACAGCACTTCGAACGCTACGCCACTCACGGAGAAACCGCCGCCCGAAACCACCAAGATCGAAGGCCCAAGCGATAGCCCAGTTACAATGCGAAGCCGGTTGTTCTCCGGCAGCGCAAACTGGTACCAAGCCGTAGGCAGCAAAGCGATCTCCATCAGGAACCCACCCGGAAATGCAAAGCCCACGCCCACATCTCCGCCAATATAGAACTCGTGCCCAGCAATTGGCGCCATCCCGATGTAAGAGTTCACGGAGAAGCCGAACACGCCCCCCAACATCATGAGTCCTGGGCTCAAAGTATAAACCGCATCTGCATGGTGCGAACTAGAAGCAGCGCGAGCGGCATGCGCCACGTTACTTGATTGGATAATGCCGACAACGCACAGAGTTAAGAATAATTTTTTTAGCAAAGTTCTCTCCTTGTTGAGGAGAAAAGGGTCACATACCCTCAGAGGGAAATCAAGCGCGCGTGTTATTGAACACGTCGAACCGTGTTTTTGTCGACGTGGTGGAAAATCCCGGGACGGCCTTTTATCTGGAGCTGCGTGTCTTCTTCATACGAAAAACTCATCTTGTCATGTATCGTCAGGGTCAACTCGTAACGCACGGTTTTGAATTCTCGATCTAAAAACGGATTAGAACAAATGCCATAGATCGGAGCACCTACATCGGCCGCCAGTTTGAAACTCGTCGCTGTCGGTTCCGCAGTCCCCCCAGCCAAAACCGTCACCCCACGCGGCACCATAAAACAACGCATGACTTGCTTATTGGCGGCGTCCCACAACCAGTAGCCCAGCTCTTCATGGAACGGATCGGCTTCACCCAAACGCCATGCCCGAGTTGAGTAGCGCAATCCATACAGGGTTTGCTCATGGTTGTTCACCATCCCAGTCGGCTCAAAAACGATCCGCTCTCTAAAAAAGTTTTTTTCGGTTTGGCGGTCGTCAGAGGGGGCTGTGTCGTCGCCTTTATCGCCTTCCCAAATACCTAAAAGTCCGGCCAAGGGGCCTAATCCGTCGTTACTCATGGGAAGAGAGACTAACTAAAACTCGAAGCGAAGGCCAGCGTGAATCCCTTCGAACAAAACCGTCCGCGGCGCGGCTCGCAGGCTTTCACCGCGCGCATATTCCGTGACGAGATACACGGCATTGATTCCCACGGACTGATCCAGCTTGTTGCTTTCGATAGGCTCGACCGCGCTCAGACAAAACTCCAATCCGCCGCCGTACACCAACGCAGGGCTGTAAACTGGCCCGGCATTAATGACTGCGGCAACTCCCCCCTTTACGAAAGGCACAACCCATTGCCGTTCAGAGAAAGTAGCACGATACGCTAAGGTCAGATCGCCCACCGGGCTATTGGCCACCGCAGGCCCGATTGTGATCGCAAGGCCCAATCCCAACGCGAGTTGCCCAATCGATTTGATGGGAATGTACTCAAAACTTATCTTGCCGCCTTTTTGAGACGCGCCCAAGTTCCCTGGGGCGAATACATGGCTATATTGGAGGTCCAACCCAAAATTCATCGGGGAAACAAAAGACTCCGTGTCGAGATCGAGCGAAGACTCCACCGCCGAGAATCCGGCGCTGGACAAGAGCAGTGCAAAAAGTGCGGCGTAAAAACTCGATTTCACAAAGCCTCCACGGAGGGGCGTTTTATAACAGATCGGCGGTTAAGCCTCTAGAGACATTATTTGGCAGGGCGGCGGCTTGCGATAAAGCTAGATTCTTCATAACCATTCTGGACTGCTGCGCCAAAAATCGTCCGCACCACTGGCTCTGGCAATACAGCTTCGCGAGCTAATATCCACCCGTAGTTGCGGGTGGGTTCACCCACCAGCGCCCAGCTGTACTGACCTTGCGCGTTCAAGGGCCCAAGAGCGAGCACCCAATAGTCGCCATCACCAATGCCTAGCCAGCGCAAGACACCGATTCCAGTGAAATTCACGATAAGCTTTGCTCCCTCGCTTCCATCCACAATGGTGGCCAACCCACGCACAGATTCACCCTTGAGTTGACCGGTCTGACTGTAACGCTGGCAGGTGTTCTCAACTTCGATTTGCATTGTATCGACCTGGGAGTACTTGGCCTGACTGTCTTTGCAGGGACCATATTCACTTTGCTCTAGGTCGTACTGAAAGCTATTGGGAATGCGGTACAACTCGTTCCATGTCCCTAGGTAGGCGTTGAGTTTGACCTCGTGTACAGCCTTTACTTCGATCTCTGCCAAGGCAGAATAAGAAAATAGGGTGACAAATCCGAACAGGGTAACGAAGGTTTTCATGGTCCCGAAATTATAGCACAGGGTGAAAAGTGTCCAAAAATAAAGCTGTTTTGGTGGGTGTCCAACTCCCCGCCGATGAGGATGCCGAGTTTGAAGCCTCTCTCCAAGAACTCCAACGCTTGGTGGAAACGTTGGGTTATGAAGTCGTGGGACAAGTTACCCAGCGGCGAAAAACGCCCGAGGCGTCTACTGTCGTCGGCGTTGGAAAGCTAAAAGAACTCGCTGACTGGACCAACGGGAATGGAGAGATTCGAGCGGATAAAGTCATCTTCGATTGCGATCTCACTCCGAATCAGCTCAAGAACCTCGAAAAAGAACTCGAGGTCGAAGTTTTGGATCGTACCGGCGTGATCGTGGAAATTTTTCATCGCCACGCAAAAACCCGCGAGGCGCGGCTTCAGGTCGAGATTGCCCGGCTAAATTATCTGGCTCCGCGTTTGAGAGTTACGGGCGCTGGCGAAAGGCAAGGCGGAGGCATTGGCGCCAAAGGGGTTGGTGAAACGGCTCATGAACTGGACAAACGCCGCATTCGCGATCGCATTGCGGACTTGCAGTCGGAATTAGAGCACATTCGCTCGGATGAAGAAAATCGTCGTTCTCGTCGTAGAGAGCAGATGCGTGTAGCGTTAGTGGGTTATACGAACGCCGGAAAGTCTTCTCTCATGCGAGCGTTGACCGGGAGCGCGGTTTTGGTGGCGGACAAACTTTTTGCCACCCTAGACACAACCGTCCGAGCCTTGCAACCCGATACATTTCCCCGCATTTTGGTATCGGATACGGTTGGTTTTATCAAAAAGCTGCCCCACGATTTAGTGGCATCCTTTCGTTCCACTTTAGATGAGGCAGGAGACGCTTCGTTGCTCTTATATGTAGTCGATGCTTCTGATCCGACATTTCGGTCGCAGCTCGAGGTAACCAAAACCGTCTTGAGCGAGATCCAGGCAGCGGACATCCCTTCGATTTTGATTTTGAACAAGGCGGACCGTCTCGATATCGCTAGCCTCCACTTAAATGCACGAGAGTTTCCCGACGCCATTCAAATTACCACACGTAAACCCGAAGACGTTGATCGAGTGCGGACTGCTATCCGTGCCTTTTTCGAAAAAGACATGCAAGAACAAGAAATCACCGTTCCCTTCGATGACAAGTCCGGCCTCATGGGAGAGCTACGAAAGGTGTCTATCTTTTTAAGTGAAAATTACGATGAAAAGGGTGCCCACCTTAAGATAAAAACCTTTCCAGATGTTCTCGCTAAACTCAGGAAGCGTCTAAATGGCTAAGCCCCCTCCAATTGACCTGCTGCATTCAACCCACACTTTTCCGACGGACTATACGTTTAAAGTCATCGGAAGTGTCGAGAACGCATTTGTCGATCGCGTCGTTGCTGCCGCTCGACAAGCGGCATACGATTCCACCAAACTTCAGCATTCAACCCGACATACCGAGGGCGGCAAACACGTCGCGGTGACGTTGTCTGTGCATGCTCCTAGCGCCGAAGCGGTGCTAGAGATCTACCACGCCCTCGCCAAGCTAGAGGGCTTGGTCCTGCTCATGTAAAATTTTTCTCTTTGATTTTACGAGCCAGCGCCCGCACCCGGTCGTAAAAAGCGCCTTGAGACAAAGACTCAAGGGCCTTTTGGGCTGCCGGGGTTTTTACTTCCTCAATCGTCTGCAGGAGACGCGAATGGACTTCATCGCCGTGGCGTTGGTCTTTGGCCAGAAACCCTTTCAAAAAGGCCGGCCAAGACTCCGATCGGACTAACGCCTGGTTATTGCGGATGAGATTTACGATTCGCCCTGCCAAGTCCGAGCTGCAGCGGGACAAGATCGACTTCAACTGGACGGTGGCTTCGGGTGATTCAAAAGCGCCATAGGCAAACTCAATGACGTAGCGATAGCGGTAGCCTCGCTTGCCATGTGTTTTTAAGGCGGACTGGAGGATCCGCAGCCCTTCTTTTTTACCATGAGTCGCCACGCCCAAAGCGGCGTTGCTAACATCGTCCAGGGGCAGGGCCGGATCCAAGAGCAGCTTTTTCAGGATTGCCAGAACTTCAGGGCTATCGACTTTTCCGATAGTCGCCCATAGAGCTGCTCGCCACTGCCGTTGAGCTCTTTCATCACCCGAAATCTGCGGCGATTTAGCGAGCTCGATAAGCGTATAACCGATATCCCTCGAGATCCATTTGGTCTTCATCTCACGCAATGCCGAGAGAATGGCGATCCGCACATAAGGAGACGGGTCGCTTTGGATTAGATTGTTCAAGGTTTTGTTGGCGGTAGATGTCAAAGGCCCAGTGCCTTCGATCATAGGAGTGCCGAGATCCAATGCCGCTCGCAAACGAGAGACGCTATCCGGATCTTGCAACGCTTGTTTTGCCAATGTGTCTTCATCCCGATTTTGCTGAATCACTTTAGCAAGGACAACGCTTCGCGGGTTTACTGTGATCCATTCCGGCGCTGCAGGGAGTCCCACTTTGAAAGTCTCTTCAGATTTACGGACGATCCAATCTTTGGCGATGGAATAAGCTGGATCCGTTCTGCGATGAAAAACTACCGGAACACGGAACTCAAACACGGTCTTGTCCGACGCGTGATTGGAATGCTGTTTGAGTGAAAGCGCAAGTTTCCCTTCTTTCCAGGCACCGCTGTACTGCAAAACTGGGTATCCGCGTTGCAATACCCAAGAGTCCCTAAAACTGTCCAGTGAGTGCCCCGCCGCTTTTGAAACGGATCCAAAAAAGTCCTGGTAGGTAGCATTGGCGTACGCGTTTTGGTTGAGGTAGAGCTTCATTCCCGCGCGCAGTTTGTCCCGCCCAACATAAAACTCCAGCATCCTCAAAACATGTTCGCCTTTTGTATACGAAATAGCATCAAAACCATCCAAGGGAGACTCTAGTTGGCTATTGACGATAGGGTGGCTTCTTGGGCCATTTTCCTGCCTAAAGTACCTGTCCCAGGCATTGCGGACTCGCTGGATCAAGATTTCATCGCCTTTGAATGCGTTCTCGCTCGCTTCGCCATCCAGGTAGTTTGCGAATGTTTCGTTGAGCCAGATGTCGTCCCACCAACGCATGGTGGCTAAATCCCCAAACCATTGGTGTGCCAGTTCGTGCGCAGCCAAGCCGGTGATATGGGCCTTTTCACTCTCGGATTGAGGATCATTGAGCAGAGTCCGGTCCTGGTTCATGTGTGTGGAAGAAGTGTTCTCCATGCCACCCCACACAAAAGTGGGTACAGTGACGGTTGCGTACTTGGGCCAGGGGTAGGGAACGCCAAGAAAGTCCTCAAAAAACGCCATGGACTTCAACGTGCTTTCCAAGGCGTATCGCGCTTTGTCGACTTTTCCGGGGGCTGTCCACACGCTCACTGTTTTGCCCTGGTAGTCAGCGGAAACTTGGGCAAACTTTCCCACTGCCAAGCTCACGAGGTACGTGCTGTGAGGTTTGTCCATTTTCCAATGAAAAAACTTCCAACCGGCTTCGGGAGAAGCCTCCTGAACCAGGCTTCCGTTGGAGATGGCTTGGTAGCCATCCGGTACGTGCGCGATCACTTCCGTAACCGCCTTGTCATAGGGTTCGTCGTTGCAGGGGAAAAAGGAGCGAGCTGCCACGGGTTCAAAATGCGTGAAATAAAGCGCTCCTCGGTTCGGCTCATCGGGATCAACCACAGTGAACAGGCCGTTTGGAGTGGTAAATATCCTGGCCTCATATTCCAACGCAATTTCGGTCTCCGCCCCTTCTGCCAGCGCTTGGCCGAGAGAAACTTCAATGGTGTGGGGTTTAGATTGGTCAAAGGTGAGCGGTGCAAGGGAGCCGGGACTCCAGGCTTTGATGACTTGCAATTCACTGCTATCTAGTTCCACTTTCTGAATGGGCTTGAGCGCTTTTAAGCGAATCAACACTTTGGCGGAAAACGACTTGGGCCTCGCTCGGGGGTCCAAGCGAAGTTCTATTTTGTAGAGTGAGGCATCGTAGGGACGATTGGCGGGGACAAATGTGGCAAAGAGTTCAAATGAAAAAAAGCACCCCAGAACGATCGATAAGATACCCATAGTGTTTTCTACTGATTCCAGGGCAGGTTGGCAATGAACGGCTCAAGACGGGGCTAGAATATACGCAGCGTGACTCGTCGGTTTCGGCTTTGGTTTTCGGGGATGGGCGCTCCATCCTGGGTGCGGTTGGGAACCAAAGGTTTCATTTCGCCAAATGCCATGAGCACGGTGCGTTTGAGCAAGTCGGGACTGAGCTCCAGAGCGCGCATTACGGCCATGGCGCGCTTGGAAGAAAGGTCCCAGTTGTCTTCAATCTTGCGGGTGTGGATTGGAATGTCGTCGGTGTGTCCCTCGATACCGATGTGGTACGAAGCGGGAATCGTCTGCAATGTCTTCTCCAACGACCGCACAGTCACCAATCCCGACGGAAGGATTTCAGACTCTCCACTGGCAAAAAGCAGTTTGTCCTTGATCTGGATCAAAACGGCGTCGTCTTCTCTCTGAAGCGCTACTTTGTCTTGGAGTTTGTGCTCATCAATCCAGGCCGCAAGGTTGGCGTGGACAGTTTGGATGGGATCGGGCCGGGGGGCTTCGTTGCGCAAGCTTGCTGCGATTCGCTCAAAGTCAGACTGTTTCATTTTTTTGTAGCTAGCGCTAAACAGCACGACAAAAA
>JACCDG012063107.1_pt1 | contig 11014 bp, 7 predicted proteins | sample 7442471 | NCBI WGS metagenome assembly JACCDG01 (sample SAMN15323444, study PRJNA562643) | freshwater metagenome | isolation source: river surface water | place: USA:Blue River Watershed | collected 2017-08-17
AACCGCCGTGGTGCAGGTATTTCATGGGCCGAAGTAGAAGCCCCCGATCCATTGGTATTTGGTACTGGCGATGGTTCGTCTACGTCCACATCATCGGCTTCCGCTGAACTCTTGGCATTTGACGCTGAAGCTGGAACTTCTACTTCTACCAGCACTGCATCTGGCGATCTGATTGCGTCTGGCGTATTTGATGGTTCGTCTACTTCTACCAGCACTGCATCTGGTGAATTTGTTGGATCATTCAATAGTGATGGATCATCGGTATCTACATCAACTGCAACTGGTGATGTGGTTTGGTATTTCATATCAACAGGTTCATCTACCAGCAATTCTACTGCCGATGGCGTTCTTTCTGGTTCAGTGTTCATTGATGGATCGGCAACATCAACATCGGTAGCATATGCTGTTGGTTGGGATGGAATTTTCCGTACCCCCGGTGACCTTATCAATGACTTGGAACCAAACGGTTGGCTTTCAAATTCTACTTCTCTAAATGACGCAATTGACGAAGAAACTGATCCTGATGATTCTGATGTTATCTGGAGTCCTTCGTATGCAAGTTCACCACAGACTACACTCTTTGATATAGAGCCACTTTCTGGTGGCAATGAATACATCTGTAAGATTCGCGCCAGAGCCAGTAACTCAACACCAGCAAACATAAAGTTGATGCTGTATTTTGACACAACTTTTGTTACTGAAACTGCACTTCAGCTACTCACAACGACACTAACAACATATACATTCTCTGTGACTCCAAGTGGGCCAGTAAATCGCGTAAGAATTCATGTAGAAGCGGCCTAATTGAGTCATGAGTACCATAAACACAACCGGTTGGGCAGCACTGGCATATGGTGAATACGTTGACCCGGATTTTGTCAGTGATTATGTAGGTGTAGTAGAAAACACAGCAGAAGGACAGCTATGGGCTGTCATGACGGGTATTATTGGCTCTGGTGTGTACTTTGAGTCAGACTATCTAGCTGAAGACTATCTAACACCGAACGAAGAAACTTCTGCTGAAGCCATATATTATGCTATTGCTGAAGGCAATTCATACACTGGTCCGTATTCAGAAAATAATGATTACTTCGGTGAATCATACAACGAAGATGTTTTATCTGGTGTAATCGCATATGGCGAAATAGTTGGGTATGCAACAACCACTGCTGCATCAACTTCAACTTCGACTGCATCCGGTGATCTGGCAGCAACAGCAAATGCTACTGGTACGTCATCGGCAATATCGAGCGCAGATGGTGTTCTGGCAGGAACAATTGTTACAACTGGATCGGTAACATCTACATCGACTGCATCTGGTGATATCACTGGTATCGATGATGCCGATGGTTCAACAACGTCTACATCGACCGCATCTGGCGTTCTAGTTTCTACTGGCATATTTGATGGTACGGTCACTTCAACGTCTACTGCATCTGGCGATTTTGTTGCTGATGCTCAGACAACAGGCACATCAACCAACGAAGCGACTGTTATTGCTTCTGGTGCTGCACTTGCAACAGGTGAATTCACTGGTTCTACTTCAGGCACATCTTCGGCTACTGCTGAAGGTACACCAGCAACCTCTGTAATCGTTTCTTGGCTATCGATTGAAATACCTTCAGTCATCACGCCAATAGAAGGAACGGCAACCAGCAATTCAACCGCTACTGCTTTTGCGATTGCTTACGGTGATTTTGATGGTGTTTCATCATCTACATCTACCGCCACAGCACAACTAGAAGCAACCGCTACATCAACAGCAGATTCAACAAGCGTATCAACTGCGACTGCTGATCTGGTTGCAACATCTGCTGCAACGGGAACATCGAATTCAGTCTCTACTGCTGATGCGACCGGTACAGCGATAACTGATCGTGTTGGTGATTCGACTTCATCATCAACTGCGACTGCTGATCTGGTTGCAACCGGCGTGTTTGATGGTGTTTCATCATCTGTATCGACTGCCGATGGCACCAGCAATGCGTTTGTTGATATTACAGGTACATCATCATCTGTATCGACTGCCAACGGTGATTTTTCAGTAACATATGCAATCACTGGTACATCAACCAATGAAGCTACTGTAGTTGCATCCGGTGAAGCTCTGGCAACAGGCGAATTCACTGGAAACACATCATCCATTTCTACCGCATCCGGTGAACTAGATACAACAACATCGGTTATTGTTTCTTGGCTATCAATTGACTCTGCGTTTGTTTTTGCAACAGGTGTTGGTTCATCTGCATCAACGTCAACTGCGACAGCAGAACTAATTGCATCTGGTGATGTAGTTGGCGAATCAACTTCAACAAGTTCCGTATCCGGTGATGTATCTGCAACCGGGGCATTTGCTGGTTCTTCAACATCTGCCTCAACTGCGACAGGCGAACTACAATCTTCTGGTTTAGTCGATGGTACTACATCATCTGTATCGACTGCCGATGGTACCTTTGTTGCAACTGGATTGCTGGTTGGCGAATCAACATCTACTTCGACTGCATCAGCAGAATCGATTGCTTCTGGTCAATTTACCGGGTCATCAACCAGCAATTCAACCAGCAACGGTGATCTAGCGGCCTCTGGGGCGTTTGTTGGTGATTCAGCAGGGGTCGCATCGGCAACGGCTGAAAGTGCCTCTACGGGTGCATTTACGGGGTCTGTTGACGGTATTTCGTCGGCAACTGGCGATCTAAATGCTGCTGCAATCTTTATTGGAGATGCAACAGCGACTTCCAATGCCAACGGCGACCTGATTGCAACCGGTGACCTAACCGGCAATTCAACCAGCAATTCAACCGCTGATGGCTTCATTACTGGAGTAATTTCTTCAGCAGGAACGTCAACTTCGAATTCAACCGTTGATGGTGTTTTGGTTGCTACTGGAAATACAACCGGTACATCAACTTCGATTTCGAGTGCAACCGGTCAGATCATCAACTTTGGTGAAAACTACGGATACGTTCAATCAGACTCGACTGCTGAAGGCGATCTGGCTGCAACCGGTGTATTTGATGGTGATGCAACTTCGACTTCGAGTGCCGATGGTGATTTCTCTGCAACAGGAAATTCAACAGGTGCAGCAACATCAACATCCTCTGGCGATGGTGTTCTGGTTGCTACAGGTAGCGTTGTTGGTGTTTCCACATCCACATCAAATACATCTGGTGATATCACTGGATACAATGCAATTGTTGGTGATGCTACCGCAACAAGTTCTGGTTCTGGCACACTCATTGCAACAGGTGTATTTGATGGTGCATCTACATCAGTTTCTACTGCATCTGGTGATATCACTGGATACAATGCAATTGTTGGTGATTCATCGTCAACTTCGACTGCATCTGGTGTTCTGGTTGCTACTGGTGATATTGATGGTGCGTCTACATCCGTTTCTACTGCATCTGGTATTCTAATCTCTAGCGGTGCAGTTGCGGGTAGTTCAACTTCAAATTCAACCGTTGATGGTGTTTTGGTTGCTACTGGTGAAGTAACAGGCACATCAACAAATAACGCAACCGTTATTGCATCTGGCGAAGCTCTGGCTTCAGGTCAGTTCACAGGCACATCAACCAGCAATTCAACTGCTGATGGCTCTGTGGTTGCTACTGGTCAGACAACGGGTTCTGCAATCAGCAATTCAACAGCATTCAGTCCTTCGAATGCAGTAACACCAATAGATGGTACTGCATCTTCAGCATCGACTGTTCAAGGTGATATTGCTGCAACAACTGAAGCAACCGCTACAGCATCAAGCAGTTCAATTGCTTCGGGTGAATTCGTTGCTTCGATTATCACAGATGGTACTGCATCTTCGACAAGTTCTGCAAACGCAGAATTGCTTGCTTCCGGTGAAATTATCGGTAGCGCAACATCTACAAACACAGTAGAAACAACCGTTGTTGCCGATGCAATCTTTTCTGGCGAATCAACATCTACGTCATATGCTGATGCATCAATTGAAGCAACGCACGATGTTTCCGGCGAATCAACCAGCGTATCAAGTGCAGTTGGATATCTTGATTCACTCGCCGTTGTTATTGGTCAGTCCGAAGCGTCTTCAACGGCAACTGCTCTGGCAATTGGGTATGCAAATCTCACAGGATACGCATACAGCCAATCTATCGCAGTTGGTGGTCAGTACATCATTACGCCCATCACTGGCGAAGCATCTGGATATTCAGTTGCCGTTGGTGATTTTGTTGGGTATGGAACGATTGAATCGGTTGGTTATTCATCTGGATCGTCTTATGCTGCTGCATATCTTGACTATCAGAACCCAACGTACTACCACAATTCGTACACGGATATTGATTCTGCCGTCAAACCGGATGTATCGACAGCGGAAATATCTGATAACCTGCCGATCAATGCAACCGAACAGACGCAGGAAACATCAACCGGCGTCATCTACCCGACACAGACAATCACCAAGGAAATTATTGGTGTAAATTCGTCTACTTCTACAGCGCAACCAGTGTCCACTACAGAGGTTCAATTTGACTCAAAAGAAAAGGTTGTGAAGATGTATCCGAACAGAAGAATCTCAACAACACTAAAACGATAAATACTCTACAGGAGTTTTCATGAAATACGAAACAATTTTTATTACCCAAAACGTACCATTCGAAAAGGAAGTCATCGTTCGCGATGCTGACGGAGTTATTGTGAACCTAACCGGGTACACAGGAACTATGAATTTGGCAAAACACTATGACTCTACAACGAAATATCCTGTGACTGTATCTGTCTTAAATGCTGCTGGTGGAATACTTCGACTCTATATGACAGAAGTACAAACAGATGCATTACCGTATGGAACGATGGTCTACAGTCTGTTTATCAAACCTAGTGCTGGCGAAAATGTTTTGCTGCTACAAGGTCAAGCTGTTATCAATCCAACCGTATAAGGAAACATTATGAAAAAGACTATTCTAGCCGTTATCATTGGTGCATTTGCACTAGCTGGTTGCGCATCTTCTGGGGAATACGAAAAATACTTGGCAGCACAAGAAAAGATTGCTTTTGCACGTTCTGCATCTGAGACTGCAAGGTATAATGCTCTGGCTAAGATTGCCGAATCTGGTGATGCAGTCGCCAAGGTTGCTGCTGTGATTACGATCAACGCTACTGCTGGCGCTCAACAACCAACCCAACAACTCAATGCACCTGTGTCCAATGGACAGACAGCTTTGCAGTGGGCATCAATCTTGGTTCCTGCTCTGACTCAGACTGCCGGTATCGTTACCAACGCTTCTGTCATGAAACTTCAGAGCAACAACCAGACACAATCTGCAATTGTTCAGTCAAACAACAATGCGCAAGTTCAGATGAATACCAATCAGACTATGCGTGATATTGCCAACCTGATTACTGTTCCTGAACCTGTGATTGTGACCCAACCAGCACCGGTTATCGTTACACAACCAGCACCGATCATTGTTGAACCAGTGATTGTCCAGCCGACAACGCCTTAACCCATCCCATATTCCCCTACATGTTCCCAGATAACGTCTGGGGTCAGTAGGGGATCGGTCATATCTTCAGATGTTCCCCGATCAACAAATCCAATCGGGGTAATCTGGTCATCAAATTCTTGCATCTGAGATTGGATGAATCTCTTTCTTAGCGAGAAATCAAACAACTCTTTGAATACTGCCTCTTGGGTGAGGTATCCAAACATCACCAAGCACATGATCAGATCATCATGCTTGCCGTCTTCGGCTTTGTATGAAGTGCCAACACGCACAAACGTTGACATTTCTGAGATGATATCAACGTCATTGACAATAAGATGATCAGCTTCAATCAGAGTCTTCAACTGGTCACACCCAATCGCCTTTGATCGTTTTGTAGTTCTGAGTCCGGGTGACTTTGCAGTACCGTTGCTCTGTCCTTCTTTGATCTTTTCTTTGTACGACATGTACACATTCTCATATTCCAGATCATAGAATAGAATGTCCGCAACTTGCTGACCCAGATCGTTTGTTTCGATCAGAACAAAGGCATCGTTGTATCTAGAGGCAACTTTCATGATGATTTCTGGATACAACAGCGTGTTGACCTTGGCATCCTTGAACTTAGCAACAACTTTGTATGGCATCTGCGATATGTCAAACACAACAAACGCAGACGAATCCAAATCTGCCCCTCGTGATGTATCAACCGTCATCACGTAACTTCCGATCAACTTACCTCTTTCATCTTTCCTCGGTGGTTCGTATTCCACATAGTTTGGGAAAATGATGTTCCCCTTTATATGTGGGATTGCAGCAATCTTTTCACCAGCAATCAGAGTGAAAGATGATCCCAAGAAGTTCAGACCGATTTCTTGGTTGTACTTCACTTCTCCCAAGTTCTTCTTCTGTTCAGCGGCCCATGCGTCATCATGCAAAGGATGTTCCCAATAGTCAACCCGAACAGGAATGAAACCATTGATACCGTTTTCAGCTTCGATCCAGAATTTCCAGAAATGATTCAGACCCAGAGGGGTAGAAGTCAGAGCAATTTTAGTAGTTTCACCAGACGAAATTGTTGGATATGTGGCGGCAAAGAATGCTTCAGCAACAGTGTTTGGAATGATAGCCGCTTCGTCAATATACAGGAAGTTAACAGATTTACCACGAATACCAGCAGCAGTTGTAGCAGCAATGAATGCTTTTGACCCATTTGCCAAGATGTACGAACCTTTGTTCCATTCCTTGACGCCCGGTTGAATCCATTTTGGAAGATCAGAATACATTTCCTGCATTCTGGACATAACTTCTTGCGCAGCAGATCGTTTGTTGGCAAGAATGGCTACGTTTTTCGAGTCATTGAAGATGGTATACCATACAAGATACGCAGCAACACAGGTCGTTTTACCATGCTGGCGCGGGAACAATCCTATCACTTTTCTGTTTTCATGCAGACATTTGATAAATTTGGTCTGATAATCAAACAAGATGAATGGCTGGATACCATAGTCAAGTGTGGTAATCTTGATGTATTTGGTGATGAAATAGATAGGATCGAGCATGCATCTTGCATATTCGTCAATTTCATCCTGAGAATATTCAATTACTTCACCGGCTCTTTTGATGTTCGGATTGCCTAAGTATCCCTTAATTTTCTTTGGTGCTTGAATCGCCATTGTCTTCATATTGTTGTTACACGTAATGTATTTATTACAAAAGACGAAAACCCTAAATACTTACAAATGACTTTAACAAAACTATAAAGGATTACACATGGCAGCTTTTTCTATTAGCCCTGCTGTTGGGTTTAAAGAAACCGACCTAACGACAATCATCCCCGCTGTTGCGACCACAACTGGTGCATTCGTGGGTACATTTGCTTGGGGTCCAGTGATGGATGTGACCGGCATTTCTGATGAAGGTGCTTTGGTTACTCGTTTCGGCAAACCGACCAACAACACGTTTGCATCTTTCTTCTCCGCAGCAAACTTCCTTGCATACTCGAATGACCTTAAAGTGATTCGTGCTGATGCTACTGGTCTGGTCAACGCTGTATCTTCTGGTACCGCTGTAAAGATCAAGAACCAAGACGATTACGACAACTCATATGCTAACGGTGAAGGTTCCGTTGGTATGTTCGCAGCTAAGTATCCCGGCGCAGTGGGTAACTCACTCAAAGTGTCGATTGCTGACGCAGCTACTTTCAGCAGAACCCTCACCGGTACCGTTAGCGTAAGCTCTGGTTCGGCTGTGGTTACTGGTGATGCCAATACCCTGTTCACGACAGAACTTGCTGTTGGTGAATGGGTGACTATCACTGCTGGTGGTACGACTTACGAAAAGCAAGTTGTGACTATCACATCTGCATCGTCTGTTACTCTGGATTCTACTTTTGGCGCATCTGCCAGCGGTCTAACTGCTGTTGCCAAGTGGGAATACTACAGCCTGTTTGATGGCGCACCGGTTGATTCAAATCGTGCCCTTGAAGCTGGCGCATCGGATGATGGTCTGCACATGGTTATCGTTGACGAAGATGCTTTGTTCACCGGTACCAAAGGTTATGTTCTAGCCAAGTATGACAACCTCTCGAAAGCATCCAATGGTATGCGTTACGATGGTACGTCTGGCTACTACAAAAACGTTCTGAATCAGTCCGCATATGTATGGTGGATGGATCACCCTGTATCGGGTCAATTGGAAGCTTCTGGCCTTGAATGGGGCACTGTAACCACTACTGGTGCTTACAAGTCGCTGAAGACTTCGCTTTCGAACTCTCTGGTTGGTGGTGTTGATGACTTCACAGTGACCGATGGCAACCTGCAACTGGCATGGGATATCTTCGGTAACTCGGAAAAGTATGATGTGTCTTTGCTGTTCACTGGCAAGGTAAGCACAACTGTATCGGCTTATGTGATTAACAACATCGCATCTGTGCGTATGGATTGCATTGCATTCGTGTCACCTAACGACAATGGCGCACCAATCATCGGTGATACTTCAGAAGCTATCGAAAAGATTCTTGCTTTCCGTACTGCTCTGAACCTATCGTCTTCGTATGGCGTGATGGACTCTGGTTACAAGTATCAGTACGACAAGTACAATGATGTGTACCGCTGGATTCCGATGAATGCTGACGTAGCAGGCGTGTGTGCATACACCGACTTGGCTGCTGACCCATGGTATTCGCCGGGTGGTCTGAATCGTGGTCAGATCAAGGGTGTTACCAAGCTGGCTGTGAACCCTAACAAGGCACAGAGAGATGAACTGTTCAAGGTTGGTGTGAACCCAATCGTATCGTTCCCCGGCCAAGGCACCGTGTTGTTTGGTGACAAGACCCTGTTGTCTCGCCCAAGCGCATTTGACGCCATCAACGTTCGTAGACTGTTCATCGTTCTGGAAAAAGCTATTGCTACGGCATCCAAGTATTTCCTGTTCGAACTGAACAACGATCTGACAAGACAATTGTTCGCTGGTATGCTCAACCCATATCTGCGTAACATTCAGGGCCGTCAAGGTATCACTGATTTCTTGGTAGATGTTGGTCCGACTGTGAACACACAAGAAGTGATTGATTCGCAAGAATTGAGAGCAAACATTTTCATCAAACCGGCTCGTTCGATCCGTACAATCTTGTTGAACTTTGTTGCTGTGCGTTCAGGTGCAAGCTTCACTGAGTTGGAAGTCTAAAGAAAATGGGGCTTCGGCCCCATCTACTAAATATAACAAGACTTAAACAAGGAAAGAAACAAAAATGCCGAATATCACAGGCTTCAGAGCATCCCTACCTAACGGCGGTGTACGTCCAAACAGCTTTACCGTGAACCTACAGTTCCCCGGTTTTGTTTCGGATGGCACCAACGCATCTATTCTGGGACAATTCCACTGCAAAGCTACCTCTTTGCCCGCTTCTACTGTTGCGCCTATTCCTGTATTCTATCAGGGTAGATCGATCAACGTTGCTGGTGAAAGAGAATTCCAACCATGGTCAGTTACCGTGTACAACGAAGATTTCCGAATCCGCGATGCACTGGAACGCTGGTCAAATGGTATCAACAATATCAGTAACAACTCAGGTATCATTCAACCTGTGCTGTATCAGACTGATATGTTTGTTAACCAAACCGATAGAAACGGTGTTGTTCTGAAATCAGTTCAGATCGTTGACGCAATGCCTATCGAAGTTGGCCCAATTGAACTCGATTGGGAAGCGAACAATACTATAGAAGTTTTTCAAGTAGTATTTGCATACAACTACTACAAGTCAAGTGGCGTAAACTTCTAATGAGCGCCCCGGTATACACCATATACAGAGCTACGTGCAAAGTAAACGGTAAAATGTATATCGGGTTTGATTCTGCGTATCCCAAGAGACAAAAAGACCATATCAGAGATGCATTGAAGAACAAGCGAGAATGCTTGTTTCATCGGGCAATTCGAAAATATGGTATAGATGAATTCTCTTGGGATATTCTATATCAGTCGTTTGATCAGAAACACACATTGAACGAGATGGAGCCTCACTTTATCAAAGAATATAAAACATTTGGTGAATGTGGGTACAACATGACGATTGGTGGTGAAGGTGTTCTAGGAAGAACAATAACGCTAGAAGAAAGACAGAAAATGTCGAAGTCCCATGCTGGCGTACCTCTATCAGAATCTCACCGGAATAACATTGCGAAAGCTCATAAAGGCAAACCTAAAACAAAAGAGCATTCTCAAAATGCTGCGAAAGCCAAAAAAGGCATCAAATTCTCGGAAGATCATAAAGAAGCATTGAGCAAAGCGAAACTAGGTAAACCAGCCAAGAATCGCAAATCGGTAACCATAAATGGTGTGACTTATCTCTCAAAAAGCGATGCCGCAAGTCGGCTAAATATTAGCTGGAGACAAGTTGAAAATATCTTGAATGGCAAGATAACACGATCAACACCAACCTTGTAAACAAATTATGCAAATTTTCGGCTTTGAAATTAGAAAGTCTGGCGAAGTTCCAGCAATCGCACAAGAAGTAAACTCAGACGGTTCGATAGAACAAGTCGTTGGTACTGGTGCGGCCCATTATGGGTATGTGTTTGATGTTAATAAGAAGTTAGCCAATGAGGTTGAACTAATTAACAAATACCGATCAATGTCACAAATCGCTGAAATCGATTCGGCAATTGAAGACATTATCACAGAATCTATCGTAGTTGAAGAAGAAAAACTACCCGTATCTATCAACATTGTCGCAGAAGACAGTGAGATTCCCCCACAAATTAAAGAAGCAATTGTTCAGGAATTCCAGAACATCATTGCAATGATGGAATTCAACACAGAAGGCCATGATCTGTTCAGACAATGGTATACCGATGGTCGCCTTTATGGGCAACTTCTGGTTGACGAAAACAATCTGTCTGCTGGTATCAAGGACATTCGATTCATCGATCCGAGAAAGATGAAGAAGGTTCGTGAGATTCGCAAGGAACGCAACGCGGCTGGTCTTGACGTTGTGATGGGCACAGAAGAATACTTTGTGTTCAATGATTCCGGAATCAATGCAGCAACAACTGGTATCA
>JACCDG010596133.1_pt1 | contig 11013 bp, 6 predicted proteins | sample 7442471 | NCBI WGS metagenome assembly JACCDG01 (sample SAMN15323444, study PRJNA562643) | freshwater metagenome | isolation source: river surface water | place: USA:Blue River Watershed | collected 2017-08-17
GCAGGCCGCGGACCGGCTGGAATTCGGCCAGCACCTTCTCCGAAGGGAAGGCGAGGAAGGGCATCGAGGGAATGATAGGTACCATGTTCAACCATAGGGCTCCCCTCCGCGGAAAAACCACGAGGGCGCTTGTCGCATGAGATCGGGTTGCGCCCACTAAAGCTGCGTTGAAGCACCCATCCAGAAGTCGCAGGGAAACACGCCATCCGATCAAGGCGCTCGGAATACCGACTCAAAACCCCGAAACATCGGCTTGGCCAATCTCGCCGACTTGGCATGGCGTTGCCAGAGGGGGCGTGTTGGGAAACCAATGACGCTTTAAGGCTTTAGGACCGCCGGAGATGCCGTGGCGGTATAAACATCGCCTGCCGTTATAACCATCGAGCTGAATCGCGCTTTCGTGCGACATGCCACCAGGGGAATTTCCACATGTTTATTGGGTATTTAAGGGTGTTTCATGCGACAATACCATGCCTCTAGCCCGCACTGGAGACGCTTGAAACGCGGCAACTTCCGGCACGATGTGGGGTGTCATCACCCGCACCCCCATGACTACCACTAACCTCACCTGGAACTACCGCCCGCAGATCGCGCCGAAGGCCCTGCGCAGCAAGATCCGGGACTTCGTCCGCACCATGTTCAAGGACATGGCCGGCACCACGATCGATGGCTCCCAGGCCATCGTGACGTTCCTCGCCGACCAGACGTCGATCTACTTCAACCTCGTCTCGGACCGGCATGTCGTGGTCAACGTGGCGTCGAGCCGAATCAAGGAGGCCGGCCGACTCTGCGGCGCCTTGGTCGGTCAGAAGCTGATGGAGAACATCCACGAGCGCGAATCGCAGGTCCGTAAGGTCGAGAAGACCTTCGAGCCGGCGATCGACGTGCTGCGGCGCTTCATGTGCCAGCCCGACTTCCAGGAGTGCATCGTCGTACTCGACGAAGCCCTGGCCGGTGCCGAGGACTCGCCCTTCGAGAACGACGGTCCCTTGGCCCGCTACCTTGGCAACCTGGTCACCTACGCCAAACTTCGCCGGGATCCGGCCAACGCCCGCAAGTCCCCTGACCACCTCGCCCAGCAGGCCGGGCTGACCCACTACGGGGACAACATCGGCCTCACCGCCAAGCAGAAGTATGCGGAGGACTACACCGCCCGTTACCAGGGCCGGGAGCGTATCTTCGCCCCCCACGTCACCATCGGGAAGGGCCTCAACCCACGCACCTGCCTCTCCATCTACTTCGACTGGGACCCAGTGGCCCAGAAGCTCATCCTCGCCCGCTTCGGCCGCCACGGCCGCGGCGCTTAAATTGAAGATCATGACTACAACAAGCGGAGCCGGGGCAAGCATGACCCTGCGAGCGAGGTACCAACAAACCATCGACAAATTACCGCCGGGCATTTTTCCCTTGGAGGAGGAGGCCTGGAGTGCACTGCAAGCCGTTGTCTTGGGCTACAATGTGAATATAGAGATCGATGCGGGGGATGAACGGGTCGATCTGCTTAAGGATTGGCTGACTAGGGTGATGCCCGAAAGGAGTCGACATGAAGTGATGGTAATCGCGGGTGATCAATGCGGCTATCGTAAGCCGCCGGAAACTGAGGCGTATCAGGCGGCGGTTCGTGAAATGATTTGGGGACGGAAATTCTCGCATGTGTACCTCGGCCGAGTTTCCCAAGAATATGCCCAGTTGTTTTCCGTGAATCAGGCGCCGACGATTGGAATCAAAACTTTGCCGCAGTCGGATGACGGCAAGGCCCGGGCCAAACTCGTCTCCCATTGCTTTGGTGCATTGCGACCAATATCGGAGAAGGACGATTCTGCGTGGCGGGAAGCAAGCCAGGGCAGAATTTATTTCGATTCCGCGGAGCGAAGCATGCTAGCTTCGCTCATCGCAATGAACGTGGCTGCCCATAGGGCAAACTATCACCACTTATTGGTTACGGGATGCTTATGGCGACGCCTCTATCAATGGATGAACGCGGCGGCGTTCGCGGATGGCCGTCATAGCCTATATCTCGGGGACTTTCTGAGCATCAGGCACTTTATGCCCGCTGATTGGATAGACTATGCGACCAAGTATTGGTCGGCTGAGCACGACACTGAGCACTATCCGGTAGTCGAGCCTTTGTTGGCCGCACTAAGGAAGGTTCGCCCCCAAGAAAAGGAGCCGTACACCGATTCCGAAACAGGTCGCGGCCTAAAGGACGAGTAAACCTTGCCTACAGCTAAACGGCAAAGGTAGTAGCTAAGTCCGCGATAAAACAATTTAAGCTTTCGCAAGGCGAATGGGTTTGCCGTAAATTTTCGCCAGGCGCTCGGCTTCTTTTCCGCCCGGGAAAATCTCTTCCTCGAACTGGATGCAGAGAATGAGGGATTCATCTTTGGGCATGAGGCGGAGTTCGCCGACAGCGGGAAGTGGCCGCGCGGGCGCAACGAGGTCGGTGCGCTTGGCGAGGCGATCATCCCCAGGCTGGCCGGGTGCAGGGGCTGGGACGGACTTCTCCTTGGATCTTTGGTCAAACACGCGCTGGGCTTTTTCGAGGTCCTTGCGCAAAGTCTTTACGCGACCTTCGATGGCGCCCTTGTCTGGCATGGTTTCGGCTTTCTCGTCCGGGGCCTCCTCATTGAGGGCGTCTTCGCACTGCTTGATGAGTCTTTTGATCTCTTCAACTTTGGCCTTGGCTTCGTCAAAGGCCGCCTCGGCCGTAGCGATATCTTCGCCCCATTTTTTGTGAGCCTTTGAGTCTATCGGTAGGCGGTAGGTTTTCTCGTAATACTCCGACCAAGTGCGCAGGATTTTGTAAGGATCATAACCTGCCGCTGCTTGGCCGTGCTTCCAGCCAGTCTGCTCAGGCTCGAGCAGCTCCAGCGACTCCTTCGCTTCGTCGCATCGAAGTGCTGCCGCCCCGAGCTCATTCGCCTTGTAGCTCGGATGGTCAACGAGTGCGCCATCCAAGTTCTCTCGCAGCCCCTCGAAATCCTTGAGGAGCTGTTTCTTGATGCCGTTGATGGTCTTGAAGGCGGTATCCCATTCGACGTACGCCTTCACCTTGCCGGCCGACTTTTCTGCTTCCGGTGGCTTGACGCTCCAGGTGTAGACGGCTTCGACCGCGAGGGTCGGTGGCTCCGGCAGATCAGACGCCTCCTTGCGCAAGCGCCCATCTTTTTGGTCGGCAAAGTCGCTAGCCTTAACCGACCCCAGATCTTTTTCCCATCTACCTTCGGGGAAGGCCTTACCCGGGACGGTTTCTTGACCGCGCTCCAACTGAAACGCTGCTTGAAGATAAATGGGCTCAACGGACCTCGGGATATCCCGAAGGAACTTCCAACCATTCGTCGATTTGGTCCACGACTTGAGGTCTTGGATTTGCTCGGCGGATAGCTTCAGCCGATACGAGACCCCGTCTTGCTGCATGATCAAGCCGCCTTGTTCGCTTCGATCGATAAAGGCCGTCGGCAAGTCGTGGCTATTTTCATGAATGGTCACCCTGGGGCCGAGCAACGCGTCAAGTTTAGCGAAGGCGTGAGAGCTGCGGTCGGTTAAAATCAAGGAGGCTTTGGCTTGGCCAGGTAGCTCGGCGCTGATTAATTGCGAAAAATCGTCATCGGGTAGGCCGTCGTCATCTTTAGCCAGCAAGGACAGCAAGCTATCGTTTGGAGTAGGCACATTGAAGGGCGCCGCAATGGCTGAGCCTGATTGGGTGACCCAGGTAGTTCCTGCCAGGTGATGCTGAGACGAAGCTTCATGCCAGAAAGTGTAGAGAAAGCGCTCATAGAAAGCGGCGCTCTGTTGCGCGTTGAGCGTCAACCGCCAGAACTTCCCCTTGCCGGTTGTTGTCCAAGCAAAGCCGTTGGTCGACGTGCAGATGGACGTCGGGCCTTTCAGGTTGATCGTTCGCAGTAACGGGCGTAAGCGCGGCGCGAGTCCGGCCGCGAACTTCTTGGCCGCTTCTGTATCCTTGTCTTCCGCGAGCAGATAAACTCGGGTGTTCTCCGCGCATGTCGCCAAGGCGGCTCGCAGGAAATCAGCCAACTTTTCGCTGAAGAAGATCCCCAGGGCTGAAGCATCCCAGCGAATTTGCTCAAGCTTTTGAAGGGCTGGGCAAAAGTGATCGCAGCTCGGAGAAGTGGTCTCAGCTTCGCGAAGTCGTCGCCAGGCCAAGGGGATTTTGGTCCCGGCCCGTGAGACGACGTAGCAGTAGGCCTCGTCGACAATTGGAGTTTGGCTCATGATTATTTGGCCCAGTTACGGATTTCGGGGTGGGCATGCTCTGCCTTAATCCGCGTGAGGCAGAGTTGCGGCCAGCGCAACTGGCCATTAATCTTGTGAGGATTGAGTAAGGAATTGGATGCATCCCATGCCGCTGTGGGGTGAGCCGGATGCTTTAAAAGCAGAAAACGGTCATGGATCTTGCCGTTCAGAATGGAGGCAGGAATGGGCTTGATTGCGCAACCGTGCTGTTTGCAGGCTTCAACAAGTTGAGTGCTATTATTTAGATTACGGTCATTAAGGTGCCAAAGCTCAATCTGGGTATCGGGCCATTTCAGACGAATAGCTTCAACGAAACTTAGAAGATGCTTGGATTGCGGAGGAGCAAGCATATGACGGTCGCAAAGCAGAATATCCGTCGGGGCCGCCGATTCGGTCCAGAGCTCGCCCAGTAATTCCGGATATTCAATCAATTGATGATGTTCGATGGTCAACCCAGCCGACCTTGCAAGTCGGCCTTCGACCCTATGCGCCGCCGCAAAGAGATCAATCGACGTATCAAGCTCAGCGACATCAAGTGGAGCCAAGTCGAGGGGCGCTTGCAGGTGCCAGTAGTCAGCGATTTTGGACGGGTTATGGCTGGCTAGATGTGCTTGAGCCAAAGCGTCATTGGTTGGCACCATCGCTGTCAGGCCTTTGAAGCGTGCTTCGTAAGCGCCCAAAGCGCCTTCAATGATTTTGATGAATTGAGATCGGGTGGTGGGGCTGTTTAACTTGAGGTTGAGCGCACATTCTTTCACCCAATGGGCCGCCGTGTCCTGGCTAGCAGGTCGAAGCGGTATTTTGGCACAAGCTGCCTCGGTGATATGTCCCAGGTAAGCTGCTTCCAGATCGGTCACGGTGAAGTCAGCCTCAAAGGTGGCACGTTGAGCCTCATTGGTAGCGTTAAATTCAACGGCCAGATGTTGGCCGTCCCACTCGCCTGTGGGGGCTTGGCGCAAGATGGAATCAATGATTGCAGCAAGTTTTGCTTCAAGGTTAGGCGCTGGCCGCGGTACGGGCCCTTCGGCCGCATTCAGATTGGCTAGCAGCTGCCAGCTTGGGCTTGTCTCGCTGCTCAGGTTAACCCGCAGGCATTTGGCGACCGTCGGGTGTTGGATGCAACGAGGCTCAGGCCCGGCATAACTAAGGAACTTGAACCGTTGGGGCTTCTCGACCGTCTCATACCATTTTCCCTTCGAGAGGGTGTGAAGCGGGTCCAGTTCGTAGGTGGCTTGATCTTGAAGACTCTGGAACTCTGGCCCACGAATTTCTTGAGTGGTGATGCGGCGTAAGCTTTGGACCTGTAATCCGCAGGCTTCGTGGTGAAAGGTCGCTAGGCGATAGGCCCCCTGCTCTGCTACGGGAACTTTTGCATCAGGGTCATCACAGAGTTCAATTCCCCGCGGCGTCAGTTTTCCGTCTTTGACGAGTTCCAAGTCCGACAAGAGTTGCAGGAGGTTATATAGCCCTCGATCGTTCAGTTGAACCTTAAACCTCTCTTCGTAAGGCTTGCCGGCATTGAGGACGATTTCCTGGGCCGGCAGTGCAGCTCGTAAGGCATCCACTGAAGAATAGTCGCCACTGGCCCGGAAGGTTTGGCAAATCTTTTTAAGTTCTGGACGTTTGGCGCCGATCGCGATTTCGGCCAGCACAGTATGGCAGTCCACCTCGATGCTGATGTTGGCTTGAATGTGCATGTTCAGGAATTCTGGGCAAGTTCGCGAAGGTGTTCGGCACGTCCGGCGCCAAGGAAGAATTCCTGGTCGCCGAGGATCACGAGTTGTTCCCTGGCGCGAGTTATTGCGACGTTAACCCGATTGGGAATGTCCAAGAACCCCGCGGACTGGTTTCCGTTATGCCCGTTCCTTCTCATCATCAATATTACCATGTCAGCTTCATGGCCTTGGAACCGATCAACGGTCGCGACATTGATTTGGAGGTTTGGCGCGAGGAATAACCCTTTTTTGGGTGGTCCGAAAGCGCGCCGCAGTGCTTCCTTGAGGAGATTATATGGTTTAACGTAAAAACTTAAACAGGCGACTTCCCAAGGGTCTTGCATCCCCTCGCGATTGGCAGGCTGGGGGTTTTCCGCCGCCCATTCCTTGAAGTGCCGCAGAATTTTGAGGGTTAGGTCGATTTCCTCTCGGATTTGTTCGTCGGATTTGAGTGATTTGCCACCTGGCCCGCTGATGTCGATCCAGTGCCGTCGATTGGCCGCCGCGGTTTTAAGTTTAAACCCCCATCGGGCTTGGCGGCTAGGCTGCGTCACCGTATCTGAGTCATGGAGAGCGTTGTCCGCGTAAAAAAGTTTCCTAGGCAGTTTCGAAATGAAAGGATGCATCCGATGCTGGTGGTCCAGGGTGGCCATCCGGACTTTGAGGTCATTGCTGGCAAAGCCCGTCGTCAGCAGTGGGTTGTGTCGACGGGAAAGTCCGGCCAACACAGGGACGCCCCGCTGCAGGCATTCCAAGATGCTCGGGAGCGCAGTGTCGCTGATCATCAATATTTTTGACTGGAACGACTTATAGTCGTTCTGCGGTAGGCGGGCATAAACCTGCTGACTCAGGCCGACCGACTTGCCTTTTTCGAGCGCATGAATACGTGCCAGGCGCCAGGAGAGCTCTCTTGCCAGACCTCGGAACTGAGTTTTAGAAAACCTCTCGACCGGGCTTTCCTGAGACGGCCAGAGTTTATCCAGCATCTTTCGTTGTCTCATCTGGTGCCGTGTCGGTTCATCTTTATCGGCGGCGGGCTTTCCGTTCAAATCAAGGCAGTTGCTGGGAAGCTGGGGGAGCAAAGTTGTTTCAACGTCATCATCGACCAAGATGAGATTAGCCGTAGATGTAATGAGCCTAGCCGTTTGCGCGCCTGCTTCATCGAGCCATAAAGTCTGCGGGATAAATTGAACGTTCGGAATTTTAGGCCGCTCGCGCTCAGGTTTCCCTGCCCAGACGGTTTCCTCCAAGGCTCCCCGGGCTTTTAGTTCTCCAATGATGAGGCGATTGACCGTGTGGCTATGCCTGGCCAGCAGGGGGCGGCTCGTAGCCTGTTGCTTGATGCTCGGCCTGAGCCCGATGAGTTCGATGCAGAAGTTCAAGGCTGCCTGCAGGTCTGGCGTGAGTTGCGCGCGCAAGTTAGTCGTCAGTGCGTTATCATCAACGTAAGGGGCGAGCTGCTTGACGTCGCCGACGATAATCCACCGTTTAGCAAGGACGGCGGGTACTAGGAACTCCTGCACCAATGTCTTACTGGATTCGTCGATGATCAGAAAATCCCAGGGGGGGCTCATCGTCATCGGATCCTTAGGGTTCGGGGAGAAGCGAAACCAAGGGTGTCGGGTTGCCCCCATCACGGTAGCACAAGTCACATCCGCGCTTTCAACAATGATTTGATCGGCGGTCTTTTTTGCCTCATCGGATTCGCCTAGGCCCAGTGAATAACGTATGCCTTGGTTTAGAAAGGGCAGCCTAAGTTCGTCGTGCCTCCCCCCGTCGGCGTTGACCTTCAAGAGACTTATTTCGGGGTCTTTTTTCAGACGGTCGATGACATTGTCGATCGATGCATATGTGCTGCCGCACACGAGGATGCGTTTTCTTTTTCCGTCAGGGGGGCGCTTAAGTATCTGTTCGATTAATTCGCAAATCGCATGGGTCTTGCCAGATCCAGGAGGGCCTTCCAGCAGGCAAAAGTCAGGCGTACTCAAAGCTTTCCGTACGAAGTCCTTCTGTCGTTCAGTTCCGCTGGAATCAGGTTTATCTTTAGGCCAGCGAAACCATATTGGCTCAGGCACTTCCGTCATTTTCGGCCAGCCTGCGTTGGCCGGACTCCCCAACCTAAGCAGCGGGCCTTGGGTGACTAATGGTCGGTGGCAGAGCTGAAAGACAGCCCGGTATTGTTTCTTATAATCGGCACTACGATCCGACGGCACGATGAGGCTTTGGCTCGGGGGGGGTAGTTTCCCGCTCACTTCCAGGTTGTACGTCCCTTCGTGTTTGTGCGTAATCCGTGCTTTGAACTCCTCATAATAAGCTTGGCCCTGCTCCTGGCGGACTTCTTTCAGGAAGATGATTTCCTCACCGCTTTCTTCCATGAAAATATCTCTTGGGTCGACGGACCCATCTTCGGGATTTTCGTCCAGTAGTAGCGTGATGCTTTGGCTGAGACGATCTCCGTCTTCTTCGGATTCCAAGCGCCCGAGAAACTCGTATTCAAAAGAAAATAGCTCGTCGGCGGTTTTAAGTTGGTAACCCGCGGGGTCGGCATCTCCGGTTGCAACGTTGCCTTCGGCTTCGAGCTGGTAGGGCTGCCGGGCTTCATCGATGATTTCGGTGCGGGCGTTGCGTAGGTAATCGAACAAGTCCATGACCTTGAACATGACCTTCGCCTTGCCTGCAAATATTTCAGCTGGCGGGCGCGGGCCATCGAGCACCCAGAGCAATTGGCCTTTTCGCCTGATGACGCGCTTCAGCCTCACTTCAGCGCCGCTTTCGTCGGTCAATTGATCTTTACGTATCTTAGCTTCCGCTTTGATGACTTTGAGTCCGTCGAGCTCACCCCAGTCCAAGATGTCTCCAGCTTGCAGGGGGGGGGAAGTTGCCAGCATGCAGCTTTTCTCATCCGCGACTATCTGGGAGATGGTTACTCTCTCAGCGGTGCCGTCGGCCTTCGTGCGGTAGAGGATCTTTTTTGAAGGGAGCCTACTGTTGGATGTCAGTCCTTCGATGACTGTAGCGCTTTCCGGCATAGCCAGCAGGCACTCCTTGGGTTTCAGGGAAAGTGCGCATCCGGCGGAGGTGTATTTCCAGCGCAATGGAGCTCGTTCGCGCTTGGACTGCTCGGACTTAAGGCAGACATTCAGGTATTGTGCATACCTATCCCAGGTCGGGCGAGTTTCGGCGAAGAGTGCTACGGCCTCTTCGTCGCTTCTGGTGAGGGCCCGGAAGTGCAGAATGCTCAGCTGCGCTGGTGAAATCTCCGACATTAGTTTGCGGTGTCGCCTTTGGGGCGGAAGAAGCGGTTCTGGGCCGATTCGGTCGGCGTGAGGAGCGGCTTCTCGGATTGCTTGGGGAGGTCTTCGGGCTCACCTTCGGAGGCGGCTCGGGTGCGCTGGCCGGCCCACTTGCGCAGGTCCTCGATCTGGGTGCTCATGAGCACGGAGAGCGGGTTGGTCTGCTGGGCGACGCGGCTGAGGTATTCGCCGAGCGGCTTGGCTTTCGGCAGGTCCGCATACCAGTCGAGGAGCGCTTCGCGGACCATTTCTTCGAGTTCGGCGCCGGAGAAGCCCCGCGTCCGCTCGGCGAGTTCGTCCAGCTTGGCCTCGGTGGTCTTGTCGAGCTTGCGACGTTTCTGGAGGTGGATCTTCAGGATCTGGCGACGGACCGCCTGCGTGGGGAGGTCGACGAAGAAGATTTCGTCGAAGCGTCCTTTGCGGAGCAGTTCCGGCGGGAGCATGTCGATGCGGTTGGCCGTCGCGACGACGAAGACCTGCTCCTTCTTCTCCTGCATCCAGGTCAGGAGGGTGCCGACGACGCGCGCGGTGGTGCCGCCGTCGCTGCGGTCGGAGCTGCCCATGCCGGCCAGACCTTTCTCGATCTCGTCGATCCAGAGCACGCACGGCTCAAGGGCCGCGGCGACCTGCAGGGCGGAGCGGATGTTGCCTTCGGACTGTCCGACGATGCCGCCGAAGACTTTGCCGAGGTCGAAGCGGAGGAGCGGGTAGCTCCACTCTTTGGCGATGGCCTTGGCGATGAGGCTTTTGCCGCAACCTTGCACCCCCAGGAGCATGATGCCCTTCGGGGCTTCGATGCCTTGTTCCTTCGCCTGATAGGAGAAGGAGCTCTGGCGCTTCTTGAGCCAGACTTTGAGGTTTTCGAGTCCGCCGACGTCCTGGCTGAGGTTCGTCTCGGTCTGGAAGAACTCCAGGATCTGCGTCTGCTTGATGACCCGGGATTTCTCGTGGGCGATCTTGCCGAGGACTTCCGCTTGGTGGAGGCCGGGGTGTTCGACGTTCACCTTCGCGAACGCGAGTTCGGCTTCCATGACGGTCAGTCCGGAGGCGGCGTCGACGATGGCTTCGGTGTTATCCGGTAGTTCATGTCCCGACTTAGCCAGCACGGACTGGAGGATGGCCTGCAGCACGCCACGGCGCGGCAGGGGGAGTTCCAGCGTCGGGATGTCCTTGCGCACTTCCGGCGGGAGGGTCGCAAACGGCGAAGTGATCGCGACCAGGCGCTTGCTGCGGCTACGGTCGCGGGCCAAATCCTTCAACTGCGTCAGTAAGGTGTGGTTATCTTCCGTGAGATGACCGTGGAGATCTTCCACCATCCAGATGGCGTCGAGGTCCGCGTCCTTGCCGCCGATCGTGGCCAAGATGTCGCTCGCGCCGATCAGGGTGTTGTCGATGACGTCCTTCAGGTTATGACGGCCGGGTTCGATGGCGTAGATGCCCTTGGTGGGACTCCAGCCGACGATCGGTTGGTTCTTGTGGAGGCCTTCGGTCCGCAGCTCCAAAAGGCAGGCGCGCAGGCGCTCCCACTCGTGGGAGACCAGGTGGATGACACGGACGCCCGCTTCGCAAAGGAGCCGGAGCTCGTTCTGGAATTCCTTGTCGATGGGCATGTCCGCGGAGGGCGCAGGGGGCATGGGTTCGGTTTGCCCTTTTCAGGAGGGCGAGTCAACGGACGGCCGTCTAGAGGCATTATCCAAGAAGTCGCACGAAACGGGGGCCGGCGGGGCTTGGCGGGACGAGGGGCGGCCGAC
>JACCDG011799631.1_pt1 | contig 11012 bp, 12 predicted proteins | sample 7442471 | NCBI WGS metagenome assembly JACCDG01 (sample SAMN15323444, study PRJNA562643) | freshwater metagenome | isolation source: river surface water | place: USA:Blue River Watershed | collected 2017-08-17
AAAACTAATCTGCGCAGGGCTGTAAGCCGGGTTCTGTCTTCACTCGAAGTGAATCGAGCGGAGGCGATCATTCCTCTAGGACTGCCGTTACCAACAGCCTCAAGCGGTCTTACCCGAGAGCAAAGATCGAGCAGATCTTGGATGCTCCCCTATTTGACCTTGCTCCAGGTAGGGTTTGCCGTGCCACCTTTGTCACCAAAGGTGCGGTGGGCTCTTACTCCACCGTTTCGCCCTTACCGCGCGCGCTTTGCAGCGCACGAGGCGGTTTGTTTTCTGTTGCACTGTCCGTCACCCATTCCTCGCGAAATGGATGCCTGGCCGTTAGCCAGTACCTTGCTTTATGGAGCCCGGACTTTCCTCCCGCGCGAGCCTTGAGAGCTCAACGCCAGCGATCGCCCGCCCTGCGCAGAAACTTATTATCCTCCGGTAACACTTGCTACGGGAGCCTGAGCTCCCGAAGTCGGTACGAATAGGATCCGATGGCAGCTGGGACAGGAGTGCAGCACATTGCCCCGATGGATCTCGTTATACTGCTGTGGAGGCACCATCATGTTGCAACCCTTGCAGCGTCCCGCGATCGCAGGGACAATGCCTAGGCCCGCACGTTGCGCCCTCACTCGATCATACTGCGCCAAGGTACGGGGGTCGACGTTGACGGCAATCTTGTTGCGCTCGCCAGTCAGCTCCTTGATTTGGTTATCAAGCTTACCGATTTGACCAGAAAGAACCGAGTTCTGAGCATCGCGCTCGCTTTGTACTTTTGTAGCCTCGACCTGAAGAGTTTCGAGATCTTTGCCAGCGGTCTCCTGATCAGTGACGGACTTCTTAATCTGCTCATCCAAACTATCTTTGAGCTTCTTGAGCTGCTCGATCTCCTTAGAAACGGCCTGAAACTCTTGCGAGTTCTGCACGCCTTCGAGGCGTTGGCTGGAACGAGTCAGGCGATCCGTATTTAACTCTAAAGCCGCCTGGGTCTGCTTTCGCACTTTATCGAACTCTGAAACCGCATTGTTTTTGGTCGTCAGAGAAGTCTTAATCTTCACTAGCTGATCGTCTGTAGCCTTAAGGGAAGCAGGAAGCTCAGAACGGCTTTTCTTTAGTTGATCGATCTTAAGATCGATTTCCTGGACTTGTTCGAGGGACTTCAATTGATCTTTGAGCGGCAGCGGTTGACTCACGACTTTCCTCCCAAATGCACGATTCGCTGGGTGGGTTGATTCAAAATGATTGTTTCCAATCCCATCTGCGAAAGCCAAGTTTCCATCGTTTTAAGATAAAAAATTTCGCTTTCGCGATGTCCTAGTTCCATTACCGCCATTCCTCGACGATAGCCATCTAATGCTCCGTGGTAACCTGTTTCACCCGTAATAAACAGATCACAGCCGGCCTGGCTGGCGACTTCGACAAACGATGAACCCTTGCCCGCTGCAAACGCGAGTCGCTTGATCCGGCGAGGAGGGGGTTCCGTCAGCCAAAAGCCCTGAATTTGAAAGACCCTCTTAACATGTTCGGCCACCACTGAAAAGGGTCGTGGTTCATCAAATTCACCCCAGAACCCGTAACCTAGGCCTCTTACCAATCCGAGCGGCGCAGGTCCCTGCTCAACCGAGTAAAGATCATAGGCCACCTCCTCGTAAGGATGAGACTTGCTCAACGCCTTCAGCACCGACTTCTTCAACCCGCGAGGAATAAGGGTTTCAAGCCTGATTTCTTGAGCTTTTTCTAACTGACCCGGCTTACCTAAAAAAGGCTTTGTATCTTTACCGCCACGAAACGTGCCCTCTCCAGCCACCCCAAATGTGCATTGGTCGTACTGACCCACGTGACCAGCTCCTGCGAGGGACAACGCTTCTCTCACCTTCTCCAAATGAGTCCGCGGCACAAACACGACGAGCTTAAGAAGAGAGGATTCAGGAGCCTCCAGAAGTCGACCCCGGGGCTTAACCCCTAGGCCCTCGGATACCCCCTTCACTACCTCCAGAGCGCATTGGTCAAAGTTGGTATGAGAGGAGACAACGGAGATCCCCTTTTGAAGAGCATCAAATACAAGACCTTGCATCCCCCCGGAGGCCCCCACGATCTTTGATAGCCCTTTGCTCTTAGGGAAAATGCAGGGGTGATGATTCACGATCAGGCGATAGCCGCGCCTCTTCGCTTCTGCGATAGATTGGGCAGTCAGATCGATTGAAACAACCGCACCGCGAGTATTCCAGCCTGGATCACCCGCTAACAAGCCAACATTGTCCCATTTTTCGGCGGTACCGGACGGGGCCAAGAGTTCTAAACCACGAACGACGTCGCCGACAGTCAGTGTCTTTTTCTTAGTCTTGGAGCGATGCATCGGTAATCCAGGCTAATCCACCCGCCCCCGTTTAGCTACCGGCAATCCTGCTTGCACCCAGGCACTGTATCCACCCTTTACGGCGACCACGTCTTTGAGTCCGATATAATCGAGTGTTCTAGCGGCCACCTTGCTGCGGCGCCCGAACTGGCAATAGATGTAAAGCCGGAGATGCTCTCGCAATTTTGAGAGCTCAAGCGGAAGCTGAGATAAGGGGATATTTATCGAACCTGGAATCGCGCCTTCAGAGAACTCGCTAGGTTCCCGAACATCAACAATGCCGATTCCTTTCGACATGGACCCTAACTTACGCTCGAGCTTATCCACGCTAATGGTCGCAAATCCTGTGGGTCTCGCTGATTGCCGAGACGCCTTGTCCTTGAGAGATCGAAGCGACTGGGGATTCTCTGCGCGGAGATCTGGATTCTGAGTACGCTCCGTTTTCAATGTAGAAAAAGTGATCTCCACCGATTCGTGGCTAGGGAGAATAATGGTGTTGCCATCGAAGCGAGATAGGATGCCCTGAAGACTCTGCCAAAGAGTCTCAACGTTGCACATGGGAGAGCTTGGCGCAGCAGTCCGACCGATCCAAAGTGTGTCGCCCGTAAACAATAGCTCAGCCACTTTAAAGATCCTGGCTTCAGGGCTCTGCCCAGGAGTTTCAATAGCTTCAACGTCTACCCCCCCGAGCTGAGCCACGGCCCCAGAGTGCATACGACAGGAAGAGAACTCCTCAAGAAATCGTTCATAAGACCGATTTCGTGTCCGTGTCTCCATAAGAAGAGTCGGCTTTAACCCCTGATCCATCAAATAGGCTCTATAGTCGTCCATAAGTTCAATCAGTGGATCTACCCAAGCGCACTCCTTCGTATTCTTGTCGTAAACAAGATACGAGACCCACTCCTTAGATCGAAACTGCTTGAGACCAAGCGACAACATCGGGCACTGAGCCTATCAATCCTCTCGGCAAAGTGAAAAGGTGCGCCAAGTCAAATCAGTCCCAAGCACCTCCAACCTCAGTACCCAGCGAGAAAATTTTAGATGGGAATGAGGCGAATGCATCAATGCATCAATGCATCGAGAAGAGTAAGAGCACGGCCCTACAACAACTCTGTTTTGATTGCCCTCTCCCACTCTCACTTCGACACATCAGAATTGAGGATTCAGAAGCAAGTCTTCAGACTCGTCATACCGTCTTGCTGATCGAAGTCTCTCGAACACACGCCTGGGCACTGCTGGCCATCCGTTTGAGCATGAGCACCCAAACTTAGAAAACTGATTGTGACAACCAGCACTACAAAGCATACATTGAATTTCACGTGCTCTCACTTTAGTGATAAACGTTTCTAGGGGGGCCCTTAGCTCAGCTGGTTAGAGCTGTCCGCTCATAACGGATAGGTCGCTGGTTCAAGTCCGGCAGGGCCCACCACTTGACGTCCTTCGATACTTGGCAAGCTTGTACACGCGCCTGACCAGTACGCCTCATGAAATCCCGCTCAGAGCTCAGACCTAGAAACTTAGCTCGCGAGCCCGCCAAAACCATCAACGCATTGACGATCTCTGCAGATCGAAAACCTAGTCAACAAAAGCCTTGAGCAGCTTGGCGCGCGAAGGATGTCTCAACTTGCGCAGTGCTTTTGCTTCGATCTGACGGATACGCTCACGGGTCACGAAGAAATCCTGTCCCACTTCCTCAAGGGTGTGGTCTGACTTCTCACCGATACCGAAACGCATGCGCAGAACCTTCTCTTCACGTGGAGTGAGAGTAGCAAGCACCTTGCGAGTCTGCTCGGACAAGTTGATATTCATCACAGCCTCGGCTGGATTGATGATCTTCTTGTCCTCGATGAAATCGCCCAGGTAAGAATCTTCTTCTTCACCGATAGGCGTTTCGAGCGAGATTGGCTCTTTAGCGATCTTTAGGACCTTACGGACCTTATCGACCGGAAGCTCCATCTTAACGGCGACTTCTTCAGGGGTCGGTTCGCGACCCAACTGTTGAACAAGCAGACGCGAGGTCCGGATCAACTTGTTGATCGTCTCGATCATATGGACAGGGATACGGATCGTGCGTGCTTGATCGGCGATCGCGCGAGTGATGGCTTGGCGAATCCACCAAGTCGCGTACGTCGAGAACTTGTATCCGCGGCGGTACTCGAACTTGTCGACGGCTTTCATGAGGCCGATATTGCCCTCCTGAATGAGATCCAAGAACTGCAAGCCGCGGTTGGTGTACTTCTTCGCGATCGAAACAACGAGGCGGAGGTTGGCTTCAACAAGCTCACTCTTGGCCTGGTCGGCCTTGCGCTCGCCGATTGTCAAAGTGTCGTGAATGCGACGAAGCTCATGGATTTCGATGCCAGACTCTTCTTCGAGCTTGGCGATCTTCTTCAGAAGCTCGTCGTCTTGATGCACCAGTTGATTGAGCTTAGGCTCAGTCACATCATAAAGCTTACAAAGCCCTGGTAGGGTTTCAGCACCCTTCCTGAATTCGCGAACGAGCTCTTTCATCTGCTTAGGCTCTTTAAAGCCTAAAAAGTCGTAAACTTTCTTACGCTCGTCGAGGATATCCTTACTGCGTGCCCAGAATCCCTTGATGCGAGCCGAGAGATGATTGATCGTCTTGCGATTAAAAGCGATGTCTTGAAAAGCAGCTTCAACCTGCTTCTCGCGCTTCTTGATCTCCTTAACGACTTCATCCCGTTTCTTCGCGGGTAGCTTCTTACCATCAGCTCCGATCTCTGGCTTCTCATCGGATTTTTCCTGATAAGAAAGCAAAGCTTTGACCTTGGAGATCGCGTTGAGAACTTTATCGAGGTACTTCTTTTCGTCGTCGGCGGAGACTTCTTCGTCCACACCGCGAATCACATCTTTCACCTTAGTGCGGCCAGTTTCGAGGCGCTCACCCAGATCCACGATGGCAAGTGTGCCGAGCTTGGAGGCGAGAAGCGCGCGAAGGATTTCGACTTCGCCTTCTTCGATGCGCTTGGCGATTTCAACTTCGCCTTCGCGAGTGAGCAACGAGACGCTGCCCATCTTTTTCAGATAAAGCTTAACGGGATCCGCGCCGCGCGCATACTCAGCGGCCGCAGGAGTTTCTTCAGCTTCCTCGCCAGAAGCCTGAGCAGGCTGCATCCCAAGCGGTGCGTCTTCGTTTTCTTCGTCACCGTCTTCTTCAGACTTAGGACGCTTTGTAGAATCAATAACCTCGATCTCGTTTTCACCGAGGAGGCTCATCACTTCGTCGATCGCCTCAGGTGAGATGATCTCAGGAGGAAGGAGCTCGTTCACTTCAACAAACGTTAGGTATCCACGCTGGACACCCATGTCGATGAGCTTCTTGATCTCTTTGTTATTTTTGAGTGCGGAGCCACTTTCGGATTTTTTATCTGAGCCTTTATCGTGGTGATTCGCGTGATTCGAGGGCGCCTGCAAGGGCCCGTGGGTATCTTTAGGCTTCGTCATAGAAGCTGTTAAACTCCTTTATCTTGCGCTGAACGTCAAGGTATTCCTTCATCCACTTCGAATGTAACTCAGCGTCCTTCTTGGCTTCTGCGTCAGCTAGCGCCGCCGTGATTCGATGCGAAAAACGTGCCCAAACTTTTGCCAGTCCACGATCGAGTGTCACCCGAAAGTCATCGCGCTCGACCATGGGCTCAGATGACACCAGAGCTTCGGTAAGAATTGAACGAACTTGGGGGTCAAGTTCCTCATTGAGGACAGTCTCTGGAGCGGCCCTAAAACGCTCAATCACACCGGGCGAATTCAGCAGCATCGTGATGAACTCACGAGCTGGCAGATAGTCGAAAAGTTCGTCAAGTGTCCAGGATTTGGGCAATTTTTCGCGTGCTTCTGCGAAAAGCGCCGAAAATTCGCCCCCTCGCGCCATTCCCGCCAGGAGCAGACGATCCGAGGAGCTCAACTGAGTGAGTGGAGCACCTTTAGGCCTCGCCCCCTGGGTTGGGCGCTGACCTTGCCCTGAGTTGGGCCACTGGCGCTGAGTCGTCGAAGAAGACCCCATTGACCTGGCTGAGGAAGCCCTGACCTCAGGCAAAGGTTTACCCATCGCTTGTCCGAGGAGAGCCCGAGAGACCCCAAGACCTCGCTCGACTTCGTCAATCCAGACTTCTCGACCCACCGGGTCTTGATACCTGCCTAGCCAGGCAGCGACTTTCTTAAGCGCCACTGTACGAGCTTCAGGCCCCTGTTGCGCGGATTGGATCTCTTGCTTAAGCCGAGTCGCCAGCAATGGCTGGGTATTACCTAAGATCGATGCCATGCGTACGCGACCCTCGGCCACAGGCTGCCCCGTTGTTTGATCAAAAAGCAGCTCATCGGGGTCGAGCCCGTCGGGAAGCGAAGCTCCGTGCAGAACCAATCCGTGATCGAGGCCCACTTCCATCGCACGCTCAGTAGCTGAGATACCTGCCCGATCGCCATCAAACAGGATCGTGATCTTATGCGCGAACCGTCTAAAGATCGCCAAATGCTCAGGGGTGAGAGAAGTCCCGCAGGCCGCGACGACGTTTTGAAAACCAGCAGCATGAAGCGCAACAACGTCAAAGTAACCTTCGACGAGAATGACTTCGCCCTTTTCGCGAATATGCTTTTGAGCTTGAAATAGCCCGAAGGCAAGTTTGCTTTTTTGGAATATCTGAGACTCAGGCGAGTTCATGTATTTTGGGTCATTGGTCGAGCTCGCTTGCGGCTCAGCTCCGGCCTCAGCAGGAAGAGTTCGCCCACCGAAACCGGCGACGCGCCCACGCATATCGATGATCGGGAACATCGCCCGATTGCGGAAGAGATCGAAGTAACCGCAACCCCCTGGAGTCTGCTTAGTAGAAGGGCGGATGAGACCTAGCTCCACGGCTTGCGGAAGCGGGGCTTTTTTCTCTATAAAGTGGCGAGCGAGCGACTCCCAAGACGCAGGAGCCGCACCCACTTTGAAGTTTGCAGCGACATCACCCTGCACTCCACGCCCGCGAAAATAGCGATCAGCCAGGCTGAACTGCCCAAGTTGCTGACGGTAAAACGCCATGGTGAATAGATTGAGCTTAAAAAGGAGATGGAGCCTTTCTTGCGCCTCCTGCCGACGACGCTGAACCTCGGGGTCGTCCGACGAAGATCCATCCCCCCAATCCTTTGGCAGAGGAATGCGCGCGCGCTCCGCCAACTCTTCGACAGCCTCAGGAAAGCTGATGCCATGGATCTCCTGCACGAATGTGACGAGGTCGCCGCTCTTCTTGCAACCGTAACAATGATAGAGCTGCTTTTGCTCGTGCACGCTGAACGAAGGCGATCGTTCAGAGTGAAAAGGACAAAGCCCCGAGTGGTTGGCTCCCGACTTGCGCAATACAACATGCTCACCCACGACCTCGAGGATGTTGACGGCTTCTTTGATCGCCTTGAGTAGGTCTGAAGAAATCTTTCCTGAGCTACGGCGTTCAGACTTCATGCATCCCTCCCTTCAAAGATCTTTGAATTTGAGCTTTTTTACCTATTGAATTGAATTCGACCCTGCTGCTTGAGGATACCTTGGCATTCTCAAGGGCTCGCGGCGTCTTACTTCGAAACGAATGTGACGCAGGATCATCTGCGCGATAAGCTTCGGTCTCAACAATACGACCAGCCGCCTCACTCAGGCGATTGCGCACCACTAAGACCTTGCCTATCAAATCGCGCGCGACGAAGAGCGTGTTTCGCTCAAAGAACGTGCGATCAAGTACCGATGCGCTCCTTAACGATTTGGTTGACCAGTTTTCCATCAGCCTTTCCTTGCACCTTAGGCATCAAGAGCTTCATCACATTGCCCATGTCCTTGGGACCCCCTGCTTTGCTCTCGGTCACTGCCCAATCCACGAGCTTGCGGATCTCGGCTTCATCCATTTGTGCAGGCATGAAAGAAAGCAAGAACTTGGCCTCGGCTTCTTCCTTAGCAACTAAGTCAGTGCGGCCGCCTTGCTTAAACTGTTCGATCGAGTCTTGGCGCTGCTTTAGGGAGCTCGAGATTATTCTTTGCACAGCAGCATCATCGAGATCAACCTTGTCATCAATCTCCTTTTTGCGGATCTGCGCGTGAAGGTTTCGGCAATAAGCCAGACGATCCTTGTCGCCCGACTTCATTGAAGCTTTCATCTGCTCGGAGAGACTCTCTTTAATTGTGGGCATGGGTAGGAATGGGTCCTTTCTCGAAAAAGAAGGGCGTATCAGGGTGGGCTAGAGAGAAAAAGGGCCCTCTTCGAATCTCGAAAAGAGCCCTCTTCCAAATTTAAAATTAACGAAGAAAAATCAGGCGCGGAAAGGCTTAGCTTTCTTCACCAGGCGCTTGCGCGCAGCAGCGTCCTTCTTCTTGCGCTTCACGGAAGGCTTTTCATAAGCCTCACGCTTGCGAACTTCCGAAAGGATGCCAGCTTTTTCGCACTGCTTTTTGAACTTTTTAAGAGCGGCCTCAAAAGAGTCGCCTTCACGAATTACGATTCCAGGCATTGTAAGTGTCACCTCCCCTCGGGATCATGGGGTTTGTTTGAAAGGACATCTTATAGAAGGGGCTTAGACAAAAAGCCAGCTTCATCCCAAAGGGCGACGATAAACCCGCCACCGCCTGCGCCGGTCAGCTTGGTAGCCAGCGCACCCTTCGAAATCAGAGCTTTTTCTAAGGCTTCGGCTTCTGGCGGTACAAGCCCCCACTGTCTAAAACACCCCTGAGCTTGGGTCATCGCACGTGCAACATCGAGCAATCCTTGCGTTTCCTCACCCTGATCAAAGACCTTGAGGCCATCAGCCGCGACTCGAGATGCCACTGACATTTGCTCATCGATTCGCGCACCCAGAGCGGGTGACTGCCCACGAAGGCGCTCGACTTGCTCGACACAATCTTTGGTCCGAGCCCTTAATCCCGTGTCATGAAATGAAAACCTAGGAAGCTTGCGCACCTCCAAAGGTGCTGGACCGCTCTGACGGGTAAACAAGATCGGGCGTCCCGCTAAGATGGCTGCGACATCCATCCCGCTCGAGCGGCCATGAAACTGATCCTCAAACCTCGTCGCGGTCGCAAGATACTGATCTTCAGAGATCTCACAAGGCCCACTTACCCAGCGAGTCAGCGCCACGCAAAATGCTGCAGAAGAACCCAGGCCCGCTCCCACTGGGATGGTGCTCTGAATCGAAAAACTCCCTTGCGGCATCTCAAAATCCTGTTTAGCTGCATCACGTTCACTTTTTAAAATCGAAAACAGACCATGCACCGCCGACTCCGACTCAGGAGGATCAAAGAATAGACGACCTTCGTGGCCCTTTTGTGGTGCAGGTGTATAGCGCAAAAATAGGTTAAAATCCGAATGGGGGATCGCGAGGGCCATCGCCCCTCGGAGAACGGCGTGCTCGCCAGCCAGCACCCACTTGCCAGACACACGCGTTTCGAATGAACCCCATCTCACTGCTTGACCTCCTGACCGCGGAGAATCTCAAAACGAGCGCCCAAACCCGGGCGATCTTCTAGTATCGCTTGCGCACCAAACCTCTGCTGGAGCTCTTTGCGCCAAGACTCCGCGCTAGCGGCTTCGACAATCACATGCAGGTTGGGACCCGCATCCAAAGTCACGATCGGCGGCGTGCCGACAGCGTTAGGCTCAATTCGCGGAGCAAACCAGTGCAAGGCTTCGATCGTGCCAGGCTGCCAATAGCTGAACGGCTCGGCGCACGTATGAAAAAGACTGTGCATCTCCCACGACTCCGTCCAACTCAGACGCGCCACACGGGGGAGGTCCCCAGCCTCAAGCGCGGCTTCGAGCTGAGCGAGTCTCGCGGCGGCACGCTGGGGACGATCCTTCCACAGAGGCGATGTTTTTACACGCGCATGGGCTTGCGATGACGAAACCGACTTGGCTTGGTCGCTAATGAGGATAACGAAGTGGGCGAGATCAGGCAGCTTCGAAGCTACCGTTCGAGTCTCTTCTCCTTCCCAGCGCACCCAAGGACCTTCGAAAGAGCGGCATGAACTTCCTGAGCCTTCTCGCGAAATTCGAGCGACGGAGCGCCTCAAGGAGAAGCCATCTTCCCATTCGCGTTTAAACTTTTCTGGATCCGTCGAACAAGCTGCGGCTACCGCAAGAGTCAGCGCCGCAAAACTCGATGCGCTCGAGGCGATTCCCGACGCTTCGGGAAAAGTGTTAGCGCTACGAAGGATGAGGGCGCGATCCGGACGGGGACTCAAGGCGCGAACTTTTTCTGCGTGCTTGAGCACTTTGGCTAGGCCGGAATCACCCAATCGGGGCACCCGCCAACTCGGCTCTGCGCTCGAAAGCCTCGGTGCTTCGGAGATCCAGCGAATCGAACCGGCTTGATCGCTTGCCTCGACTTCGACCCACGTGCAAAGGTCATTTAGCGTCATCGATAGACTAGGATTCTCGGGCAAGTTGCCGGGAGCATCCTTTTTGCCCATGTACTTGATGAGAGCGATGTTAGAAGGAGCTCTTGCAGCGATTCGAAGGTGCCTCATAGGGTTTCCCACCGCGTGCCTGGCTCATCAGTGATCCCTCTACAGACCAGTTTGAGGTTTCTAGCCTGAGCTGCCTCAATCACATGAGCTTGGGCATCGAGCGTTTCACACATCACAATGAGCGCATCGGCCTGCAGCGCACCGGCCCCCTTCACTCCAATGACGCCAGAGATC
>JACCDG011089370.1_pt1 | contig 11005 bp, 15 predicted proteins | sample 7442471 | NCBI WGS metagenome assembly JACCDG01 (sample SAMN15323444, study PRJNA562643) | freshwater metagenome | isolation source: river surface water | place: USA:Blue River Watershed | collected 2017-08-17
AATGAATACCGCAGTTCACAAACCCATGGCTTGTTGTCCTTGGTAGTGGCAAGTGAGAGATGAATCACCTCAGGAATGTATGCTCGGATGGCTTTTTCTATATCCATAGTATCTATACTGTAGCACTATTTTTATCACCAGTACAAATAAAAACCCACAATTGACATCGTGGGTTTTTATTTTTTATACCGCGCGAGAACTCGCTACATCGGCATCGTCATTGTCGCCCCATATCCAAAAACCTCTGGATTTACCATACCAAATATCATCGCAATATGGGCAATAATCAGAAATAGTCCTACAAAGATCGCATGAAGTTTAAGTTTCTGCTGCTCATCTTTGCCTTTGCCGATAACACCAAGCTCAAGAAGCGCCATACCGCCAAGTGGTATTACACCAAGCAGGTAGGACCCGACCGCAATAATATCTGCACCTCCTCGCCATCCACCATTCATGGTAAGCGGGATAACTGCGTGTTTGAAGAGATAGATGAATACGCCGACAAAGTAGATACCAACAACGATACTGGCATACCGGTTGATCCTACGTGCCAGACTATTCATATTTCTGGTAAAGAGTAAGTAGAGCTCGGTAACTGCAATTGTCTCAGCGAGTACAACTGGGATTACCATAAAGAATAAGAGGTTCCATGGCTGATTGGTTGCCAAGAGTTCCATATAATGTGTCATTGTCATAATAGATAGTGTAATTAGAATGTATAATATCGAACAGTATGACGACAAACTAAAAAACCTTGGGGTTAAGAATGCCACTAGAAAACAACCTCGTGAATAAATTTTCATGAAGCGGTCTGATATGCGTACGCGCGCGAGCAGTATTGGGTGGACGTAGATTGAGTATAAAAAAGACAAAAAAGTATGGGAGAAGTACCACAACCGATACAGCAAGAGTGACACTGACCAACGATTGCCATGCACTAACATGATCAACAACTGACATGGTGCAGAGTGCCTGTTCCCCTATCATAAACGGGCAATGATTCATCCCCGACATCGAATGGTGCTCCATAGATGACATCACAACAAGACCAAATACCGCCAGGAGCATATACCCTACCAACGCAGCCCCGGTAACCATACCTCCAAAGGATTTCATATATTGAGTGTAGCACATGGGATTATATTAGGACCTCAGGAACTGTTGACATCTTCTGTTTTTTAGGTAAAGTGAACAAAACGTTTTTTATGATACAAAGAATAACAACCTTCAACAAATCAAACACTTCTTTTGACCACTACATGCTCGGTGTCAGTCTGTTTAATGGGTATTTCAAAGATGCAACTCTCTACAAAATGGCTTGCTGGGCAATGCAAAATCTCCCTACATTCCACTTCTTTGTTGCGGACACTCCGACCGTACACACATTTGAAGCATTTGGCTACACACCCGAGAAAGCCCGCCAAAAAATGCAAGCACAATCACGCTATGTGAAGAACAAGCTTTTCCGTGTACTGGAAGCGGTCCGAGTGAAGGACCCAACGCAACACATCATTGACGGAGCATGGCTTGGAGAAAACGCTACCTTTTCCAAACTTCACCAGCACCACACAGAATTGTATGAGCACTATGGGCTGTTCAAGGATGCATGCCTGCAAACAAGTCAGCAGTATTACCAGGATTCATCGCACCAGTATGTGAAAGAACAGAATGCTACGTTTGATGCCACCATCGCTTCAAAGTATATTGTATGGGAACTACCAGTGATATGTAAAACAACTGAAATTCTCAATGTAGACTCATCCCTGTTCTGTTATCACAAACCCATGCCTATCCTGCAGCAAATTTTCGGACTTGAAAATGAACTATCGCTCCTTACCGATGAAGGAAATGGTTTTGGATTATTAAAAGAAGTGTAAGATTTAAAACATCGAACAAAAACCAACGGCCACTTTATTTATAAAGTGGCCGTTATTTTTTAGAAACCCGTGGTTTTTTTAGTTTTGCTTTTGGTAATCCTTCTGCAATAGCAAACAATATATCAGGAAGTTCGTGAATCTGGGAAAGCTGGGATTCTTCCACAACATAATGCAGCTTTGCCCCAGGAAATGGTGCATCTTTTTCACACAGAGCCTCAAGCTCCTGACTTGCGGGTACTATCTTTACATACAACTGATCATCACAGACCAATGCAACCACTTTACCATCTGCATAGAGCGCATACTCGCCAAACATTGCCCTCGTGGTAAATCGTTCGGGAAGCCCAAGTTTTTCGAGAATGAACTCAATAGTTTCTTTTTGGGTAGACATACTACGATACGAGATACACTGCCAGCAAAAACAATCCACCCCACCATCCAATATCTGAAATGATAAGACTCACCATGATTTTCTTCTGCCATGATACAGGCAACAATTCTCCTGACCTCCCCTCCTTTTCACGTTGCAATAAAAATGGACTCACTTTGAAAGAAAGGAAATATCCATTTGCAATCAGAACGAGCACGATGACGGAGTGAATAAATGGAATACCTGAAAATGACGCATGCCGATAGAATACGAGTCCACCAATAACGGCAAGTATAATACCGACCCAAATCATTGGTTTGGTAACCTTGTGTGTTCGAGTCGTCGCTTCAGTCCAGTATGAAGACGTGCGCCCAAGAAATCCATGAATATCTATCACCGTGACCGCCCCAAGCCCGATGACAAATCCCATCAGAATCCCAAACAATCCTATCGCATCAATCCATAGTTGTGTTGTCATATAGGTATTCTACACTACCCTCGTCGCGCCGCCTCAATTGCTGCAACATCGATCTTCTTCATTGTCATCATTGCATCAAATGCACGTTTTGATTCTGCGCCACCAGCTCCGAGTGCGTCCATCAGTGCACGCGGGGTGATCTGCCATGACAATCCCCATTTATCTTTACACCATCCACAGTTACTCTCCATACCCCCATTACCGACGATTGCATTCCAGTACCGATCTGTTTCTTCTTGATCGTCTGTTGCAATCTGAAATGAAAACGCTTCGCTTTGCTTGAACATAGGACCACCATTGATAGCCATACACGGGATACCGCAGACCGTAAAATTCACTGTTAATGCCTCACCCTTTTTGCCATCCGGGAAGTCGCTCGGCGCATAGAAGACATTGTTTACCGTACTATCGGGAAATGTCGCTGCATAAAAATTCGCTGCACTTTCTGCGTCCTTTTCAAACCACAGACAGATTGTATTTTTTGGTGTTGTATTCATAGGTTTAGTTTACTGTGTTTAGGGAGAATGTACAAAATGATTAGAGCTTGAAGTGATGGATTTGGTATAATTGACAATATTTAAAATACTTGTAATATATAAAGAAATATTTACATCATCTAAAACTAAACATATGCCAAAAGATGGGGCAATGCCCGAACTCGATATTAATAAGGCAGTTGAACTGTTTCAATTGAATTTAACCCCAAGTAGAATTGATATGATATCAGTACCTATGAAAAACACGGTAATTGATTGGAAGATATGCCAACGTTGTTGTACCGCTGTTCCAAAAGGTCATAAATTTTGTAGTACATCTTGTGAGCAACTTTTTAAACAAAGAAAATAATTGCCACAAAATTCTTCAACCTATCTTATTTGATACACCATAGTAGTATGGTGTATTTTTATTTACTGGAGATCTAGATCAACAAAGCTCTTACCAAATTGAACAGCATAAGAAATTCCATAAAGTTCTTCTTGGTATAAAAAATCCTATCGAAAACAAAGATGTTGATATAAGGAACTATACGAAGTTCATCTTGAGAGACGGATCGATGGATGAGAAGCGAGAAATGCTTTTAAGTGTTAATGGAATGTTTTATATACAGAACAAAAAACTTTACCTAACAGTAAAACGAAATGGGTAAGGCACAAAGTCATGAGCGAACTTGTTCAAATCATTCATTTTTAGTGGTGAAAAAATAAAATCAAAAGAATGATGTGAAAGATTATAATTAAAAATACCTACAAGTACTCTATTTGCAGATAAAACTTCCTCTTTTTCTTTACGCCATGTAATATGTACACTAATATCTTTTGCCAATGGAAAAAATATTTCCACAAATGGACTCGTTAATGATTTTGGAGAAGTGTAGACATTTAATCTCTCTGGGGGGACAAAAAAGGTTACGGGGTTATCAGAAGTTATAAAACAGTCTGAATCAGATTTATAGATATTAAAAGTCATGTTGTGATAGATATCAGCATGGTAATCCAAGCTCAATGTAATCATTTGCAGAAAAAATCCATTTGGATAATCAATCTCTACATGATGATCATTTGCATTATTTATCGCATCTTGAATTCTTCGTAATTGTTCATCAGTAACCTCATACCCTAATTCTTCTTTACAAAAATGAGAAAATTCTTCAAAAGTCATATTTCCAAAACGCCTTCTGACATCGTGCAACTCAATAACGGAACGCATTTCTTCCACCTCTGCTTTGAACTGGGGCGTTCGCACACGCATAGATGCTATAAAAGGACAGAGTTTATCTTTTATTTCTCTAGGAATTAATGATCCTACAGGAATTGATCTTATATCTTCCAAAAGTCCTGTATAGTACCGCTCTCCATACTCATAAAATAACTGCTCAAAATCATCACTTGTTATGTCAGGAATCTCTGGATTGTATAAATTATTCTCCAGACCAAAATTTCTTAATGCAGACTCACCTCTAATTTCAACAATTCTCTGCTCTGGTGTAATACCCTCTCTAAAAAACTTCTCTCCTTTTTTATACATGAAAAGTTTTTCATCTAAAAGAAAGTGTTTTAGATAAGTCTGGGGAAGATAATGACTTCTTACAGTATTGGCAGGCATATGATTAGAATTAGCAAAGTCTACTTCCTAACTCCACAACTTCTTCTGTGAAATCTCGACATTATTTCCTGCAGGATCACGGAAGAAAAAAGACTTTGCGCCATTTGCATATCCTGGCCACGGATCGATCTCTTGCTCTATTTCAATACCTTTATCAATAAACAATTGCTTCCAGTCATCATATTCATCGTCATCAATTTCAAATGCGAAATGTTGTGCCCCTGTTGCTCCATGATGTGGCGGCAGTTGTGTTTCCTGAGAAGTCATTGACCGGTTCATGATCACGAGAACGCTTTCTCCACATCGCAGAAAAACACCTCGAGGAAGGGATTTTTGCATGACTTCAAAATTAAAAATATCTTGATAGAAATTGAGCATTTCTTCAACATCATCGCAATAGATAACCGTTTCAATAATTTTGTTTATTTTCATAACATTGAGTATATCAATACTCTTTTATAATACGCTCTATGCAAAACCCATAAATATTGCACGGACGCGTCTCGTGCGTCTCTCTTATTGGCTGGGGAACTAGGACTCGAACCTAGATAAACGGAACCAAAATCCGTTGTCCTACCATTAGACGATTCCCCAATATTGCTTCGTCCCTATGACGAATGCATTGTTTTATACCACGAAAAGCCTACGCTTTCAATTCGACCCCAGTCATCTCGATGAATGCGAGTTCAAGCGGCAATGCAGGAATAGACGCATACGCGATGCGCTCTATAGCAGTGATGAGCGAGACGATACCACGGGATGAGATGGTCTCGATGTTCTCCACTGCCCCGCGCTTGATGATCTCGAGGTATTGCTCGCCGTGCTCGGCCTCAAGGGTCGCACGCATTGCCGGTGAGTAGCGATACATGAGCGAGTGGCGCATGGTGTCGAGCAGGAGCTGGGCGAGGAGCATCATGTCGGTATGGTGCGTGGTTGCGCGGCCAAGCGTCGCGTACGCCGCGTCGATGTTGCGGTCGATGAGTGCGGCGTAGAGATCCTGCAGAAGTGACAGTGACGGTGCACCAGTGACGGTCTCAACGAGCTCGCGAGTGACAGTGCGACCCTTTGCAGCGGAGAAGACTTTCTGAAGGATGCTGTAGGTGTCGCGGAATGACCCGTCTCCGAGGAATGCAATGAGTGTCGCACTCTCTGCATCTACTGCAACTTTTTCTTCTTTTGAAATACGCATGACCATCTCTGCAAGTATCTTTTCATTTGGTTTGCGGAATGAGAATACCTGACAGCGCGAAAGGATCGTCTCTGGTACCTTTGCAAGCTCGGTCGTCGCGAGGATGAATATCACGTGAGCAGGTGGCTCCTCCAGAGTCTTCAAGAGTGCATTGAATGCATGGTTTGAAAGCATGTGGACCTCGTCGATGATGTACACCTTATAGGCAGATGAAAATGGAAATGCGCGAACGCCTGCACGGAGCGTGTCGATATCTTCGACACTGCGGTTTGATGCCGCATCGATCTCGATGATGTCTTCGTCTGCAGTGCCAAGTGCTCGGGCGAATATGCGAGCTACTGACGTCTTGCCGGTACCACGAGAACCGGTGAAGAGATACGCATGAGAGAAGTTCTGATTCTCAATAGACTGCGTGAGCACAGAGACGATATGCTCCTGCCCCACGACTTGTGCCCAGTCCTCAGGGCGGTATTTACGGTATAAGACTTGGTTATGCATGGCTATAGTCTATCAGAGTGTGCCGAAAAATCCGAAATCACTGATTCGACAGTTGCAGTATCAGGCGCATCCATCAACTTCATCCGCAATTCCTTCGCACCAGCAAAGCCCGTGCAGTATGCCTTGTAGTGTTTTTTCATGATGGCAGGGCTTTTGATATCGCCGAGTTTTTCTTCAAAAAGTTTTGTATGTTCTACCAATACTTCGAGTCGCTCACGCACCGTGATCGGTTTTGTTTGTGAGACTGGAGCTTTGCGTCGTGTATCAAAATATTTCCCGATGAGTGGGAGTTTGCGAAGCCATGCAGAACGACGCTGTGGGAGTGCAGCAACGACTTCCCTGCTCGCATCAAAAAACCATGGATTACCAAACAGTGCACGTCCCACCATCACGCCATCTGCACCGCTTGCCGCTGCTTTCTTTTTTCCATCGGCAAGACTTGTCACATCTCCATTTCCGATGATAACAGTGTGTGGTGCAAGTTTGTCGCGGAGTTTTACTACGTTCTTGAGTCGTGACCAATCTGCCGGAACATTTGAGAGCTCTTTGCGGGTGCGCACATGCACGGTAAGAGCCGCAATATCACATGAGAGGAGTAACGGAATCCATTGATCAATCTGTATCTGGTTGTACCCAACACGAGTCTTTACTGATACAGGAATGTCTTTACCTGCTGCTTTGATACCACGCTTTGCAGCTGCGATTATTTTCACTGCGATCTCCGGTGTCTTGATCATTGCCGCACCTGCACCTTGCTTCTCAATCGTCTTGTCTGGGCAACCCATGTTGATATCCACCCCATCAAATCCAAGCTCGGCACAGAGCTTTGCGGCACCTTCCATATTTACTGGATCAGCCGAGAAAAGCTGCGCAACGATCGGTCGTTCGGCTTCACTGTATTCGAGGTCACGTCCGAGTATTTCCCTACCTTTACTCATCAATCCATTTGCAGACACAAACTCGGTCCACATGACATCAGGCTTGCCATAGCGTGTCAGCAGTACACGAAATGCCGCGTCGGTCACATCTGCCATCGGTGCGAGGACGAAAAATGGAGTCTTTTGTTTTTTAATTGTTTGCCAGAAATTCATTATTGAAATTACTATTGAAACTTGTACACTACTTTATTTGAAAATCTCAGATCGAGATATTCGAGGATTTTTGATGAGTCCGCATATTGTGCACGCAATGGATCAGTGCGCAATGCTGAAAACAATGCTTCAAGTGCAGTATTCACGTCACGCGTTGGATCAATCTTCATCACACTTGGTCTGCCGTGATGCACAAATGCAATCGAGAGTTCGTGCTCTGATACAAAGTCAAACGACTGTGGATCGATAGAAATCGCACGCAACTTCTCATCGAGCATTGTCACAAGTGCAAGCTGCTCGGAACTGATCGGCGTAAATGGATAGACAGCAGTCTCCCCTACAAAAATTTTTAAATACGCATCTCCAGAGAAATACGGTGCCGGCGCAAAAACAGTACCGAGCTCATCCATAAATGAACATCCGTCCGTTTCTGAAGTCCGCTGGCACCAGAGATACTTGCCTTCGTATTCAACAGCATCGACAGTGAGCGCATTCATTGCGCTGCGATTTACTTCTACTTCCTTGAACCGAGGAAATGCCGTATGCACAGCGCGAGCTATACGTTTTGGGTGCACAAGTAATATGCTTGCCTTTGGCATGAGCGAGAGATATTTTCCTTCAAGTGGTGCTTTCACAAAGAGAGAGACTTCCTCCGGATCAGCAACTTGAGTTCCATTGACCACTACATCCGTCACCTGCCACTTCGGTATACGTGTGAGCAATACAAATCCGACGAGCACAACAGCTACACTGGCAATCACTATCACGCGTTTCCACGGAAATGATTTTGGGTCAGGCTTTGCAGGATCAACCTTCAGAACCTTGGAGTGATAGGTGCGTTCGTACATGACTAGCCGATATAGTCCTTGCCCATGTATGGGACAAGTACATCAGGGACTTTGATTCGACCATCTGCCTGTTGGAAGTTTTCAATCAATGAGACGAGGATGCGCGGAGTCGGGATCGCAGTACAGTTGAGTGAGTGCGCATAGCGAGTCTTGCCTTCTGCATCCTTGTACTTGATACCAAGACGTCGTGTCTGGAAGTCATGAAAATATGATGCTGATGAAATCTCACGATACACTTCTTCTTTTGGAACCCAGAGCTCGATGTCATACATCTTTACCTTGCCGAGACCCATGTCACCTGTTGATGCATTGAGTACTTGATATGGAATGCCGAGAGATTCGATGAACTGTTCAGTACTACCATTCATTTCTTCATGCCACTTCACACTTTCTTCATGACTTGCTTCACAGAGCACGACTTGTTCTAGTTTATAGAATTCGTGAACACGGATGAGTCCTTTTACATCCTTGTTGTAGCTGCCGACTTCGAGACGGTAGCACGGAGAAAATCCGAGCATCTTGATTGGGAGCTGTTCTTTTGGAAGAACCTCATCCATGTACATACCCATGAGTCCGACTTCTGACGTACCGACGAGATAGGTGTCGTCCTGATTTTTATAAATATCAGCTTCGCCTTGAGGAATAAATCCGCATCCCATGAGTGGTTCGCGTTTTGTAATCACTGGTGGCATGACGGGGTTGAATCCACGCTTGGTCCAGAAATCCATCGCATAGTTCCAGATTGCAAAGCAGAGCTTTACTGCATCACCTTTTAAATAGTATCCACGGAATCCGTGTACCTTCACCCCGCGGTCAAAGTCTGCAATATCAAGTGCGGTCATGATCTCAATGTGATCCTTTGGTACAAAATCAAACATAGGCTTCTCTCCCCATGTCTTTTGCACAACACTCGACTTTTCATCAGGACCTTCGGGTGCTGACATGTCTGGGATGTTTGGCACTTGGAGCATGAGTGCCTGCCAATCTTTCATCACCACACGAACTGCTTCCTCAGCTGCCTGCATTTTTTCTTTGAGTGGCTTGAGGTCAGCGATCATTGTTGCACGAACTGTTGCATCAGATTGCTTTGGGATTTCATCAGAGAGGCGGTTCTGCTCAGCACGGACATTTTCAAACTCCATCATTGCAGCCTTGCGCTGGTCGTCGAGCGCGAGCAATGCATCTACGTCCAATGACACGTTCTTTTTGCGCACAGCTTCCTTGATAAGGTCAGGATTTTCCTTAATGAATTTGATGTCCAACATAGTGACACTACTATAGCGTATTTTGGGAATTTTTTAAACTAAAATAAAAATAAACCCCTTCTTGGAAAAGGAGGGGTTGTTTTTCTAAGTGTTTACTCACTTCGTCTTTTTTATGTACGTGCGCATCCTGCACGATTTCACCGGACAAATTTCATAAATAACTGGTTTAAAAGTTATAGGCATAAGCCAACTTAATTTCAAATATATTATATACTATTTATCTATATCTGTCAACTATTCCTACATCGTTGAGTTTTCTTTTATCTCTCTTCTCTATACTGCCCTCCTATGGACGACTTCCCTATCATTTCCATCAATCCACTCGAAGCTTTTCCGGCGCTCGCAGAAATCCCCCAAGTACCAAAGTCATTTTCAATGCGCGGGAGTATGGAGAATGTCATCGGCAAAAAATTGGTTTGCTTTGTCGGCAGTCGCAAATGTACTGCCTATGGTAAAAGTGTGTGCCAGAGTCTGATTGAAAATCTACAAGGCTACCCCGTCGTCATTGTCTCAGGACTCGCACTTGGCATCGACTCTATAGCGCACAAGGCGGCACTTGATAATGGGATCACCACGATTGCATTCCCCGGTTCCGGTCTCGGATGGGACGCACTCTATCCCGCACAGCATCGCGGACTTGCGGAGAATATTCTCATGAGTGGGGGTGCACTCATTTCTGAATACAAGGAGCATCAGGTCGGTGCGCCATGGACATTTCCTCAGCGCAATCGACTGATGGCAGGAATATCAGATCTCACCATCATCGTCGAAGCAGAAGAAAAGTCTGGCACACTCATCACCGCAAGACTGGCCACCGACTACAACAAATCCGTCGGTGCGATTCCGGGACCAATCACATCATCATTTTCAAAAGGCCCCAACTGGTTGCTGAAGCTTGGTGCGACACCAATCACTGGAGTTGATGACATTCTCGAAGAGCTTGGGCTAGCACCGCGCACGACTGCCGACGTGTCTGCATATTTCAACCTCACCCCTGACGAGGAACGTGTACTCTCTATATTGAATGAAGCAAAGACAAAAGAAATGATCATTGCCGAGCTTGATCTTGATCCAGTCGCAGCAAGTATCGTCTTTTCAACCCTTGAGATCAAAGGCGTGATAACAGAAATGATGGGCATTATCGAGCGTGCCACATAACACATATATAGTACGCATCATTGCCATTTTTTTCCCTGCATGGTACTACTGCTCTGTAAAAGATATTTGCATTATGAAATTATTAATCGTCGAGTCCCCATCAAAAGCAAAGACAATTGAGAAATATC
>JACCDG010677973.1_pt1 | contig 11003 bp, 9 predicted proteins | sample 7442471 | NCBI WGS metagenome assembly JACCDG01 (sample SAMN15323444, study PRJNA562643) | freshwater metagenome | isolation source: river surface water | place: USA:Blue River Watershed | collected 2017-08-17
CTTGAGGCACTTGAGGTAAAAATAGATAGTATTGATACAACTGTAAAAAAGATCCGTCGTGTGCAGCGCAATGCATCGGTTACGCGTATTGCATATTGGACATTTATCATCTTGCTCGGTGCCGGCGCGTTGTGGTTTCTGAAGCCGTTTATGAATGAAATCAGTGAACTGTACGGTATTGATATCAGTAGTTTGACCAACTAATCATCTTGCTGAAAAGGGTATTTTTTGGTATAAAAGGAGGGCTGTTCCTCGCTTGCTCAAGTAGCTCAGTTGGTAGAGCGCTCCCCTGAAGAGGGAGATGTCACCAGTTCAAGTCTGGTCTTGAGCACATATAAAGAAAAAATCCATAAGAAATTACGGATTTTTTCTTTGAACTAAATAGATTTTATTTTGAGCACTGCCTTTCGTTTTTTATCAATCTTTGGAAGCTTGATGATGAGCATGCCGTGACGTTCAATAGCTTCGGCATTGTCGATCTCAACTTCCTCAGGAAGCTCGACGGTACGACCAAATGACCCCCAATATAATTCACGGATATGGTATGCCTCAGGAGCAATACCTTTGTTCTCTTCGCGCTTTCCTGAGATGGTCACGACACCCCTGGTAATGTTGATAGAGAGGTTTTCTGGCATGACACCAGCGATCAGTGTTTGAATAATAATCTCTGATCCGGTCTCGTACACGTCAACAGGCAGCTCTCCGACTTCTTCTGTCACTGGTGCTGGCGCATCTCCATCAACCTCCTTGTTTAGGAGGATTTCTCGACGATCTATTGCAGGAGGGACGGTTCCAGGACGAGGTACTTCTTTCTTCGGTTCTGTGACCTCGTCTTCACTGTCGTCAAATCGGAGGTTTCCGGCGAGGCGTTCAAAGAATGATCGTTTTTTCATAATAGGTTAGACGGCGAGAGCCTGGGGAGGAAAACGCCTAAATTTTTCAAGAATGATGTGACTGATAATAGCAGTGATCCACAGATACCCATATACTTGGATAAAGCTTGCAGAGTCATGGTTCAGTATAAAAAAGTTAAACGTACTATGCAAGAAAATTGCGCCGGTAATACCGATTATCATTCCAAAACCACGAAGGCGTTTTGATGAAAGAGTGATGGTGATACCGATGAAGCAACTTGCAATCGTATGGAGCAATGTCGATCCAAAGAACCGCAATCCACCCGTGAGCAAACTCGCGGTGATATTAAAGCTTTGGAGTGGTTTCAGTACATAAAAGATATTTTCCAATGCTGCAAAGCCAAGTGCCACGGCAATGAGGTACATTGCTGGATCGAGTGCGTCATCGACTTGTTGGGTCTTGTACGCGACCATATAAAAGACCCCAAACTTGAGGATCTCTTCGATAGCCGCCCATACGATGATTCGTGTTGGTGTGTCGCTCAACAGTTCTTTTGCAATATGCTGTAATGTTGTTGCGAGGAGCACACTTGCTGCCCCAAGAACAAAACAAATAACGATCAACCCAAATGGCTCCGGGCGATCACGCTTGAGTCGTAACCAAAAGAATAACCAAATAAGTGACGGAACAAGTCCGATAAGAATTGCGTAAAAAGTTGGTGAGGTTATCGTGTTGGCCATGATGATACCATTAGGAGTGTAGCATCATTTTCTCCGATGTCTTTGGGGAGAATCTCCCACAGCGCTTCGGTGACGAATGGCATAAACGGATGCAGGAGCTTCAGATTGCCTTTCAAGAGATCAAGAAGTAGTTTCTGACGTGATGCTTTTGCAACAAGGTCTTCTCCAAAAAGAATAGGCTTGCTCTCCTCAAGAATCTTGTCGGCGAATGTTGTCCAGATGTATTGGTAGATATCTTCGGCAGCAAGGTGAAGCTTGAATTCATCAATATTTTTTGTGACTGTTTCTGTGACGGTATACCACTCATCGAGAATCGCTTGATCGGCTGGTGTATAGGTAGCAGTAGCACTACTTGCATCATAGTTTGAGAGAATAAATCGGGTGATATTCCACAACTTGTTTGCAAAGTGTTTCTGGCCTTTGATCTTGTCTTCGGAAATCTTGCTATCGGTACCAGGGGCAGTACCAAGAATGAGAGCCATACGACCTGCATCAGCGCCGTATTTTGCTGCGATATCGAGCGGGTCCAAGGCGTTGCCAAGAGACTTGGACATCTTGTTACCCTTTGCATCGCGGACAAGTCCGTGGAAATACACAACCTTGAAAGGAATGGTTCCGAGCGCATAGGTCGTCATCAATATCATTCGTGATACCCAAAATGGCAAGATGTCGTAGCCGGTTTCAAGTACGTCGGTTGGATGATAGATTTTCAAGTCTTCAGTCTGTTCAGGCCAGCCAAGAGTAGAGAATGTCCAGAGACCTGATGAAAACCATGTATCGAGCGTATCTTCGTCCTGTACCCATTCTCCACCGTCAGTTGGTGCCTCAACACCACAGTATGGTTCGCTGCAAGACTTGTACCAGACAGGAATACGATGTCCGTACCAGATCTGTCGGGAAATACACCAGTCATGCAAGTTGTCGATCCAATGGAAGTATACTTTCTCCAGATACTCAGGGATTATTTTAATGCCATCAACTTTGACAGCATCACGCATGAGTTCCTTGAGCGTCTTACCACCACGAGCAGTAACCGGCTTGTTTACATTGATAAACCACTGGAGTTTTGGAAGGGGTTCGACAATACCACTAGTGCGCTCTGCGGTCGCAACATTTTGGTCAATTACTTCTTCTTTTTCTACAAGACCTTCTTCTTTGAGCCAATTCACGATTGTTTCGCGTGCCTCAAGCACTTTCTTTCCCATGAGTCGCTCATCACCAACCATCATCTTTGCGTACTCGTTAATCACTTGTGGTCGTGGGAGATCATGACGATCTGCTATTTCCCAGTCAGTCATCGAGTGTGCAGGAGTCACACCGAGTGCTCCAGTACCAAAGTCCTTCTCAACGGCTTCGTCAGCAATAATTTTGATATGAATCGGTACACCACAAAATACTGCATCGTATTCTTTCCCAATATATTGTGTGTATCGTTCATCGGCAGGGTGGACAGCAACAGCAACATCACCAACTTTTGTTTCAGGGCGAGTTGTAGAAATAGCGATAGGGAAATCCTTCGAATATTTGAATGTGTACATCGTCGCTTTGCGTGATTCGTATACGATTTCGTCATCAGAAATAGTTGTCTGACCTTTTGGATCCCAGTTCACGATGCGGTGTCCGCGATAAATGAGCCCATCGTCATACATGGATTTGAATACGGTACGCACTGCACGGCTACGCTTTTCATCGAGCGTGAATGCTTCACGAGTCCAGTCACATGACGCCCCCATTGCTTTCATTTGTCCGACGATCGTGTCGTGACTTGCAGTTGCAAACTCCCCAATGCGGCGAAGCATTTCTTCACGTCCGAGATCATGACGACTCTTTCCTTCTGCTTTCTGAATTTCTTTTTCAACTTTTGACTGTGTTGCGATAGCTGCATGGTCAGTACCAGGAAGCCAGAGTGTGCGAAAACCTTGCATGCGCTTGTAGCGGATGAATGTGTCCTGGATAGCAAGCATCATCGCATGTCCCATGTGGAGCTGTCCGGTGACGTTTGGTGGGGGAAGGATGATAGTGTATGGAGTCGCATCAGGTTTTGTTAAGCCTGCAGCAATCATATTTTCAGGAGTGAAGTATCCAGAGTCTTCCCATTTCTTGTACAGGCGTGATTCCTCATCGACTGGGTTATAGGGTTTCAAAAGTTTCTCGGGTATTTCTCCGTTTTGCATGGCTAAATAATAACAGTTTTAAGGGTTTTTGAGGAGGGGGTTGACTTTATTTAAAATTTATTATATAAAACAAAAAAATATAATTATGAAATTTGAAAAAAATGTAGAGATATTTTCAGGAATTTCTGAAAATTCTATTGATTTCCTAAAAACGTTCCTTGGTGATGAAAGACTTTCTCCTTGGATCAGGAAATCTCTTGCAGAAAAATTACAGTTAATAAATGATTTATTAAAAGTGAGTAAACTTGGAAAAAGTAATGAACAAATTGCGGGTACTATAATATCAGTATCAAATAATGTTCAGTTTGGCTTAGGTAGGTTCTCGGCACTTTTAGCAATTGAGGTATCAAATTTTGATTTAAAAGCTTCGGTAAATGTTGTTGCTGCTTTTGAAATGATCTCTTGTTATATAACTGTTAATTTGATTGTTAATGGGCAATAAATTACAAGCTCAAATTACCATCCGCCTTTAGTTCACTAAGGGCGGATATTTTTATTTCTCCGGCAATCACTTGTACCATCGCAGCCATACCAATCATCACCGCATTGTCAGTCGCAAGCCATTGTTCGGGGAATAGCACTGTGATGTCTGTGCCCGTCTTTGCTAAGGCTTCGACGTGGGAACTAAGTTGTGCGCGAAGGTATGTATTTCCCGCAACTCCACCACCGACAATAACAGTTGGAGTTCCATATTCTTGTGCGGCGCGAATCGTTTTTTTGATAAGTACTTCTACGGCCGCATCTTCAAACGCTGCTGCCAGCGCCATTTTGTCTTCGTCGTTTAGCTCTCCGTGGTCACGTATCGCATAGAGTGTGGCAGTCTTGATACCAGAAAATGAGAAATCGTAATCCTGTGAATGAAGCATTGGACGAGGAAGCGTGAATTGGTTTTCAATATTTTTTTCTCTGAACTGTGCTGCAAGTTTGGATACTGCAGGTCCGCCTGGATATGGGAGACCGAGCATACGCGCAACTTTATCAAATGCTTCACCAACTGCATCGTCTCGTGTTTGTCCTATCTTTTTATATGATCCAAATTGTTCTGCAATCACGAGCTCTGTATGTCCACCTGAAACCAGAAGTGAGAGTACTGGAAATGCGAGGTCTGCAAATCTGTATTCTTTGTCAGATGTTTTCTCAATAGCAGCAGTCACGATATGACCCTCCATGTGGTTGATAGGAATTACTGGTATATCCCAAATAGCAGAAAGTACTTTTGCAGCAGTAACTCCGACCCATAGTGCAGGCTCAAGACCTGGGCCTACGGTGACCGCTATATAGTCAATCTCAGGTTTGGGATGAGACTGGAGATAAGTAGAGAGATTCTCTCCAAGGATTTCGTCTTTTGCACATATTTCACTTATAAGCTGCTTTTTATCTGCTCCCAGATTTGGGCCGGCGACATGTTCCACATCGGCTTCTTTCATAGCTTCCTTTAGAAGCGGAACAAATTTCTCCGCATGAGCACGTTTTGCCAAGGAGGGGAATACACCACCGTATTGGGCATGGATATCTATCTGAGATGCCAGAGCGTTGCCACAGAGCTCTATAGCGCCATTTTCAACCTTGTAATGGAGGATACAAATACCTGTTTCGTCGCAGCTGGTTTCTATCGCCAAGATTTTCATTGCCGTACTATAGCACATAGTTGCATTTTTCTGAAGATGTGGTAATATATAACAAACTTAAAAAAATGAAAAAAGATAAAATCACTATTCAGGGACCAAATGGTTGTGGTAAAAGCTCCACAGCGAAACTTTTGTTGGAGTTTCTTCCAGGATACACACTCCATTCTACTGGCACCATTGCTCGCACAATGGCTGCAGCGAACAATATGACTATTGAAGAATATGTTGTATATGCTCGTGATAACGACATACCGTTTGACTCAATTATTGATCAGAGTTTAAAAGATCTTAACGTTAAAAATAAAGTGGTAGTCGAGTCTCGTTTAGGCTATCATTTTCTTCCTGAATCTTTCAAAGTGTATCTGGATATTGATTTGGAGATTGCTGCGGTACGCAGACATACCCAACTTCAACAGATGGACTTTGAAAAATATAAAGACCTTACGATAGTACAGGTACGAGATATGCTTCAAAAAAGGAACGAAAATGACAGAGAGAAGTATGTGCAACTGTATAAGACTGACTACACCGATCTCACTCAGTATGATTTGGTTATTAACACTGGTGACCCGATTAATCAAATTGGGAGAGTTGTAGGTGATATCCTTTTGCAATACCCATTATGGCTTGAATCATAACTACTCTTCAAATCTTTTGAATGACCCATCGTTTTATAGCGATGGGTTTTATTTTTATAAAAAATTGTGCGCGGTACAGGGATCGAACCTGTCACCTCTACAATGTCAATGTAGCGCTCTAACCATATGAGCTAACCGCGCAGGGTTGTGTCGGAAAATATACCATATTACGATACGCGTCGCGAGTTATTGTAATTTCTCTAAAACATGGTATAAATGAGCAAACCAATTGATAACCCAAAATTAAAAATTTATGTTCCACCCCGCAAATGGATGTATACAACTATGCATCATTCGTCTAATTTCGACAGCTAATCTCGGAGATAAGGCAATCAAGAGAAGTCTTGGTATGTCCTATTTAACTCATGAAGTTGCAAGCCTGTTAAATAGATACGATCCCCAAAAGGCTTCAGTAAACGAATTTTGTTTTGATGTTACGCCCCCAGCAATAGTAACCGATACGATTGTAGAAGATTTTCGGGAAAAATTGCTTTCTACATTTAGGAAGTCCCAAAGTAGTTCTCTTAAGGTGTATGCTTTTGCATCACACTGTATTGGAACAAAAGTGGCACGTTTATTACGTGAAGATGATTTCCCTGGTTTGATGTATTATGGCGAACTTGGGGTACAGCCTGGTTTATACCCATATCATATTCATCTTGATGAGTACGCTCTGCCTCGAGCAAAATCGTTATCGGGCATAGATAATGTAACGTATTTTCATTTCAAAAAAGCCGCGTCATGATGCGGCTTTTTTTCGTCTAACATAGAGATAATTTACAACACAAAACCAAATTGACAAGCGGGCATAGTATTCTAAGATAGGGTTAGATTTGTTATTTAACAGGTCTATAAACCAAATTCTTTAACTTAAAAACAAAGGAGGTCACATGACTGAAAGTTTTATCACCTTGAAAGAGGTATCCGAAGCTCTAAAGCCTATTCGACTTCCGGAGTTTTCTCAGTGGATTCGACAGGCATATCCGAGGGGTCACTTGGACTTAATTGTCCAAGGGCTTATTCAAACAGGTAGAACAACAAATACTGTTGATTCGATCAGGCTCCTAGCAGACATATGGCAACGAGAGAGTAAGTCTCTGTTTCCGTCTGAGCCAAAGGTCACTCTTGGTGACATCAACCAAACTTCAACGACGCATCTGCGTAAAAAGTTGGAAGAGGTTATAAATGGCAAGCAACCCAATGCTGCTTACGACGAAACGCGTCGCCACGGCACTATTGGTCATGTCGCTATTCCGGAGTTATTCCTCGGAAAAACTCCACTGGTGCTTCATGGTAAGAAAAAGACAAAAATTACCAATGAAGTACGACAAGCTGACTTGTTTAACAATGGTTTTGATTATGCATCATTAGCTCAAATGAGTATCAAGAAAAGGCGTCAAAAACTTCAAAATCGAACTCTTGCAACTAAACTTACCAATCATATTATTTCGGATTGGGTATATTTGCAGCATGAGATGAAAAAAGGTGTAGTGCCTTTGCACAGTAAACGATATACGATGTTGCGTGACAGACTCAAGTTGATCTTTGATGTCCATATGTCAAAAATTGTTAATTACTCACTTTTTAATGGTGAGTATCTGTCATTTCTGACATTCATGACGTGGGCCGGTGCACTGGATTATTATCAGAAGGAAGGATCCATGATTTTTTTCCAAGAGGTTTTTATTCTTGAAAATACGTATGATCTTGGTGCCGGACGTCTGGACGCACTGATGGTGGAAACCATTGATGGTGTAAGCCCGACTGCTGAGCAGTTGGTAAAAATCAGTGCATTGACTAAACAAAGCTTTGCTTCAGTGGGACATATTATCAAGGCGCTTATTGCGCTATTTGGTAAACATATCCATCTTTGTGTTATTGATTGGAAATTTGCCGTTGGTGATAGCCCAAAAGGTATGCGCAAAGGAGTGCAGGCAAATGTCATCAAAAGTACTGAAGTAGAAAAAAGTCCGCTTCAAAAACATGTTGATCAGGTCAAGCGCTATCTATCGCTGGCAGTGCTATCGCACTCGCTGGCGTCACGAGAAAGCTCCGTTGAGAACTTGGAAGAGCTATGGAAAACCGATTTGTTTTCCATGAGTGGTAAGATCGTTTATTTTTTCCCTGATTCAAAGCCTTTTACTCATGAGGTCGGTTTGGACAAGGAGGAAATAAAACTTGTATTTCAAGAGCAGATCGTAAACAATTACAGGACTGCTACCCAGCGTTCGACCTTTCGTAAAACGAGCGGTAAATTCATGGGGTATGTATTGAATGCAATAAAAGGGAGAGTTTCCCGAGAATCTGTTAGTGCCCCGATGAGCCAGCTTCCCTTCGATCCGACTCTTCCTGAATCTTTAGGTAATGGTTTAAGTGCGGCCGCTATTATTAACGGCTATTATAAACCGGTCTATCTTGATCCGTACGAAACTATCGAAGTAATCGGTAGAAACAATCGCACGGGCGCAGATATCCCCGGGATGCACCTTGATCGAGTCTTACAAGCAATAAACGATAAGAAGATAATTGCTGAAGAAGGCTTTAATAGAATCACTGGAGGAAAGATTTGTTGTCACGTAAAACCCGAGAAAAACCCCTCACACTCAATAGATATTCCTGGGAACAGGTTCCGTTGTTTTGGGTGTGGTGTTAGTGGCTGGTTTATTCCATCCTCAATCCCTGATGATATTGAAATATCATTCGAATCGTATCGTTACCAAGAACTGGATAATCTTGTGATTCCTCCACGGCATCAGGAAATAATGCTCTGTGCCCAATTTATTCTTCAGAAATCATTTCAGGGGAGTAGGGCGGAGGCATATCTTGCCTGTGAACGGGGGTTGAATCCCGCTCTGTCGTACACTCTCTCCGGAGCAGGGTACGCAGATCATCGATTGATTACCGGTTTACTTGATAGTGGGTTCAGTTATGACGAACTTATTGAGTATGGTTTTCTCACAACTTCAACAAAAATTGGGAAGAACAGTAACACAGTAAGATTGCTCAATGAATTTGGATTAAAGACAGAAGATTTACTTCGACCGGGTAAGACTCCCAGTTTGGGATTACCAATGTCGCTTTTAGATGGTGCGGTAACGTATCCACTTGAGGTACACGGTATTATCAATAGCTTCTATGGGCGATCGACTGATCCAACCTGTCCGAAGAAATTCCGCCACAAAAAACTCAGGGCAAAGGTTCATAAAATGCGGCACGGCGGGTGTAATATCACCCTTGCCGCAAAATCAACCAGTAGTCATATCATCGCGGTGGAAGCTGCATTGAATATGGATACGATCATTCAGCACAGCCTTGATCTCAAAGCAGCGACCGCATTGGTTGGGGCAAACAATCCATTGCTGTGGGAAATATTGGCCGGGTACAAAGGTTCTTTGATTATTGGTCTGGATTATGATCCGGAAAACATCAATGACGAAGGGCGACAGATTGGACTTACCGGGCAGATTAACACTGAAAAATTTGCACGTAGGGCAAGACAGTTAGGGTTTGAAGGTACACTGTATGATTTCACGGCTGGATTTGTAAAAAATAATCCAGGAATCAAATACAATGACCTAAACCAGTATTGGACTGATTATGGAGAAAAGTTCTCAATATTGGACAATTTAAAACGCATAGAAATTTAAAAAATCTATGCGTTTTTTTTCGTCCACATTCATGATTCTGTCAATATTCCCTTCGCTATCTAACTCTGCCATACTGTCAAAAAACAACATTTCTTCATTTAAAACCCCATACCAATGGCAACAAAAAAATCTGGGGTTCGAGTGAAACCGTACCCCTTTGCAAGCTTGGAGTTTAAAACTCCGTATAATGATATTCACGTAAAAAGTACTCACAAAAAAGTATTTTTCAATTCCTCGTCCATCAGGGGTCCAGGACTGATCGTCATGAGTTATCTGGATGGAAACGGCAGAAGGTGCCTCAGGATACGAACGGCAAATTGTTCGATGTATCAAAATGCCTGTATCATCCATAGCCACACAGGTGTGTTGGTGGATAATCCGCAGTATGCTTTTCTTCCTGCATCTCCAAAGTTGCTTGATCGAATGGCGCAATCTGTTTGGCGGGGTCACTTGAATACTCCGATTGATCAGAGCTATCAGTCACTCAAGCCCTGGTTAAAAGACTTCAGCATGGATTTCCCATTCGAGACTTTGTTTTTTGCTGATCCGTTTTCAGCAATCTATCGGGGTAAACCAGGATGGTGTTTTTATCCGTTCAGAGATCGAAGTGGGGTCTATTTTATAAAGGAATTTACACCTGAAGGATTGGAGATTGGTATTGTTCGTGTAGGAAAAGCAGTTGACGATCTGCATAACAGACCAAGGAATTATTTCTATGGCAACGCGGCAACTGCGAAGTTTCATCCTAATTACCGGGAAAAAATCAATAGAGGATTCCGGTACGAGATGGCAGTTGTTGAAGTGCCATTGAATGAGTTTTCACAGAGAAAAACCTTAGAACTAGCTGTAAAACAGCTTGAGGACAGGCTTATCGAGTTCTTTGAACCAAGGGACAACATCATCGGGGTTGGAGATCCTTTTTCTTCGACAATTGATTTTGATGAAGATCCGCCATTCTAAGAGTACTGGTCCTATGCCGGTACTCTTTTTTGTTTCTTGATTTTTACCCAGAAATTTGTACAATACTACCGTTACTATATTTGGCCCTATCGTCTATCAGTTAGGACACAAGATTTTCAATCTTGGAAGCCGGGTGCGACTCCCGGTAGGGTCACAAAAAAGATTTTGAAGTCCTGAACGGGAAATAAACCAAAAATAAAAAAGGGGCCGGAAAAAAAATTCCGACCCCTGACTTTAATCTAAAACCCTAAACTAGCAATAAGTTTATATTTGAAATCGTTTTTAATTTTTGGAGAAGGGCTGACAGTGAAAAAAATATCACTGCACAGCCCGTACCAAACTAACCCATTAAATTCTGAAA
>JACCDG011052744.1_pt1 | contig 11003 bp, 10 predicted proteins | sample 7442471 | NCBI WGS metagenome assembly JACCDG01 (sample SAMN15323444, study PRJNA562643) | freshwater metagenome | isolation source: river surface water | place: USA:Blue River Watershed | collected 2017-08-17
ATAGGGTGAGGCCACAGGAAGCGTGATACTTGTTTTACTCATTCACCATACTGGTGTATAGTCCTTTTTAGCGGGGTAGAGGAGAGGTACCTCGGGAGGCTCATAACCTCCAGACCCTGGTTCGATTCCAGGCCCCGCAACAAGAACGGACTGACCATCCACAAATTGGTCATTAAGCCTGAATATAGGCGACAGAACAGCGGTTCCAAATGAACCTGCTGTTTTGTTATATACAATACCCATCGGTAGAACCACTTTCTGCAATCGTTTCTGTTGTCGCACATTCATTCCCCGCCAGTGTCGGGCCATATCAGTAACAAACTTACGGAAATAGGTTATGGCAGTCTCTGCATCAAGTCGGTCAATTTCCACTTCGTTTTTGGAGATAGTGAGCGCCGCTAATTCATTTTCTAAGGATGCCTTCATTGATAAGTATTCGTCGCGATCTATTTCACCATCAAGTCGCATACGAGTAAGTCGCTTTTGCTTCTCATCTATTTTGCGTAGCTGTTGTTCGTAATGTTGTTTTTCTTGAGTGAGAGCAATGAATGTACCGTCTAGTCGCTTTAGTAGTGTTTCTTCTAAGAGCTTTAGATATTGTGGCTTTAGTTTAATCTGGTCGAGGAAGGCACCAAATTGGCTCTCAAGCTCGTCTTTAGCGATAGTACGACCGTAATGCTGGCAGGACTTATTCTTGCAGTGATAGTAGGCGTACTTTTTATTTCGGCCGGAACTCCAACTACCAGTCAGCTGTTGCTCACATTCACAACGAACTGAAGGTCGTAGTGGGAAGTCAGGATTAAGGAAGTTTCGTGGCTGAATAGCATTATTAGAGTAGCCACGCTTAACTTGTTGAATTGCTTGATATTCTTCTGGAGTAATCATGCGTTCATGTTGTCCCTGGTATTCTTCACCGCTCCACGAATCAACAATGATTCCTGTATAGAACTTATTAGTCAGAATAGTTTCTAGTAGCTGTTTACGCATTGGTTTTCCAGTCCTTGTCTTGAAACCCCAAGTATTCATGAGTTTTGCAAGGTCGGTAATAGAATGATGCCCTTTAGCATATATACGAAAAGCCTTTTGTATTAAGTGAAAACGTTCAGGATCGGGCTGATCTGGATATAGTTTGCGACGGTCCTTAACTTTCATCGAATTCACATATCCAATTGGTGGAGTCCAACACCAAATTCCAGAACGCAGTCTGGACCGCATTCCGGCGGTACAGCGTTGCTTACGCATGTCATTTTCAAACTCCGCAAAACCTGCAAGTAGAGCCTCCATGAGCTTGCCTTGTGGATCATCATTGATGTGCTCAGTTACAGAGTGAAGTGAAGTGCCGTACTGAACTAGTTTGGCACGAACGGCAAAATGGTCTGTAGTATTACGCGCAAACCTGTCAATTTTCCATACAATGAAAGCCTCTATATCTTTATTCTTACTACAGTAGTCCAGGGCTTTAATAAACTCTGTCCGGTTTGCAGCAGTGGCTGATTCGCCACGTTCTATGAAAATACTTTTAACTTCGATTCCGCGATTTTCAGCATATGCCAAACACGCCTCTTTTTGATTATCTAGACTCGTACCCTGTACTTGCTCGTGTGAAGATACACGACAGTAGATTATGCCTTTTGTACTCATATATACATCATTAAAACCCCAAAGGGACAGTCTGGTTCAACCACGCACATATGCAAAAACATAAATACGCAGACAGACTGCCCCTTTGGGGTTACGTATTCTGATAATGAATTGCTATTAAATTGTGCGTGGTTGAACATGTTATTTATATCACTATTTATCATCCTTGCCGATATTGCGAGAGGTATATTGGTCAAGCGCTTTAGAGAGCGCTTTCTCTGTAGCAATTTGTTGCCCGATAACTTCTTGTATCTGCGGTGAGTAGATTTTTATGTTTTTAAGGTTTCTAACTCTTCGCTTTTTCACTTCATAACTAAAGTCATCATATATTTCCGTTGGTACATTCTGTTCGGTGAGCATGATTCTTTCAATTTCGAATAACCGACGAAGTTTCCACCATAAGAAAATTATTTTTTCAGCCAAAAGTTTTTCTAGTTCTGTGCGAGGTCCCAGTTCAAGTACTAATTTGCCCACAAACTCCATACACTTCTGCTTATTTTCACCCCTTATAGCTAATTTATTCACTAAACCAGCTACGTATAGAGTTTGCTTATTCGTCTTTATTCCAGCTAAAACCTTTCTATTGTCTCTTGTCATAGTTTATTCTCGATATTCTCAATACTTTCTGGAGCTATGCGCGCTAGAGTGATAGAGCGATTCTTTCCATCCTTTCTAGAGAAGTAGATTCCTGCTTCCTCAAGACTTACTCGTACTTGAGCTAGCGATCTACTGAGAGCATTGGCAGTCTCAGGTAGTTTTCTGAACCTGCTATCTCCATCAGATACAAAATGGAGTTCATTAAGTAACTCAGAAGCGGTACCGGTCCATGATTCTTTATTCTCCATAAAAGCTAAGACGGATGATGCTGTTGGGTGTTCATACAACACTTCCATAGTCTGCTTTTTTAAATTATTTTCATACGAACAGAGAAACTCCTTACCTTTACCGTCTATCGCTTCGGCTATGGCATAGCCCCAAATAGCAAAATCAGCCATTCTTGGTTTTCTCTCAAGTACTATAGTTTCCTTAATCCTTATTGCTTTAGAAATTATCGTGAATATCGCTCCCAGTAATTCAGGCTTTTTCTTTTCAAACTCCTCCCAAAAGTTGTCTTCATACAAACGGTTAGTCTTGTCTATTCTTTCAAGTTCGAAAAGTATGGACCGCTCCAACAAGTCTGGCTTGAGAGCTAGAAGATTTATGCCATTAATCACGATACAACGCTGATACCTGTAAATGACATATTCATCGTCTGTATAAAGCTTTCGCTTACTAGAAGAGACTCCTGTCACTGCCTTGCATAAAGAGTCAGAAAGCTTGTCTCCAAGAAAGGACACATTATCAAAGGCAATAAGCCAGTGATGCTCAAATAGCTGGTCTAGCTCTCGTTCGCTATCTGGAATTTGTGATACTTCAATATGTGATGGATCGACAAGCGAGCGTAATAACCTAGACATCGTCGATTTGGCTGACCCTTGTGGTCCGTAAAAGTAGGCTATCGGGTGCGGAAACCCAGGAATGAAGCAGGAAACAAGATGCACAATTAAAAGAAGCTCATCTTCTTTATTTGCCATATTTACGAACTTGAGAAAATCTTTAATATCACCACCTTCTACTGGTATCACTTGAGGCTTGTTATGAACTTCACGCTTAAATTCAGGGTCTCTATTTGGTTCAACTTGCCAGCCGTCTGCAGATATCTCTACAATATTCCAGCTTTCGTTCGTAAGGTCATATAGTATGGAATCTTGTTCACGTTTGACCCTATTTTCTAGTGTGTACACCTCCTTCTCGTGGAGTGCATGTCCATGTATCACACCGAATGCATCTCTAATAGAACCAATTTGTGGTGTCTTCTTAAACCTGTCCCAATATATTTTAGAGACCTTCGCCCTAAATTCTGAACTACTGCACTTACAAACTTCATTATAGGCATCTCCCCAGATGAGCGCGTATAGTTCACTCTTTTGGTCTATAAAAAATTCCATTCCCCCTGATTCAGTAAGTGTCTTGACGATATTGTCTGCCTGAGAAACTCTGTTACTCGTAACACTCTCAATTTCATTTGGTTCCACTTTCTTGTTTGGTGAGGTCATAGAGGTTGAATCTTTTTTTACAGTTTGGGCAATGGTGATCTTTTTCAATAAGCTGGATTAATTTGCTTAAGAAAGTGGTTATCTCAGGATGAATGATATTTCTGTCGTCTAATTTATATTTTTGACCAAGTTCCGAAATGGTAATCAGCGCTTTCGAGTACTCAACTTTGTCTTCTAGAGTCATAATCTTTGTTTGTTAGTTCGATTAAAAATATGTCTACTAATTCATCGCAAGTATCAAGAACAGCCTGTAGCTCAGCATCAGAGTGAGTCTGGTCTCCCAGGATTTCTTTGGCTTGTTTGATTGTTAGAGACATAAAAAAGCATTTGTGGAGCCAGTACTGCGCCCAATGCCAGCCCCACAAATGCTTTCTTTATAGGGCGCAGTAAACCTTATTAAGGTTTATCCCAATCTTACGCACAACAAAAAAAGACGTTACCACGCCCAATAAGCTCATTAGATGAGGGTTACTTTATTTTAGCTTTACGTTTACGAATCCTCTCTAGTCTTCTGGATATATCGTCAGCATTAAATGCTGTTCCATATTCTTCATTAACCAGTTGAGCTATTCGCCGGTATGGATAATCATTGTTTCCTAAATTTAGTATATAAGAATCAACTTCTATATTTTTTGCAGTAACAGTTCTCTTCGATTTGCCACCTTTTAATAAACCTAGAATATGTTTGTAAGCTTCCTTTAAATCGGAGAGGGTCGTCTCGGGATATATTTTTATCGTTGCAAATTCTTTACTCATTGGTATTTCAATCTCAATGCCATAAGGATCGTCAATATCATCAATCCTATTAGTTGTAATGTAGCCATGCACTAAATAGGACCAATTATTACCGATGCTATATTTTTTTAAAAGTTCTTTAATATCTTCTCCACCTCCATCTGTTAAATGCGGCTCTTTAAAATCAACTTGCCATTTATCCCTAAGCTTCTTGATATCTTTCCGAAAATCCTTGGTTTCCAACAGTAGTAAAAACTTCTGCTTAAATTTTGACTTATCCCTAGCAAGCACAACAATCTCTGATTTTCTAAGGTCGTTAAGCGGGCGCATATTGGTAAATAGTATCAGCGTAATAAAATGTCTGCTAGGATAAGTTTTCTATTTTGATTTCATATTCATGCTTGTGTACAAAAAACCTGACTTACTGACCATATTGTACTACTATAAGAGTTAAGGGATACCTTCTCTTAGTGTCACCCCTGCAAGGGTGACACAGCTGGACAATTTATTTTTGCTTACAAGAAGACGGTTTAATCCGTCTTTCTTTTATTGTCCGCTCTGGGTTACGCTTTGCGTACCCATCGCTCACGTACCTGCCAGTGCTAGCACTGCGGTGGCGTGTGTATCTTCTCGTTGCCATACAGCAATAAGATTATCTGTTAACGCTGCCAGAGGCAGCGGGTCGTAGCACTACGTGACAACGTAACAGTCTGCAAGGGTGACACTAAGAGAAACTAGGTTTTGATCAACTTATCCCCTGTAATTATATCACAGGGAATGTAAACCATTGTAAACTGAGGTTACGCTAATTTGCGGGGTATGACTGACAAGAAAGATTTTTATAGAGCCGAAGAGCTTGCGGAAAAGCTCGATGTTAATGTGATGACAATTTACCGTTACATCAAAGCGGGAAAGCTAAATGCGTACAAATTTGGAAAGGAATTCCGTATAGATGAAAAGGAGTTCACAGCATTCTTGGAAAAAAGTAAGACTGATAAACAGATATGAAAAAACCAGAACAAATGACACCAGAGGAAATGATTGCTGAAATCAAGAATCTTCGTGCCCGAAAGAGGTACGGCCTGGTTTGGGAAGATAAACCTGAGGATGTTGTTATTATGTGCCAGAAAAAACTACCTGTTTTGCTTGAGGTAAAAAATAAAACAATATTAAAAGAAGACTCCAATATAAAAACAAATCTAATTATTGAAGGAGACAATTTTCATTCCCTGTCAGTATTGAACTATACTCATGCTGGGAAAATTGATGCCATTTATGCTGACCCTCCTTACAATACAGGGGCAAAAAATTGGGTCTATAACAACGATTATGTAGATGGTAACGATTCGTTTCGCCACAGTAAGTGGTTGAGTTTTATGGAAAAGCGGCTGCGGTTGGCAAGGAATCTTCTCAAAGACGATGGCTTAATTGTGGTAACTATTGATGACTACGAAATTGCAACCTTAACGTTATTAATGAACGATATCTTTGGAGAAGAAAACCATTTAGGTACTGTCATTATAAAGAATAACCCACAAGGCAGATCCAGCGTTTCAGGATTTCAAATTTCGCATGAATACGCGCTTTTTTATGGGAAAACCCGTAAGGCAAAAATAGGAAGATTACCTAGAACACAAGAACAAATTGACCGTTACAACGGCGTCGACTCCAAAGGCCCTTTTGAATGGCGGAATTTTAGAGCTCAGTATAGTACTGAGTCGCCAAAAATGAAATATCCAATTTTTGTAAAAAAAGATTGTACTAGCTTTAGACTCCCTAAGATGAAGTGGAATACTGTAAAACAATCATACGACTTATTAGAAAAGCCCGACAGTTCTGAACTAATGATTACACCAGTTGATCCAAATGGCCGAGAAAGGACCTGGAAGTGGTCTATTGAAACTGTTAATACAGTTAAAGATTCTGAAATGGGCGTTCGACTTGATAGAGAAAAAAAGCCTGCAGTATATTACAAAGGAAGAATGGCGGATGAATGGATGTTGCCGTATACAATTTGGGACAAGCCTGACTACTCAGCATCAACAATGGGAGCCAACTTACTGACTTCGATAATGGGCGCAAAGAAATTCGATTATCCCAAATCGCTATATGCAGTAATTGATAGTTTAAGGGTTTTGTCTGGTAAAAAAGATGCAACCTTCTTAGATTTTTTTGCTGGTTCAGGTACCACAGGTCACGCTGTTCTTGAGCTAAATAAGGAAGACGGCGGTAAGAGAAAATTTATACTTTGTACGAACAATGAAAATAAAATCGCTGAGGAAGTAACGTATGAACGCATTAAGAGAGTTATTAATGGTTACAATAAGCGTAAGGGCGAGGTCGCAAGTGGTTTAAGTGCTAATCTTCGTTACTTTAAAACCGAACTAATCGAAAAGTCAAAAGTCTCAGATGATACTAGACGTAAGCTAGTTGAACGGGCCACTGAGTTAATATGCGTAAAAGAAGATACCTTTGACAAAAAAGCTGATAACAATAAATATAAAATCTATGAGAACTCAGAGAGGGCAACTGGGATTATTTACGACTTAGATAGTATTGATGAATTTAAAGGGAAACTAGATTCTATTGGTAAAACGTGTGCTATTTATGTCTTTTCGCTAACAAACGAAACATTTGCTAGTGATTTCGTTAGCTTAAGTGTTAAACATAAACTCATACCAATCCCCGAAAGCGTCTTAGAAGTCTACCGTAAATTATTTGGATAATATGGTCTTAAAAAAATACCAAGAAGACGCAGTTGATAGTCTGCTCCTAAAATCAAAAAAACTGTTGAACCAAGGACAGGAAGGAACCATTGTGTTTAAGTCACCTACGGGGTCAGGTAAAACCATAATGATGGCAGACTTTCTACTACGACTTTCAAACGAAGGACTGGATAAAGAGTATGCCTTCATTTGGGCTTCAACTAACGATCTTCATACGCAAAGCAGAATCAAGCTCGAAGATTATCTTGCGGATACAAAGTACTCGTTCACATATCTGGATGAAATCTCAGGTAAAGACTTGGCGGCCAATCAGATTGCTTTTGTGAACTGGGAAAGCCTCACAACACAAAGTCGAGACGGAAAATGGTCTAACATCTTTATGCGAGAGGGAGAGCAAGAGCAAAATCTTACGACTTATATACGAAATACCAAAGCAGAAGAGAGAGGTATTATCCTTATTGTAGATGAAAGCCACAACACCTTTTGGTCTCCACGTACTCAGGAACTTGTATCGCAGGTAATTAGCCCCGACCTTGTAATTGAGGTATCTGCAACCCCAAAAATTAATTTGTCCGCTGAAGATGTTGAATTGGGTAAGGGTGCTACCGTTACTGTTTCATTTGATAAGGTAGTGGAATCAGGCATCATTAAATCAGAAATAATAATCAACCCTGCTCTAGGCAATTATTCAAACCTTCATAAATCAACCGATGAAGCGCTTATTGCTGCCGCATTAGATAAACGGGAAGAGCTGAAAAGTATGTATTTAGATGCAGGAGTAAATATTAACCCTCTCATAATCATTCAGCTACCGTCTATTTCAAGTCATAAAATGAGCACTCTCGATGAAACTGTAAAAGAAAAAATCGAGAAGCTTCTTGATAAAAAATACGGAATCACAAAAAATAATGGCAAACTAGCCATCTGGCTTTCGGAAGAAAAAGAGAATCTTGCTGGTATTGAAAAACTTGATGCTGTACCTGAAGTTCTTATCTTTAAACAAGCGATTGCACTTGGATGGGACTGTCCACGTGCAGAGATATTGGTGATGCTACGTGAGATGCAGTCCGTGAGTTTCAAGATTCAAACTGTAGGCCGTATATTACGAATGCCTGAGGCAAAACATTATGAGAATGAAGCTCTTAATCGGGCGTTTGTATTCTCAAATGTACCATCAATGACCATTGAACAAGATGATCAGTCAAAGGGGTACTTTAAAATAAATGTTGCACATAGAAAAGCAGGAGTAGATGATGTAAAACTTCCATCTGTGTATCTTTCACGTATTGATTTTGGTGACCTTACACTTAAATTCCGTGAAGTGTTCTTCAGGGAGGCAAACAAGCAATTTAAAATATTAGAAGGTGACAATAATGAAGTGCGTTATAACAAAGCAGACCTGACTCTAGAACTGCATCCTGATGAGCTCAAAAAACCCGTCATCTCAGATGTAGTTCTTACAAATGTAGATGAGGATGCGAAGGAGGCATTACTGGGCACTACTGTCAATTTTGACGTCCGTGAGGATGAAATTAAGTTCCGCTTCGAGCAGTTTGCAAAGCTTGCCTCGTTACCATTCGCTCCTGTGCGTTCATATACAACGGTACAAATGGCTATATATGACTGGTTTGATTCTATTGATGCATACGAAAACAAAAGTCGCTTGGTGATTCAAAGAGCAATTGTCTGTTCTGAAGAGAACCAGAAGGTTTTTATGGAGATTATGGAGCGGGCAAAAAATAAGTTTCGTGAGGTCAAGAAGAAAGAGCTTGTTGCAAAGCAGCGAAGGAAAGAATATATCTGGTCCGTACCCCCTGTTGAATACTTCAATGAGAACTATGAGAAGTTTTCTTGCTCAAACTACGCTCTCAATACGAGTTATGTCTACAATAGGCGGTCTGACCCTGAGGTTGAGTTTGAGAAACACTTAAAGAAAAATACTGACATTGATTGGTGGTATAAGAGCGGCGTTAGTAAAGAAATATATTTAGGTATACCCTATATCGGAGAGGATAAGGTGGAACATGCATTCTACCCAGACTTCATTGTTAAATTTAAAGATGGGACTATTGGCATATACGACACCAAGTCCGGTTTCACTGCAAAAGGTGATGAAGCTGCAGCTAAATCGAATGCTCTCCAAGAGTACATCAAGCAAAACAAAAAACTAAAACTCACTGGAGGTCTTGTGGTGGTTGATAATACAGGGACACATATATTTACAGGAGAAGTCTACAATTCAGATAGAGCAGACAAAAACTGGAAATTGCTTCACATCTAGTCCAAGATAAAGTAAAGGCTAGAAACGACTATCAAAAGAGTATTGTTTTGTGTTGTACCATGCCATTGTTATATACTTTTTAAAACTCCATTCCCTGTAGCTTGCCACGGGAGTGGTTCATTAAAAATGAAAAAATACGATAATATTTATCTTATCGACTGCAGCTATTCACCTATGAAATGTCTCACTTCTTGATCCCAGAAGTATGATTTGGTTTCTACTTCGTCTAAACAATTCTCTTGAACAGCACCATCTTCGCAAGATTTAGTGGTGAATGTCACGGTCACTTTGTTGGGCAGATCACTTGAGTCTATTTCCGTCCTTAAATATGTAAAAGGACCGTCTGGATACGGTGGAGTAATGTCTTGGTAAGAAGTGTAAGCTAGGGCCTTGGTAAACCGCTGTCCATCAAATATGTACCACTCATCCTCATAGGTTATTAAGCTAGAACCCCACATCCCAAGTTTTCTTATAACTAGCCAATCTCTATCAGGACCATTTACTAAGAAATAGCTAGGGGCTTCCAGACCATTGTTATGTACTGAGAAGGTAGTGACTGTTTTACCTTCTGCATTCATGAAAACAAAATTCCTAGACTCAGCGTATGTACTTGTCTCAAAAGTGAGTCTTAATTCACTGCTAGCGATAAATGTCTCAATTGATTCAGTACCGCCTGAATCTGGAGATATATTTGGTTCTTGAAACGCTAGTGCCCCCAGCCTGATTCCGAGTATAAAAATAGCAATACCAACAATGATTGCTGCAATTTGCGAATACCATGTAACTTCTCGCCACTTAATCATGTCTATTTTTAGAGTACTTTGGCCCGAATAGCAATAACCATAAGACTACCAACAGTATCGTGACAAAAAATCTCTCGTTAGGTTCGTCGAAGCCATATACAACGAATATCCATCCTAAGTACACCGGCACTACAACACGGAGTAGTTCAATAATGAAATTCCATACTTTTCCCATATAGACATAGCGTAGCATAAATATCTAAAGTTTGGATATTCAATATTTGGATAGACGATAGTGTTATATGGCTAAGTCTATCCACTCAAAAGAATACGCTCTGTTTGTAGAAAGACTCAAAAGTGCCCGTACGGAAGCTGGACTGACTCAGGTCGAAGTCGCTGAAAAACTGAAGCGACCACAATCTCATGTATCTAACGTTGAATCAGGTCAACAAAGAGTAGACGTTATTGAACTGCAACGTTTTGCCAAAATTTACAAAAAAGATATTGGGTATTTCATAAAATGACTTTTTAGTGCCTTTCTATGTAAGGGTACTTATATAAGAGGTACGGGGGTGAATTTAGGGGGTATAGGGGGGTGTTAGGCGTACTCATCCTCAAAGATATCTTTTATCTCAAGTAAATCTTTAACAATTTGATTCCAATGGAGTCCGATATCTGCAACAAGAACGGACTGACCATCCACAAATTGGTCATTAAGCCTGAATATAGGCGACAGAACAGCGGTTCCAAATGAACCTGCTGTTTTGTTATATACAATACC
>JACCDG011711261.1_pt1 | contig 11002 bp, 10 predicted proteins | sample 7442471 | NCBI WGS metagenome assembly JACCDG01 (sample SAMN15323444, study PRJNA562643) | freshwater metagenome | isolation source: river surface water | place: USA:Blue River Watershed | collected 2017-08-17
ATGGTACTAATAGATCCGTCAGTGATCCATTGTAATTCTATAGGTCCGTCGAACACAGAATTTGATTGATTTAGCATTTTTGGACTATTTTTTGCATCTATTTTCCTCAGGAATCTCGATTCGTATTCCTTGGCTCCATCTTTCGTGTAAAATACTTTAATTTTTTTGATAACGAAAGCGTCTTTTCCAAATTTTTTTATCAGCATTTTTACTATTTTAGACGATGTAAAATATCTATACCAAAGGTCATTTTTAATATTAGTTTCTGACAATTTTTTGGTGTATCTGCTTCCGGCGTAATATTGGCCTGTTATTGAGAACTTGATTATGTAAAAGTAACTTAACATGACAACCTCCTACCAAAGTATTTAGTTGTCATGTTAGTTTATGTAGCTTTTACACAAGAATATCTTAATTTTACTTCTTTACACTTAAATTAAGAATATTATAAAATTCTTGTTTCAAACTTGCATCCGTTCTGAATGCTCCGTGCATTATCGCGGTTACCATATCGTTCTCGTGCTCACGCACCCCCCTCTGAGTCATGCAATGATGTTCGGCTTTCACAATCACAGCCACGTTGGGAGTTTTTGCGTACTCTTTCAGAGCTTCTGCAATTTCAGTAGTCATTTCTTCCTGAATTTGCGGGCGCTGAGCAATCCAATGCACAATTCGGTTGAACTTGCTCAAACCAATGACTTCACCCTCAGGCAACACACCCACCCAACAATTGCCCACAATGTTCTGAAAGTGATGGGCACAGGTGCTGCGAATACTGATGGGACCAGTGGTGTACAGACTTTCGTAGCCCATGTTGGGGAAGCTGGTAACTCTGGGCATGGGCTGATAGCGACCGCCAAAGATTTCTCTGACAAACATCTTGGCCACTCGACGAGCAGTGCCATTGGTGTTGTGATCATGATCAGTATCAATCACCAGGCGCTGCAAAACACCCTCAAACTGTTCAGCAACTTCGGCTTCCAGCTGTTCCAGTTCGCCAGGCTGAATATGCTTGCTGATGTTGTGGTTGGCGAAAAAACTGTCGCCAGCCTGTAGGATTCTATTTTTGATTGTTTCGCTTATGTTACTCATAGATTTAGTTTATTATATTACTTTTTCTCAACGATGTCAATGACACGAGGTTTTATAATGGCCATGATTATCAGTGCAGCTCCCCAGGTTTTGATGTTATAGGGAATGGCCAAAACTGGGAACAGAGTGTTTAGAGCCCACACCAACACAAAGGGAATAAACAACACCATGGCAAAGAGGGCAGAAACCACAGTCAAACCACTTATTATTACTAATAGTTTGTTCAATTTTTCTGGCATAGTTCTCATAGTGTAAGTACCTTCAACATGGTGTCACAGTTCAAAAACTGCTGTTTCAGAATCTGATTTTGTTGATCCAACAGTTCCTGATAGTGTTCATATCGGCTGGTCAGTTGATTGACGAATTCCACCAGCAAGGGTCGGTGTTTTTGATAGTTTTCCCAGCTGCTGGTCCACACCGAGGGATACCGGAACTCTGGCAGATACATTTCGGTATAACTGGCTCGATCTGGAACACAAGGCAAACTGCCCACCAGACAACCTTCCATCTGACTGATGCCCAGGTTTTCGTGTAAACTACAGCTCAGTGTGACACGGCTCTGAGCTAGTTGTGCATAATATTCTGACTTGGTCAGCTGTTGGCGCTGAGTTATCACCAGGTTGCTGTTGATCCATTGTGCCAGATCTTCAGCGATTTCTGGCTGTTTATCAGCATTATATCTGTGAGGCCAGATCACAGTGTTGGTTTTGGGAGTGTTTCGCAGAGCTTCTAGACCTGACACAATCAGCTCATGAGGCTGGCCGCTGCGGATTGCACGACCATGGTCTGCCACCGGAATGTCCAGATTTTTCAGAAACATCTGGCGATGGAACTCTGTGGCAAAGTAGTTGTAATCACAGGCATAAAACCAGCCACGCTCAGTGTGCCAGGGCCAGGGTTTCTGCATCTGCATACCCAGGATGTCAGTGGGATCATAAGCTCCTGCGTGCCAAATACCGTGTATTTCTACTGGAATCTGCATCAGATCACTCTGATACCGGATAGCAGTGATCACAAAATTCCAGGCATCAGTAACCAGGAAACGATCACCTGCCTGGATCAGTCCCCGACTGAACATCTCGCTGATGCGCTGAGTTTGGCTGGCTTTATACACATTGGTTGCTCCCCAGTCCAGGAAGCCTCCAGCACTGGTGCTGGCGCTGATCTGTTCGCCGTCAAGACCATTGACGGCGAATCGACCCTGTGACCGTTGTGCCACCAGAGTGGGGATGTTATCATACCATTGCCGTGTGTAGCGGCTATCAATGGGTTCAATGGGTACTATCCAAATGGTGTTCATTCTGTTTCAGCAGCCTCCAGATTTTCCAATGCAGATTCATCCAATCCACTATCGTCACGCTGATCAGGTACAGCATCAGGAATTTCTTCAATCAGTTGTGAGTAAGAAGTTATGCCATTCACAGCTTTTTTGCCCAGCATTCCGTTAGCACTACTTCCAATCACATTAGTAAACCACCGGCTTTCCTTGGCCAATATTTCGTCAGCTTTGGCTCGAGTAGGTGCTGAAAACAAAGAGTTTACCAGATCCTGAAAGAAACTGTCCTGAACGGGATTCTGTGTGAAGTTAAACAACTGATCAAACAGCTCTGACTGTTGCTCCACACCACGTTTGTTAGCTCTGTTGTCTTGCCTCAGCATATTGGGTACAATTCCCTGATCCCACAGCCGATTTCCAGCCTGTACTGCTTCAATGTGACAATAGATGTTGTGTCCCATTAGTATAGCATAACTGAAGCTATCCCAGCTAGTGCGACCTTCTTTTCCAATTTTATTAAGTTGACCAGGTGCGTAGTAACAGATGTCCTTCATCTGAGTGCGTTGCATGATGGGGCTGTCCATAAACTGCGGCCAATCCTGGGGCAAATCTGCTAAAAGTGCATCACGAAACAATCTGGTATCACCCGAATACTTTTTATCGTCCACACATTTAGTCATTTTGTAACTCCACTTGCCACCGTCTTCCAGACGATTTTCATAATAGACCTGTCCGTTGGCAGTGGCTAAGAACGGACTAGCACAATCGTAACTGATGGTCAGATTGGGATTGTGATACCGCCGGATGGCTCGCTGAATCTGAGTAAACGCCATAGCCCATTCCAGTTTGCTAGTTCCCAGATAGTGGACCCAATCCTGTTTACCAGGCTCAAGCAGGCCATCCCAGATCAGAGCCACCAGACGTTTCAGCACCAAATGCATGTCGCATTTGTTTTGTGAACCCATGGCCCAGCCATTGAAATGCCGATCTGGATATTTCTTGGGGTCACAAAATTCCTTCATCTCTTCATACCACTCATCAGCCTGAGTATGGTTATCGCCCTGCAACACAGTCAGGAACTTACACCGCCCATCACGATGATTCATCCAGTACTCATAGTTATATCGAGTAGCTGCCACTGCACCAGCATAACTGGTAATCTGTGTAGCCTCTTTGCCACGTGGAGTACGGCTGACCCAGCCGGGAATATCCAGGGTCATGCCATAGTCCATGTACTCGTCCATCCAGCGCAAAACCTTTTCACGCTTTTCCTGAGCTTTAGCACAACCAGAACCCGGATTCCAGTCGCCCTGCCATACACCTTTGCCGATCTGAAATCCGCCTGAGTCACCCAACATCCAGCTGCCGGGTTCACGATTTCTGATCATGTCTTCTTTGGGGTCAGCGCCCAGCTCCAGATTGGCGTGACCAGCTGAATACAGGCTCCAGCGATACTGAAAATATCCCTGCTGACTGTTCAGATAGTTCAGTCCCTCGACTCCATTCTCGAAACCCACTGGAATTCTGGCTGGTTCCACATGATTGCCGAATCTTTGTTTTCCCACATAACTGGCATAAAATGAGCTCAGTGCTGGCAGAAACACAGCATAGTCCTGCTGGGTCTGCGTCATATCAATACGTTCTGGTTTGTTTGTTGCCATTGTTAGTTCCAGGTGTCCTGTAAAAATACCGATGGATAGCGTATCACACAGCCACACTCACCATCTTCACTTACTTCAATTTCCATGATACGCTGTGTACCGTATCGTTCAGCCAGTTTCAGATACAAGTCATCTGCCAGCATTTCCACACTCTTGTAATCGATTTCCAGTGCGCCAGTGCTGAACAAGCTCTCGCAGTAGTTCAGAACCTGATGAAATTCCAGCTCACGATCATTGTGCCAGACTTCGATGCTCACCCGAAACTTGAACAGATGTCGGTGACGCTGGCCCAGATAACTTACGTCAGCCAGCTGTTTTTCCCATTCAGCGGCAGGGTATCGGTGGAACCCTGCTCGCTGAAAAGTCACCCAGATTGATCTGGAAGCTCGACTCAGAGCCTGATGTGCATGAGTGCTTTCGGTATTGGTCATGGTTATTTGGTCTGAGCTAGTAAAATATAGTTGTAGGTTGCAACACCGCTGTTCACTGTGATCTGCATGGCACCAGCGTCGCTGATGCTGATCTGCTTGTCACCAGTCAGCCCCAGGATATTGATCAGGTGCTTGGTAACCCAGGTCATCTTCTTCTGAAGCTGCCCAGTGACGTTGGGATGGAACACGAACTTGCCCTGCAGGCTGCTGGGATCGCCTACTTCCAGCATCAGGTTGCCGGATTGCGTATAGGTATGGCAGTGAATCTGATCGCTCAGTGCCTGAGACTGATAACGCAACCGCTGAATGTTCACAGCCAGAGGTTCAAACACCACGTTCCACTTGGGCTCTTTGAAGCTCACTGCTGCAATCTTGGAGTTGATCATGGCAGTGTCCATGAGCCGATAAACGTTGTGAAAGTCACCGGTTTTGTTGGCAAAACTGATGGATTCCAGAGTTTTTTCTGAGTTGGAAGTCAGAGTAACTTGCGGTTCTTCCCGATATTCCGGAATGTTCAAGATCACATTGAGCCGACCCAGGTTGGGTAGACCCAACACACTGGCAAATTCCGGCACCGGCTGATTGAACCGGGCTTCCAGCACAATGCTCTTGTCAGCAGACACAGACTGCATAACTGTCTGCTGTTCAGTGCCACTGATACGAACCAGATCCAGATCCACTGCCATGGTGTAATTGACAATTTCTTTTAGAATATTAAACATATTGTTCCTTTAAGTATAACACAGAGTTATTTAGATTTTACTCTCAACGGCTAAAATTATTCCATACTGAACAGCGAATTGAAAACATCATTCTGTGCGCTGGTTTGTGTATTTAGATCCCACTCCAGCACGCCCAATAAGTTATCAATCTTGGTATCCACGATGGTTTCTTCCATCAGGCTCTGGTCAAATGGCAACAGTTTGAACCAATCAGGCAGTCTGAGTTCATCAATGGGGTAGGCTACACTGGTGTAACCCAGGGGATTGCTTTTCAGTTTGCATACCACCACTTTCATGCCGTCCACAATCTCCAGACTGTACCGATCATTGTGGATCTGCTTCAGAGTATTCCAGTTCAGTGAGGCTCTGACGTGACCTGGCACTGTGGCTTTTCCACGTGCTGATATCAGTTCACGATAGTGTGTCAGATTGTTCACACGCTTGGGGGTGCCTTTTTCCCAGGCTGGTCTGGCCTGAAATTCCTGTTTGAATTCACGGATCCGACTGATCACCTGATCCTGTGTCTGATCCATCAGCACATCCAGCAGAATGTTGCTCAGAAACTGCTGTACCACTTTGGGAGTATCGGCCCGCTTCAGATCCAGCCCCATGGCTTTGAGCTTGCCAGGACTGCCATTCTGATCCAGCCGTTTGCCTTCCAGATCATAGATCAGCACTGCGTAACGCTTCTTGGTAATATACAAACCCTTGCTGGCCACCAATTCACGTCCACAGCGAATCAGATTGCCATTGGCCTCAGGAGTGTGAAATGCTCCGGCGCAGAAGCCTGGAAAACTTTCGTTTACCTGATCTGCAATGGCATCGTACAATCCCACGCAGATTTCCCGATTCCATTCCATGGATCCAGCTGCGACTTCGGACCTGATCTGGGGCCAAGCACTGAAGTAACAGCTATCAGTATCGGCGTAGATAATGGCCTGACCAGTGTGATCATACTCACCAGTTACACACTGATTCACATAGGCGTTCATGTGACGGGCAATTACTCTGCCGCTCAGTGTGGTGCTCTGCCCAATGCGTTTGTCATTGAAACGACAGTAGGGATTCAGGATGGCTCCGTACAAACTGTTCAGGTTGATCTTTTTAACCAGCTGACGTTTGTCCCAGAATGCCTGATCCTCTTTGGTAGAGGCTTCTTTCTTTTTCTTCTGTAGTTCTTTGCGCTCAGTGTACCAGCGTCTGAGCAGACCCGGCACAATGCCTTCACGTTCAGCAGTCAGGATGGTGCCATTGGCTGTGAGAATCCAGGGCTGGTTACAGGCCCAGATCATGTGATGTATCTGTGCTGCACTCAGCTCTGTGCTGGTGCCGTCCTCCCAATCCACTGTGAGTATCTGCGCCGGATCCTGCTGGATCACTGCGGTGTACTCCAGAGTACCAAACAGTCCTTCCCAGGCTGCTGCAAAACTCTGTCCCTGGGCACGTTTGTCTGCAATATACTGTGTGGTCAGATCCAGTCTGATTTGCCCCACAATGGTTTCGGGACCCATGTTTAGCGCACGGATGGTGTTGGGATACAGCGAATTCAAGTCGATTGCGCCGATGTCAGTGTGCAACCCCTTCTTGGGATAAGCCACATAAGCGCCAGCAGCGCCCTCGTCTTCCTCAGCATCAGAATCCAGATCGTCTGTGCGAGGTCGAGCCTTGCGATCCGGTACCACCAGGCCACGATCGTGACTTTCATTGATGATGGCCTGCTCAGTTACTGCCACTGCTCCCATGGTGGTGGGAATCAGCACCGTGTTGTCATGAGCCAGTTCGTTGGCCAGATCAATAAATCTGAGCTTCTGATCCAGCCGGGCAATCAGCATTACGTCCTGACGGTTGTATTCAATGAACTTGCGGAAGTCTCGGTTATACAACTGATCCAGTGTGCCTTCATAGGGAGTTTTGTGCTCACCCAGTTCATACTCACTGATGGCATCCAGGCTGTAACTGTGTCGTTCCTCATAGGTGTATTTGCGATACAGATTCATGTAATCCAGATGCAGACGCCCCACCAGATCATAAGTGCTTTGCTCAGCACCGTACTTCTCGAATTTTCTTTGCTTGGGCATCTGATCCCACAAACATAACCGTCTGGTATCGTCCCGGCTCATGATAGTGATGATCCGATTCACTATATAGGGAATATCATAACCCTCGCTGTTCCAGCCACTGAGTACATCTGCATCCTGGATCAGATCCAGAAACACACCCAACATCTGAGTTTCATCATCAAACAAAAAGGTGTTGTCGTAGTCTTTGACCAGTTCCTGAGCTTGCTCCATGGTGAGCGTGGGTGGTGGTAATGCCAGTGTAATCAGCTGTTGATTCCAGTCCAGATACACCGTGATAGCTGTGATTGCAGTGAACGGATCTTCTGGTGTGCTGAACCCCCTGGCCGGATCAAACGCGGTTTCTATGTCCAGAAAGGCAGTGTGCAGAGCTGGTGCCGACTGATGCCGATAATTTTCCTCCAGACATCTGAAAATGGGGTTCACATCACTTTCCCAGGTTCGTACCTGGCTGTGAGCTCTGAGTTCTCTGTTGAACTCTTTGTACTGTCTGGTTACAAACCGGCTTACCGGTGTGTCATAGATGGTTCGATATTTTCCGCGGGGATCATCGTAATAAAACACATAACGAGCCGGCCAGTCGGTAAAAATTCTCTGACCGTCACGTCGTTCTGCCACATGTATAGTGTCAGCTTCTCGATTCCAAATAGCGTCAATATAGGACATAGTAAGAGTATTTAGATACAGATGCTGATGTGCAGACATAAGTCATCTGCACATCAGCCTGTGTCAGGTGTTACTTGCCGCCCACTGCATCCAGAATGTGCTCCAGTTGCAGGTGATCCTGCTCGGTCTGGTCCCAATCGGCCTTGTAAGCAGTCTTGATGGCCTTCTTGAGAACGCCGGGTTTGACCTCAAATTCCTTGGCCAGATTCTTTACAGTGTCGTTGAGACCTTCCTTCAGAGAGTCCATCTCACGCATCACCTGGATTCCTTCACGGACCAGTTGCTTGAGCTTCTCCTTTTCGTCACCGTTGAACAGCTTGGTATAAGTGGTTGTTGCGTCAGACATTGTGTTGTTGTCACCTCCTAAGGTATAAGTCTATTATAGCTGTTCTGACGCAACAACACAAGTAGTTATACTACCGTATGGGGTGAAGATATTTTATAAATTCTGTGGCCAGGATAGCCACATACTCGCCACTTACCAGAATCTCATTTTTAGACTTCAATGCTGCGGCCCAATCAGTATCTCGTGGTTTGAAATCATCAATAAACCGTCTGGGATTGAATTTTGCCAAATCCTGATCATATAATTTTTTGATAACACCGTAACTGGCGTTACTCATTGTGTCTAAAAACTGGTCAAATCCTGAAATTTTTGCAGCCGCTTTCACTGGCTCTGGCATCCGCAATAACTTACTCATGGGGTCGTATTGCCACCAATTTAGATAATCAGGAGTGGTATCAAAGTAACGCAAAAATTCTGTCACTACTGGGTTTTTAGCCAGTTCAGGATAATCTTCCAGATAGTCCAGAAATTTCTGATAAGCTGATAACTGAATCAACGGAACAAAGTCAGTCCATTTCTTCATGCTGGAATCAATGACTATGTCATCGTATTCTGTGCTCCAGGTGAATCGGGCCGAATCTTTGGGAAATATCACATACATAGTACCATATCCGCTAGCGTGGAAACTGGATCCGGTTACAAAAATGCTGTTGCTGCGAACTGCGGCGTTAGATCCCAAATAATCCCTCAAAGCCTGATCAATCAGCTGTTGAAACTCTGGAGTGGAATTCATGGGCAACCGATCCCTGCCGGTTTTGCCCAGGAAAGATTCGTAGGTGTCGGTTTCTATGCCTCGATATGCTCTGAGACCAGTTTCGGCAAAAACCTGATATGCTTGTTTGCATTCGGACTGTATGGTCTTCATGGCTTGATCCATGGAAACTGGAGTTCTGATCCAACCTTTTTCCGGAGTGTATTCAAACAGTTCTGCGGCTCTCATAAGTGTATTTATTGATTTTACTTGGTTTTAAAAGTCAAGTTGACCCAGTTATAACCAGAGAGATCAGGATGTTTTTTCAAAAATTGGCTTTTTATTTGTGTAGTATATGGCTTCCACAGCGAGGAATGTTGCTCAAAGAGGATTGTTTTTTCGTCAAACACCACTTCCACTACTCCGCGCACAATTCGATCAAATTTGGATTCATAATCGCGGTCCTCAGGAAAATTCATCAGATGCACGGTGAATCCACGGGGTACCAGCCCCAGTTTTTCCATCCATTCTGCGTGAGTTGCCACAGCTAAACTTCTTTTTCTGAAAAGTAATTGGTCAGTTACTGGATTTATTAGCCACATCCAGCTGTCATATGATTTTGATTCAGTTAAAAGTTCAGCGGCTTTCATACAGTTATTTAGTTTTCTGTGCAGCTATCATGTTGCGAGCAATCTGCACAGCATCTGGCCGACTCAGGCCAGGATTCTCTAGCACTTTGGTCAGGATACGATCTTTGATTTGTCCAATCAGCGGTCCGTTTGCACCCAGCTCACGAATCTCATTGCCATTTAGTATGCTCTGTGTTTTCAATATGTCGTTCACATCCATCTGCTGAATCTTTTTTCTGATGGCGTTGATTTGTTCGGGCATACTGGCTGCTTCGCTGTGCGAAACATTATCGGCGTGCATCACGTCCAGTAAGTCTTCTAGATTATGACCCACACGGAATATGAACTTGCGCAAAGTGCTGTCTTTCAGGTTACTGGCATCGGCACCAGCACTCTTGAGGTCCATATGATACCTGACTATGTCAGCCACACGGCCAATTACATCATTGGGGTACTTGAGACGATTCATGATGTTACGAGCAATTTCAGCACCCACTTCAGCGTGACCTATGAATTGTATTTTGCCGTTCTTTTCTGTTCTGGTGGCTGCTTTGCCAATGTCATGAAACAGTGCAGCCAGTCGTTTGATTAAGTCAGGACTGCTGGCGTCCAAAACATCCAGAGTGTGCCCAAATGCGTCTTTCTTATGATAAGCATTCTGTTTCAGCTTGACCAATTGATCCAGTTCAGGCATGATAACTTTCAATATGCCTGTAATGCGAAACAACTGAAATGCCCGGCTGGGTTTATTCAGCACCAGTATCTTACTGATCTCATCATTGATGCGTTCTTTGCTGATGTTGTTCAGTGAACCAGCATGCTTCTTGATATACTTGATCACACTGATGGGCAACTTGAAATTGTATTTGATTGCAAAACGCACAGCGCGAAGTATTCTCAATGGATCCTCACCAAAGATAACATCTGGATTGCCTGTGGGTTTGAGCACACCAGCTTTGAGGTCTTCAATACCACGACCGCTGAGATCCAGAATCTTGCCGGTGTGTAGATTTTGCAAAAGTGAATTGACGGTAAAATCGCGTCTCATTACATCGTCCAACAATTCTCCAGCAGTGACTTCGGGCTTGCGACTGCCAGGTTGATACTTTTCTTTGCGTGGCGCCACAAACTCTACATCAATTTTTCCACTGGGTGTGGGCACAGTGAGTTTGGCTGTGTAGTAAGTGGGAAAGATAACCGGATTGCTGTCGGCTTTGTATACGCCCAGCTTTTTGGCAATGTATTCCGCCGCACGCAGCCCACTGTGAGCATCACCGTCGACCACGAAATCCACGTCTTTGGAGTCACGCCCCAGCAGGGTGTCTCTGACATAGCCGCCAGCCATGTATAGCTTGCCTTCAAATTCAGAGTCCTGAGTAGCATCGCGAATGATGTCCAGCACTTCTTGTG
>JACCDG010779052.1_pt1 | contig 11001 bp, 5 predicted proteins | sample 7442471 | NCBI WGS metagenome assembly JACCDG01 (sample SAMN15323444, study PRJNA562643) | freshwater metagenome | isolation source: river surface water | place: USA:Blue River Watershed | collected 2017-08-17
AGGCCGTCTCCAGCGATTCCACGTGTGACGCCAATACTTTGGCGCCTTGCTCGTTACCCTCTACCTGCCCCCTGACCACCACCACGTTTCCGGTACGCACGGCTTCTTTGCATTTCTCGTAGGTTTTCGGAAAGCAAATTACTTCGATCTTACCGTCGTAATCTTCGAGCGTGACGAACGCCATGCGATCGCCTTTTTTGGTCATGATTTCTTTCGCCGCGGTGATGATTCCCCCGAGCTGCGGCTCATTGGCTTGGGCGGCTTTGCGGGCCTTCCAATCCATCGGGCCGTCTTCCTTCTTGGGCAGCTTGCCTTCACGCGCCATTTCGAAAATCTTCGCCACGCTGGTGGAAGTGCATTGCCGCAGCAACGAGCGGTAGGGATCGAGCGGGTGCCCACTCACGTAGAAACCGAGAAGCTCGCGTTCCGCCTCGAGCTTCTCCATGTGAGTAAACTCGGGTTGGGGTGGCATCTCCGGCTCCGGCGCCCGCAGGGCCGGCCCCGAACCGGCGGCGCTAAACATCGCGTCGAACAGCCCGCCCTGCCCGAGAGCCGCAATCTCGGCCTCCTTGGCTCCCCAAGTAGTAATCGCCTCGATCGACTTGAACAAGGTTTGCCGCGTAACCTTGCTCCCCTTCGCGTAAAGCGAATCAAACGCACCGGAACGAATCAACACTTCTAATGTTTTTTTATTTACCTTTTTGTTCGCCACTCGCTTGCAGAAATCCGGGAAAGAACGGTACGGACCGTTCGCCCGGCGCTCCTCCACGATCACGGAAATAGCCGCCTCGCCGCAGCCCTTAATCGCTTCCAGGCCGAAACGAATCGATTCTTTGCCGTCGTCGCCCGCCACCACGTTGAAGAGACGCTCGCTCTCGTTTACGTCCGGGCCGAGCACGGCCACGTCGTGGTCTTTGGCGTCGCTGATGTACTTGGCGAGCTTGTCGGTATCCGACATCTCCGTGGTAAGCAAGGCGGCGTAAAACTGAGCGGGGTGATGGGCCTTGAGGTAGGCCGTCTGGAAGGAAACCAGCGCGTAGACCATCGCGTGCGATTTATTGAAGCCGTAGCCCGCGAACTTTTCAATGAGGTCGAAGATCTCGGTGGCCTTGGCGGGATCAAGCCCGTTCTTCGCCGCGCGTTCCACGAAACCGGCCTTCATGCGGGCCATCTCGTCGAACTTTTTCTTTCCCATCGCGCGGCGGAGCAAGTCGGCTTCCCCGAGCGAATACCCGGCGAGCACCCGCGCGGCCCGCATCACCTGCTCCTGGTAGATGATCACGCCGAGGGACTCTTTCAGCACTTCCTCGAGCTGCGGCACGGGATATTCGATCTTAATGCGGCCGTGTTTGCGCTCAATGAAATCGTCCACCATGCCGCTCTCGAGCGGGCCGGGGCGGTAGAGCGCGTTGATCCAGGTAAGCTCTTCTAAGTTGCTCGGCTTGATCTTCTTGCAAAGATCCGTCATGCCGCTCGATTCCACCTGGAATACGCCGTTGTTATCACCGCGGGAAATGAGATCGTACGCGGCCTTATCGTCTACGCCCACGTCTTCGATACGGAAATTCGCCTCTTGGCCAGTCCGTTGCCGCTTATCGTTTACTAAATCCACGGCGCGCTTGATGTGCGTGAGGGTTTTGAGGCCGAGGAAGTCGAATTTTACGAGGCCCACTTTTTCGGCCGCGTCCTTATCGTACTGCACCACCACGGCGCCTTCTTCGTCGGTCATCAGCGGCGCGTAGTTTGTGAGCGGGGAATCGGTGATAATCACGCCCCCGGCGTGTTTGCCGTAGGAGCGAGTGAGGCCCTCGAGTTTCAGCGCGTGGTTGAAGAGCTTATCGACGGTGGGATTCGTTTCGCGCATCTCCGCGAATTTCGGCTCTTTCTCGAACGATTCGGAGAGCGTGATGCCGAGCTGCTCGGGCACGAGCTTGGCAATCTGGTCCACTTCCCCGTAACTCATGCCGAGCACGCGGCCCACGTCGCGAATTACGGCTTTGGTTTGCAGGCGGCCGAAGGTGATGATCTGGGAAACCTGTTCTTTACCGTACTTCTTACGCACGTAATCGATCACTTCGCCCCGGCGATCCATGCAGAAATCGACGTCGAAGTCGGGCATGGAGATACGTTCGGGGTTGATGAAGCGCTCGAAGAGCAGATTGTAAGGCAACGGGTCGATGTCGATGATGTCGAGGGCCCAGGCCACGCTCGAGCCGGCGCCGGATCCCCGGCCCGGTCCCACCGGAATGCCGTTCGCCTTCGCCCAGCGAATAAAATCGGAAACGATGAGGAAGTAACCGGAGAAACCGGTTTTGTGGATCATTCCGAGCTCATCGTGGAGACGCTCCCAGTACCGCTTCTCGAGCTCCGGCCAATCGGAACGCTCGAGTGTTTTCTGGAAGCTGGGCTCGGCGAACCGTTTACGCAAGCCCCGTTCGGACTCTACCGTGAGAAACTCTTCCACCGTCTGCGCCGCTTCGCCTTTTGGAATCTGGAAGTTCGGCAGGTAATAAATCGGTCGGCCCTTATCGTCGGTAAACTTGAACTGCACGTCGCAGCGCTCGGCCACCTCCAGGGTATTCGCCAGCGCTTCCGGGCAAAACGCAAACTGCTCCTCCATCGTGGCCGGATCTTTGAGCCAGAACTCGGTGCAGAGCGAACGCTTGTTCTCGTCGGATACGGTGCGGCCAAGCTGCGTGAGCACGAAAATTTCGTGCGACATCGCATCGTCTTTTTCGAGGTAGTGCACATCGGCGGTGGCCACGGGCTTCACGCCGGTTTTCTGACAGCGCTCGAGTAACCACTCGTTGATCCGGGTTTGCTCGGCGAGATTGTTCTCCTGGAGCTCGGCGTAGAAGCGGTCACCGAAAGTAGCGCGTAGCCATTCGAATTCTTGTTCGGCCTTATCCTCGCGATTCGAGAGCAGGTGGAAGCCGATCTCGCCCTTGAGACCGCCCGAGAGCGCAATTAGGCCTTCGCTACGTTCTTCGATCCACTTTTTCTTGAGGATGGGACGCTGCTCGCGCCCTTCGAGATAGCCCTGCGAAACGAGGTAAACGAGGTTCTGAAAACCTTCCTTATTCATCGCGAGGAGCACGAGGCGCGAATAAGGAAACTTCATCTGCTCGGGCGCGCCCTCGAATTTCACGTAAACGTCGCAGCCGTAGATTGGTTTGATGCCGGCCTTCTTGGCTTCGCCCATGAACTCGATGGCACCAGCCAAGTTGCCGTGATCCGTCATCGCGACGGCGGGGAGGCCGTATTCTTTCGCCTTCTTGAATAAATCTTCCACGTGCACCGTGCTCGCGAGCGCGGAATAGGCGGTGTGGACGTGGAGGTGCGCGAATTTAGCGGACATGCGTTTAGATTAATGCACGGCAACTTCGGCGCCGAAGTTGCCGTGCGGAAATTTTTACTCCCATTCAATAGTCGCCGGAGGCTTGGTGGAAATATCGTAAACCACGCGGTTCACGCCCCGCACTTCGTTCACGATGCGGTTCGATACGTGCGCGAGGAAATCGAGGGGAAAACGGAACCAGTCGGCCGTCATGCCGTCTTGGCTGGTAACGGCGCGGAGAGCTACCGGGAACTCGTAGGTGCGCCCGTCGCCCATCACGCCCACCGTGCCCACCGGCACGAGAATGGCGCCGGCCTGCCAAATTTTATCGTAGAGGCCCTGTGCGCGAATCTCATCGATGTAAATCTTATCGGCCGCGCGGAGCACGCGGAGTTTTTCCTCCGTAACTTCACCCAGGCAACGCACGGCCAGGCCCGGGCCCGGAAAGGGGTGCCGTTTGAGAATATGATCGGCCACCCCCAATTCGCTCCCGAGCTTCCGCACTTCGTCCTTAAACAATTCTCGTAGAGGTTCGATGAGCTGGAGCTTCATGTTCTCGGGCAATCCGCCCACATTGTGGTGGCTCTTGATCGTGGAGCTGAACCCGCCGCGGCCGGGCGGCGGCATGCTTTCGATCACGTCGGGATAAAGCGTGCCCTGCACGAGCCAATCTATGCCCGTTTGCTTCATCTCCGCGGCCAAGCGTTTTTCTTCTCGCTGGAAAATGTCGATGAACGTTTTACCGATGAGTTTGCGTTTCTTCTCGGGATCCGTGAGGCCCCTGAGCCCGCCGAGGAATTCGGCGCGCGCGTCGATCTTCGTTACGCGTAAGCCCGAATCGCGGAAATTAGCCATCACTTCTTCGGCTTCATTCTCGCGCTGGAGACCGCTATCGATGTAAAGGCAATGCAGACGGCCCGGGATGGCGCGTTCTACCAACGTGGCCGCCACCGTGGAATCGACTCCCCCGGAGAGCGCGCAGATGGCGTGCGCGGAGGGCCCTACCTGCGCGGCAATCTCTTTCTGCTTGTGCTGCGCGAAGTTGCCCAGATTCCAATCACCGCTGGTTTCGCAAATCGCGAGAAAGTTACGGAAGATCTCCATGCCGTGCTGGGTATGCGTTACTTCGGGATGGAATTGAACGGCGTAGATCTTTCGCGCCACGTTCTCCATCGCCGCGAGAGAGTTCGAAATCGAGCGAGCGCTCTCCACGAATCCGGTAGGCGGAACCCGCACTTCATCACCGTGGCTCATCCAAGTACTGATTTGTTCCGCCGAGAATCCGCGGAATAGAGGCGACTTTGCCTGGCTAACTTTCACTTTCGTGAAACCGTATTCGCGCGTTTGCGCGGGCTCCACCTTCCCTTGCAAAGCGTAGCCGATCCACTGCATGCCGTAACAAATGCCGAGCACCGGCAAACCCAGATCGAGAATGGCGGGATCCGCCTGCGGAGATCCTTGGTCGAACACCGAATGTGGACCGCCCGAAAGAATCAAGCCGCGCGGCTGCACTTTCTTGATCTCGCCGAGCGGAGCGTTCGCGGGCAGGATTTCGCTGTAGATGCCCAACTCCCGCACCCGGCGAGCAATGAGCTGCGTAAACTGACTGCCAAAATCAAGAATCAGGAGTTTTTGCACCCGAAATTCTTACCACAAGAGGGGGGAGAGGCGAATCGCCGTGGTGCATGACGCACCTCATTTTGGGCGGCGAATAGGGGCCATTTATTGTGCAGAACTAGCCGGAGGAAGATCCCGCTCCTGGTTGAGTAAATCGGGGCTCAAGCCCGGGCTATCTACGAAGGGAATCTCTACCGCAAGGTCGTCGGCGGTATCCCAACGCCCATCGGGTCCCGCGCTGCGCCAGAAATAGCGCCTCCCCTCCTTGCCCTCCACGCGAAATTCCGTGCCCCAGGGATCCCGCATCGGCTTCTCGCGCCCAATAGCCTTCCAAAATAAGTCGGCGTCGTTAAGGTTGCGATCGGGGAAATTTCTCACCGAAAGCGCCGCCAGGCGACGCAGGCCCACTTGCACGCGCTGCACTTCTTTCGCTTGCCGCAAATCGTAGACGAACCAAACAACGTGCGAGACGGTGATCGCGATCCATCCCGCCACGAACAAGCGCGCTAGAAAATTGGCTCCGTTCAAACGAACAACTCGGGCTTCTGGACGAGCTTCTCCCAAATCAAGTTATGGAACTCGTCTTTTTCCACGGAAAGGATACCGCTGCCTTGCATCGCCACGAAGCGGGCGTTGAGCGGATTGGCGTAGCCGAAGCAGTCGTCGTTCGTGAGATCCGTTTCGGCGTCGCCACCTCCCGTATCCACCCGCACGATACCGGAATAAATTACGTGGAAGCTATCGTCTCGGCTCGGGACCTGCTCCCCCTCGGTGATCGTTTGGAAACGGAAACTATCGATGAGCTGGGCTTGATCACGGGGACTCAGTTTGGAGAATAATGGGTGTCGGCGGAAAAAACTCGTGAGACGGATCATCGACTTCACGCGATCGGGCGAGCCGAGCGACGCCGTGAAGCGATCGAACCCTTCTTTACGCAATACGAGCACGATGCAGCCTCCGTCGGAAACGATGGAGGCGGTACGCGGTACATCGTCAATCAGGGCGATTTCGCCGAAGGCATCGCCGGCCACCAAGTCGGCCAAGGTATAGCCCTTGCCCTGCACGTCGGTGTAGTAAGCATTCGCCTGGCCCTTCACCAAAACGAAGAACTCACGCCCGAGCTCTCCTTGGTGCACCAAAAAATCGCCGTGCTTGTAGAAAGCCGGCTGCATCTCCGTGAGCAAAGCGAGGCGTTCTTGGTCGTTGAGCGAAGCAAACAGCGGGATCTTTTCGAGGGCGGCGATTCGCTCTTCGAACGTGAGGCTGTCGCGCACCTTGTCTTTCTGCACCACCACTTTCCGCCTGGCGATTTTCGAGCGCAACCGGAGATCGTGGAAGAGCATCACGCCCACCGGGGCCAGGAGGAGCGCGAACAAAAGCGAAAAAGCGGCGACCGCGCCAATACGGGCGGGGCCGAGCGGTGCGGTTAAGTCTTCCGCCAAGCGCCCCGAAATGAGCTGGCGAAAGGCCGAGAGGCAATCGCACCACACCAGGAACCAAACCAGGGTGAGGAACAGCACGAAGATCATCTCGCGGCCCAGGTGGCTTTTGGCCTGCAGCACCTCGCGCACCCCATTCGACACCTTTTCCTCCAGCTCCTCGCGGAAGAAGATCGCCTGCAGCAGTTCGGCCCCGTCGAAGGGAAAGATCGGACCGGCGAGCACCAGGCTCACCGCCGTGCAGGCCGCGAAGCCCACGAAGGCCCCGGCAGGGCTCATTACCCCGAGGAAAGCGAACAAAGTGAAAACCGAGCTCAGGACGAAGGGCGAAATCAAGCCCAGTACGGCCATCTGAACCCGGGCCCTAAACCCGAGCAGGTTTACTTCGCGGGTATCGGCGGAAAGCGCGATGAGCGGAAAGTAGAGCGCCAGCGCCGGGTAGCGGAAATCGCGGCCCGCGCCGCGCAGGAAAGCCGCCCGCATGAGCGCGCGAAAGCTGAGCGCGAAGGAGCCCACCAAAAACGAGATCGCGAACATGCCCAAATAAGAAGGCGGCGTGCCCATGAACGATTCGGGGACCGCATCGAAAGGGAAAAAAGCGAAAGCTAAGGCAGCCAGCACCACCACCAAACCCAGCAAACCGTTCGGTCCCAGGGGCGCGAACATCTTGGCGAACAGCCCGTAGATCGTAGCGGCAAGGGCGTTGAGGCTCGTAAACTCGATGCGTTGCTTGGCCGGGAACATTTCGAGGGTGTCGGTGTTTGACTCGGGTTTGCGTCCGGTGATGGAGAAGTAATCGGCGATCTGCATGCGGCGTAGCTTACTCAACACGCGCAGGCACATCTCGATGTGGGATTTTTTGGCGATGCCGATGTTCGGCATGAGGAGCGCGAGCAGCGATTGCTTTTCGTTCTGCTTGAGGAATTTTACGATGGCGAACTCGCGCTCGCTGAATAATTCTTGTTTGCCGTTGGCGGGGTTGGCCACCACTATGGATTCTTCGTCGTAGCGGCCGGCTTCAAACGGATTCAGCTGCATATAACTTCCTTGTTGTACCGGGCCTGGCGGCCCTCCCGCCGGGATCCTTCCCCGCGGTGTTCTATGTCGTTCGCCCTAAGGACCCACCCAGTAGTTCGGCGCCTCTTTGGTGATGTCTACGTTATGCGGATGGCTTTCGCGCAAACCGGCCGAAGAGATTCGCACGAATTTTGCCTTTTCGCGGAGCTGGCCGAGATCGGCGGCGCCCACGTAGCCCATGCCGCTGCGCAAGCCACCAAGCAGTTGGTGCACCACGGCCGAAATCGTTCCGCGGTAGGGCACGCGGCCTTCGATTCCTTCCGGAACCAACTTCGAATCTTCCATCCCGGCCTGGGCGTAACGATCTTTCGAGCCCTTCCGCATAGCCGCGAGGGAACCCATACCGCGGTAAACTTTGTAGGAGCGGCCCTGGAATAGCACGAGCTCACCCGGACTTTCGTCGGTGCCGGCAAAGAGCCCGCCGATCATTACGCAGCTTGCGCCCGCAGCTAAAGCCTTCACCACGTCGCCCGAATACTTGATGCCGCCGTCGGCGATCACGGGAATCCCGCGCTTACCGGCCTCCGCCACGGCGTCCATCACCGCCGAAAGCTGAGCCACGCCTACGCCCGCGATCACGCGCGTGGTGCAGATCGAACCCGGGCCGATTCCCACTTTCACGCAATCGGCGCCGGCATCGATGAGGGCCTTGGCGCCGTCGGTGGTGGCAATATTGCCGGCCACTACGTCTACGTTGGAGAACTTACCCTTGAGACGCTTCACGAGATCGAGGATTCCCTGCGAATGCCCGTGCGCGGAATCCACGAAAAGCGCGTCCACGCCCGCTTCCACCAGCGCGGCAGCACGATCCATTACGTCGGCGCTCACGCCGATTGCGCCGCCCACCACGAGCCGCCCGAAGCGATCTTTATTGGAATTCGGGTACTTCATCGATTTCTCGATGTCCTTAATGGTGATGAGGCCCTTGAGGTGATTTTTATCGTCGACCACGAGGAGCTTCTCGATCCGGTGCTTATGGAGAAGTTTCTTGGCGCTCTCGCGATCCGTGCCCACCTTGCAGGTAACGAGATTTTCGCTCGTCATGTAGGCGGAAACGGGCTGGCTTTCGTCTTCGAGGAAACGAACGTCGCGGTTGGTTACGATCCCCACGAGCGGGCCGTGCTGCTGCCCATCTTTCGTTACGGGCACACCGGAGATTTTGTAGGTGGCCATCAGGCGCAGCGCTTCGCGCACGGGTTGCTCGGGAGCCACCGTGATCGGATCGAGGATCATCCCGCTCTCGCTCTTCTTCACGCGCGAGATCTCGAAAGCCTGATCGTCGATCGACATGTTTTTGTGAACCACGCCGAGGCCGCCTTCCTGGGCCAGCGAAATTGCCGTCTCGGACTCGGTTACGGTATCCATGGCCGCGGAGAGGATCGGCACGTTGAGGCTCAGTTTTTTGGTGAGCCGCGAGTGCAAACTTACTTGGTTGGGGAGAACGGTGCTGAGGCCGGGCAGGAGAAGGACGTCGTCGAACGTGAGAGTCTCACGGAAAGAGGTAGGGCTTGACGGCGAATTCATGCTTTACACTAGCACGGCACTGCGGTCGAAAAAAGGGGGACCCGCCCCATAAATAGGCGAAACCTATGGCTAAGAATGAACCCGCCACCCATCCTGGTATTGCTGGACATAGCCGTGGTAGTTCTTCCAGCCCTGGTCGATCATCTCCGCCCGCTCTTTGGGCGTAATCTGTCGCACCGCCTTAGCGGGGGAGCCCAAAATCAGCGAGCCCGGGGGATACTTTTTCCCCGGAGTAAGCAGCGCCCCGGCCGCCACCACCGAACCATCTCCCACCTCAACGCCGTCGAGGAGAATGGCGCCCATGCCCACCAAGCAGTCGTTGCCCACCGTACAGGCGTGGAGCAGCGCCTTATGCCCCACCGTCACGCGTGCCCCGATGTGCGTGGCGTGCCCTTCGTGGGTTACGTGGATCACCGTGCCGTCTTGAATATTGGTATATTCACCGATAGTGATTTTATTTACATCTCCGCGCACCACGGCGCCGAACCAGATGCTCACGTGCTCCCCCAGAGTTACGTTGCCCATCACGTCAGCCGAAGGGGCAATCCAGGCCGAAGGGGGAATCACGGGATCGTGGCCAAAAACCGATGCGATCATAGTAGCTCCAACTCCCCGTTCAGCGTGAAGGACGTAGCGTCGGTGATGCGAACCGGGAGGAATTTCCCGTCCAGCGCAGCCACCGAAACATCCTTCGGCGGCACGAAGTTCACCACGCGCATGCCCAGCGTGCGGCCCGAGGCCACGAGGGGATCGCGCGGCGAAGCCCCCTCGCAGAGGATTTCCTCCACGCGGCCGAGTTGCTCCCGATTCTTCTCTTTCTGGATATTCGCCTGCACGTCGAGCAAACGCGCGTGGCGCGCCTTCTTCACGTCCTCGGGCACGGTATCGCCAAACTTGAGGGCGTGCGTGCCGGGGCGGGGCGAATAAGTATAAGCGTAGAGGTTGTCGTAACGGATGCGCTCGATGAGCTCCACCGTTTGCGCGAAATCCGCTTCCGTTTCTCCGGGGAAACCGATGATGAGATCGGTGGTGATCGTGATACCAGGAACGCGGCGGCGCAGCTCCTCGAGGCGCGAAACGTAGAGCTCGATCGGCACGTAACGCTTCATGCGCTTGAGCACCTTGGGCGAGCCGCTCTGCACGGGCAAATGGAGGTGCGGCACCACGCGGGAAAGCGTGGCGTGGCATTCAATCATTTCCTCGTCGAAATCCTTCGGGTGCGAAGTGGTGTAACGAATCCGGCGTAACCCGCGCGGGCGGCCCGAACGTCCCGTGGGATCCGTGGTACCGCGCGCGTCCATCTCGTCGGCCATCACCTGCAGGGCCCGCAGTAGGCGCGGAAAGGTTTGGCCAGCGGCCTCCCCGCCTAAGCTTTTGCCGAAGGAATTCACGTTTTGGCCGAGCAACGTGATTTCCACCACCCCGCCCAGCACGAGGCGCTTCACGTCCTGCACGATTTCTTCGAGGCGCCGGCTCTTCTCGCGCCCCCGGGTGAAGGGCACGATGCAGTAAGAACAAAAATTATCGCAACCCTTCATGATGTTCACGTAGGCCGCGGCTTTGCCGGGAAGAACTTTGGTCTCGAGCGAATAGTCGTTGGCGGGATCAAACCCCACTTGCATCACCCGGCGCTCTCCCCGTTCCACGCGGTAGAGCACTTCGGGCAGTTGATCGAGGGAATCGGTGCCGAGCACGAAATCGAGATGAGGGGCGCCGTCGAAAACTTCTTTGCGGTCTTGCTGGGCCACGCAACCGGCGAAGCCGATCTTCAGTTTAGGGTTATTCTTTTTCCCGTCTTTGCGGAGCAGACCCATCGAGGAGTAAGCCTTCTGTTCGCTTTTGTCGCGGATGGAGCAGGAGTTGAAAATTACGAGATCGGCCTCGTTGATTTCGGCGGCCTCGCTATAGCCCTGATCCACCAAGGTGGAAGCCATCCGCTCGGAATCGTGCAGGTTCATCTGACAGCCGAATGTCTTGATGAAGTATTTACCGCGCGGGGCGGAGGAG
>JACCDG010855474.1_pt1 | contig 11001 bp, 9 predicted proteins | sample 7442471 | NCBI WGS metagenome assembly JACCDG01 (sample SAMN15323444, study PRJNA562643) | freshwater metagenome | isolation source: river surface water | place: USA:Blue River Watershed | collected 2017-08-17
AACACTTCTGTAACTCCTGGTACATATGGTAGTAGTAGCCAAGCTTCTGTATTTACTGTAGATCAACAGGGTAGAATTACTAGTGCAAGTAATTCTTCTATAAACGTTACAGCGTCTGCTATATCTGATTTTTCTGAAGCAGTAGACGATAGGGTTGGCGTCCTTATATCTGGCCAGTCAGGTATAACTGTAATATATAATGATTCTACAAACTTACTAAGTATAGGTTTTAGTGGTGTTCTTTATACAGACGTTACCTCACACTTAGTTAGTACATCCAATCCACACAGTGTTACAACAGCCCAAATAGGTGCAGCTACTTTACTTGCCTTTACAGGATATACCGGAGAAGTTGGTAATTTAGCTAGCTATGTCTTTAGAGATGGTAGTCGAGGATTTACAGGAGTCGTTTCTGGTATCACACCTACTAGTAGTAATCATTTAGCAACCAAAGGATACGTAGATTCCTTTATTGCCCCTGCCCCTATATTAGATAACCTCATACAATTTTCTACTGTTGCCGGTGAGAGTGGTATCTACACTTTGTCTGGTGGTCTTGGTATTACATTATATACTGGTTTATCAGGATATATAATAATAAATAATACAGGTGCCGGTCTTGCGGTTGACTACAGAGAATTTACAGGAGATATAATACCAGATACTTCTGGTGCTTACAATATTGGAAGTTCTGCAAAAACTGTATCATTTATCTACACGGATAATATAGATGTTAAGAATGATGTAGAAGCAAATACTTTTAAACTAGCAAATTCTCAATGGATACAAGCTAGAAATAGTGGTGACACTAGCTGGGTAAATATAATTCGTATCAATTCTTTAGATGAGGTTGAGATAAATTCGTCTGTTTTTAGTGGAATAAGTTTCTCTGAGTTAATGTTTGAGGCAGGAGATATTCCTGACACACCTATTACAGATGCTTTTAAAATATTTGCTTATACAACTGGTGTAAGCCCAAATAAAGAAGTTACTTTATATACACTCGACAAGAATGGTACTCAGATTATTCTCTCTAGCTTAATAGAATAAAATTATGGTTACTCGTATAAAAACTATAGAATATGCTTTCCCTGCTTTAGCAAGTCTTGCAAATAATACCCTTACTACTGTAGGAAGTATTCCTATAAGTATTCCAGAATCTGGTGTTGTATTCAAGTCTGTTGTAGCAGAAGTGACTCTTAACGATACTGTCACAGCTACTGGTGGAACTTTTACAAAAAGGCTGATTGCTCTTCGACTAAATGCATCAGGGTACACTACTGTTGATAATACAAGTACTTTAACTAACTCTGGCGAAAGTATTTGGTTACTACATACAGCGTCTTTCCTTTCCTTATTTCAAAACAGTTGGTCGGGTACAGAAATGACCTGCACTGCACAGGTACATATAAATCAATCCACCGGTACTGCACCTGGTGGTGCGAATGTTTGTGTAAAATTAATAATCACATATTGGTATGAAGATACTTCCAGTACTCATTTAAAAACTGTAAGAATACCGTTTGATTCTACTTTATCTGGACTTTTACCAACAAATAGTGTGTACGATACTTTACCTGCTTTAACTGGATTACTTCCAGAAGCTGGTGTAAGTATTAAGAATTGTTTTCTACAAGTAGAAGGAAATACCCAGACTAACGCAGGTACCACTAATTTTACTTTAGGAGGAGGTATAGGAAATGCTACATTTACTGGTGCAAACATAGTAAATGCATTAGCTTCTGATATGTTTTTTAGATACACCTGGGTAGCAAGTACTGGAAATGTTCTTGCATTCGAATCTGGTAGTAATCAAGACTTTAAACTTAACTGTTATCCTGCTACTGGTAAAATAAATCATCCTGCATCTACACTACATATTACCTATACTTTTAACCCATCAGGTACCACACGAGTTTTAAATTCGTTACTGCTTCCTATGGAGATCGATTCTCCTATGGGAGGAACGGCTGTCACAGATGCTCAAATGTCGAAACGAGTTCTTTGGATACAAGAACCTGGTCCTTTAATTATTAGACCTTCTTCTTTCTACTTATATTGGGATCAGTTAGCCCCTATTGCAGGACTATCCTTCAAAGTAAGCGGACAAGATTACTGGACTTATACTGATACCGCAGCTGTAGTTTGTGGAGGTAATGCACTTCAAAGGACTTGTGACGAAGTTTTAAGTCTTTCTCGTGGTAAAAATAATCTTTCAGCTTCTGTTTATAGAACAGATAGCACAGATCTTGGTATGTCTTTAGGTGGTTATTGGATTATAAATTATGAGTCAAATAAACATGCTTCTGGTGTCGGTGTACACAACTCTAGTATAAAATATCCATTAATAGAAATGGGTACCATTACCGCGGCTACTTACGGAATTACTTCTGGCGTTGCTCCACCAACACTTAGTGGCAGTTACTTCATAACTGCTGCTGGTATTAGTAGTTATAGTATGAGTAGTACAAGCTCACCACAAGGTATGACTATACAGTGCGAGAGATTAGCTGTTGAAGGTGGACCAAAATGGGAGACAGCTTATTCTGATATTAATACAAGTGATAGTGAGATAGGAATTAGATATTCTTTTTCTCAAACAAGAGATATCTTTAAAAGATATCCAGATGATTATGCTAATAGAATTGACTTTTTTACAAATAGAAGATGGCGGTATGTAACTGCTGGAGGTATACTTCAGAATTGGCATCTTGATAGTTGGTATACAATACATCAAATAACATGTTCACTAACTGGAAGAGTTTCTGGCTATACTGGAGATGGCTCTAATATATCTCTAGACCTATATCGTTACTCTGATAAAGAACACTTATTATCCTCTTCAACTTCTATAAGTGGATTATTTAATATAACTTGGTATGATGATACTTCTGAAGTATTTATAACTGCTACAGAAGGTAATAGAGCAGGACGCAGTCTAAATAGTACACCATAATGTTCGATATAGTCTTACTACCTGTATCTAACCTAGATATAGCTTTAAACGGCTATACCGTAGTTACCATAACTAAACCTAGCTTTAATATAGAGCTTAGAGATTCTTCTAGCTTTAACATATCTTTATACACAGATATAGTAATTCCACCTTCTACCAATACTGTATTGACTATTTCTGGTAAAGGAATAATAATGCGTATTGGACGAGGAACTAATCCAGTAACTATACAGAATATATAATGCAAAAATATGTAGGAGATAGATATGTTGGTTTATCTACTGATATCAAACCAACCGGTGTTAGAGATGGCGCGCTATTTTATGAATCTGATACACGCCTAGAATACTTAAAAGTATCTGGTGTATATTATGCTATCTCAGGATCTTCTTCAGGATCTTCTCCTGATTTAACTAACTATGTTCTCAGAGATGGTAGTAGAGGATTCACAGGAGTTATTTCTGGTCTAACTCCTACAAATAATAACCATCTAGCTACTAAAGGATATATAGATGGGTTATCTACAAGTGTTATTCAGTTTATAGTTGGTGCCAGTTCTAGTGGACGTTATACTTTATCAGGTGCAGACGGTATTTATCTATCTACTGGAGTTTCAGGCTATATAATTGTCGGAAATACAGGAATTGGGTTAGCAGTAGATTCTAGACCGCTTACTGGCAGTATTCTTCCAGATAGTAATGGAGTGTATTCTTTAGGAGATGCTTCTCATAAATATAATAATATCCACGGAAGAGTTGGTACTTTTGGTGATACTCCCTCTACTATAATAAATGACGATATAATAACCGCGCATATTTCTGCTTCGGGAGATGATAGCAATCCTACCTTAGTTATTCATCCTAGTGATAGTGCAAGCGAATATTCCTCCATCTTTTACAAGAAAGATGGAGGAATAGGTGTAGCAGTCAGAGAAAATGGGTTATTAGAGATCTTCACAGGTATTAGCATTTCTGGAGGATACATTTCAGGAGTTATCACTCCTACTGCTTCTTCTCATGCTGTTAACAAAGGCTACATAGATACTGTAACTGGCGCGCTTATAATAGGCACTGGACAAGTGCTAAATTTTAATTCCGCAGTTATTTCTTTAGTCTCTCCTTTGTCTGGTCTGTTCACAGGACACACTGGAGATGCTACAATTCACTTTACGCAAGCTCAGATAAGTATCCCGTCTAGCCAAATAATAAACTTTTCTGAGGATGTTGATGACAGAGTAGCGACCTTACTAAATGGAATATCTGGCGTTGCAGTAGAGTATAATGATACATCCAACATCTTGTATATAGGATTAAGTGGCGCATTTTATACAAGCATAACAGGACATATAGGAGGATTTTTTAGTCACTCATCTATAGATAATCATATCTTAGATACATTCAGTAATCCTCACTCTGTAACTGCATCACAAGTAGGTGCACCTGAACTTTCCACATTTACAGGACATACAGGCGCTTCTAGTATACACTACTCACAAGCTAGTATATCTATCACATCCTCTCAAGTCTCAGACTTTGGAGAAGCTGTAGATGACAGAATAGGAACTACTATAGTAGGTACCACAGGTATAGGTGTTGTTTATTCTGACGCATCTAATACACTTACAGTATATAGAACCGGACTTAGTAACGATGATAGAAGTATTTATATATACAGAACTCCATCAACCTCTAGTAGAAATACGATTTCTCCCGCAGGAGACCTTACTGCACTAACCTTACTACAAGGAGTAAGTGAATCAGGACTATCCAGTAATGTGTTTGATGTCCAAAACTCCTCGTTAGAATCTAGAGTATGGGTAAACTCTGAGCTTATACTTAACCAATACCTATCACCTACGGGTTCTACTAATCTTGTACCTTTAGGATATTTACAAAGCAATTATACATCCAGCGGATCTTTTTTAGCCTATACAGGATCCATAGGTCCTGTATCCGGAAGTACATCTAGATTAATGACGATAGATGAGAAACAGTTAAACGTTTTCTCCGTGGTAGATTTCTGGCATGCAGGAGGAAACGGGTGGACTAGCTCTGTAGCAGGAACAGCTACAGCGTATATCGCACAACAAAGATACTTCAGCACTACCCAAAATAATAACTTCATAACACTACTAACTGTAGATGGTGGAACAGGTACTACAAGTAGTAATGCAGGGATAAGATATTCTTCTAGCAGAGCTATTTATCTCGCTAGCGGTAGAGTAGTAAGGGCATACGGTGCTGTTGTTAACACTGGAGTTACAGCTACTGGAAGAATTGGTTTCTTTGGAGATGATGTGGCACCTACTTCTGCAGCTACACCTACTGCAGGTGTTTGGTTTGAATATTGTCCAGCAACAAGTCCTAACTGGTATGGTTATTCTATAGCAAGTTCTAACATTTCTGGTATTAATTTAGGAGTCCCTGTAGTTGATAGTACATTTTATCAACTTGCCTTTAGGTTTGATGACTCACAGGTATCTTTCTATATTCCTAGTGTCAGTGGTTCTACAAAGTTAGGTACTATAACAGGCTCATCTTTGCCTTCTACTAGTACACAAAAACAAGGCGCGCTTTTTCATCAGACAATAAAAAATAATGCCGGTGGAACTGCTAGACCACATTCTCTACTAGAATACTTTGCAGTTAACTCAAGTACTGGACGATGGACGTATAGCAATATATAGGATATGGAAAAAAATATAGATGTTTGGTATATAGCACCAGGACCAAGTACTGAGAATGATCCATTAGGATCTATGAACCAGGAAACTCCTATAAGAACTTTAGTTTCTGCTTCTTACTTTCCTGAATCTAAGAAATTAGTTGTAAAAAATATAATAATAGAAGATCCAGTTGAGGGAGATAGTATAGGTAACTGGAAAAGAAAAGATGGTATTAAAAGATCAGTAATTTTAAGTTCTATACAAGAACTTAGGTCTTTAAAAACTGATCCAACAGTAGGTGCTCAAATACAAACATTTCTAGGTATACTAAATCCAAATAATAGAGAAAATTTACTAACAACAAGTATAACAACTCTGGCAGATACTAATAATAGCCCAGCAGTAAGAAGAAATGCTCTAGAAGTAGTTAAACTACTACTTATACAAGAATTAAGTGAATAAATATAAATGACTGATAAAGAGATAGAAGACTTTGTTATGGCTTTTATGACAAAGCATACTAAGCTAGTATCAAAAATAGCTTACAGATATCTTATACCTAATAGATATAGTGTGTATGATATAAAACAGTATATCTCAGAAAGAATACTAAAGATACTTAAATCTAGAGCTACTGGAACTAATCCAGTAAAAGATCCTGAAAAGTACTTTAAGTCTTGTTTAGAGTTTTACTGTGTTGAATTTCAAAGAATGCACGGTTTCGTTTTTGGTCTCCCTAAGAGACCTAGAAAGAACTGTGAGGAGGATGAGTTAAACATAAGGGGGTATGGGTTTAAATACTTGAACGATCTTACTTCAGACGAAGTAAATAGTTTACAAATTGTAGAGACTGTGTGTGAAGGAGACATACATTCCATGTCCTCTACTTGGAACTTCTTAACAGGATTAGTTAATGATCAAGAAGCTGCCGTTTTAGATTGTATTTTTTCTAAAAACATGACTTGGCACGAAACGGCGGAGTACCTAAATGTACCACAATCTACTTGTTGGTTTAGAAATCATCGCGCAATAAACAAGATATCAAAATATATAGATATCTTATCTGGGGATAAAGTAGATAATATAAAAAAGATACTAAGAAATGGATCTGCCTAAAACTTCTATCTCAGACAAAAAAATAGAGAAAGAAATATCTTCTTGTAGTTCTACTTTATCTCAGGTAGAACTAACAAAAGAATATTTACTTTCTCTTACACTATTTCTGGATGATAACGAAATTATCTTATACAAAGGAAGAGATATCTATTCTAAATCTCCTATACTTGACTATTCTGATTTAAAGAATAGAAGTATAATAAGAATAGATTAGGGTTTTACAGAACATGTAAAGATCCCTTTTTGATTATCATACACAACATCTACACAATCTGCAAGCCAAGTATTTTGCAGAGATAGGTTTGCTGGATCAGTCCTCTTATCAGGGTTCTTATCTATTGTATCAAGATAAGACCATCTTACACCTCTAACGGTTGTATTTAATATACCTTGACGTCTTAATCTACCAAGAAATAGTTCAAGGTTTATCTTTTTTTGATCAGTTCTTGTTGCAGTTTTTATTATTTTTTTCAAATAATTTGTATTATTTAATACAAGATTATCTTCTTTTTCTGGGACAGTACACGCGGCATCAAAGAATAAATACATACACTTAGAATCTACAGCAATAACAGATGCTCTATCAAAACAGTTTGATAGATAAGAATGTAGTGTATAAGACATACCATATACATCTTTGCTTGCTATTTTTACAAATAATTTATTATTAACAGATCCACTAGTAAAAGATGGGTGTTTACATTTGTTATATTTGTCATAAATTATGAAATCTCCATAATTTCTTGCATTAGATTCTGGGGACAAGTAAAACATTATATAAAAACTAGTGTCTATTATATAATCTCCTGAGTTTAAGCATATCCCCATCTGACCATCAAACACAGGAAGACCACATAAAGTAGCATCAGTAATGTCTGTAGCTTGCTTTTCTGGTACAGTTCTATAACTTATATATCTATTAGATAGATAGACACCTTTCTTATCACATGTAATCCTTGAGACAGGGCCTGTTTTGGCAGTAGCTCTCGCCTTTGGCAAGGCTGTGGAGAATGATAGTATATTCTCAAACAGAACTTTCAATAAATCATCAAATCTATATTCTTTAGTTGTTATCATTTTTTTTAAAAATAAAAAAGCCCCTTCTCAGGGGCTTAGTTTTGTCAAGTGTTAGGTTTTTTCTCTACTTATTCTGTACTAGAAATAAGTTCTGGAAATGTTCCTATTAAGCCTGTATGTGCAGCACATACTAATTCCCCTTCTGGTAAGGTATCGAAATTCTTTTCTAGCCCTACTATTCCTTTACGTGCAATAGGTGCCCATACCAGATCTAGATTAATATCTTCTTGGGAGAAAAGATTTAGTCGTTGCATATCTGCTCGTGCGAGTAGATACACTTTTGCACCAGAAAGAGCCCATCTTTGAAATGCTTCAGACGCGGTTACAGCGTTGCTGTTTAGTACGCCTGGAGTTCCAGGAGCATCACCACCTAACCATTTAGCTAAATAAGCAACTTCTGTATTTTCTGGTTGTGTAGTATCATAGCCAGCTACAACTCCTCTACCGAACTTATATGCTAATCTTAGATGTTCTGGATTAGCTGTTCTCTTCCACTCAAGATAGTGTCCTGTAGCTGCCCATGCTTGTTCATAAGGTACCCAATATTGTGACTCACCCCAAGGAGAACCTCTGTTATTCAATCTGCAGCACCATACTGGTTTAGTAGAAACTCCAGCTGAACCATTTTTTGCAAGAGTCATTCTATCTAGAGATGACTTTGTAGCGGCATCTACTAGTTCTTGGTCAGAACTAACTCGCGCTAATAAACTTAATGCAGTTAGTGGTCTACCATGACCTCTACCGTTTTGAAGCCAACCATTTAGAATAGACCGTTCATATAGTTCTGATCCTAGTAAGGAATCACAAACTCTAAACAAGTTCGGGTCTCCTGTCAAAATAGTTGCTGCTACTAATGGAGCTACTGCTCTGTGTTCGGCATCATACCCAACAAGATCTCCATTAGATCCTCTAAATTGGGGACCTACATTTAACATCTCTGCTTCAGCTTGGCTGTAAGGCTGCTGGTTGTGCATTGTAAAGACTTTAGCACGTTGGGGGTCCCAACGTAGGGTCTTGTGAGATCCGGGCTCTAACCAGTGTATAGGCCGTTTAGCCCAAAGCTGACTATCCTTCCATAATGGGCGGAGTACTCTAGGATCTACTAGATGATCTTGGAACCAAAGGAGTGCTGAGAATACAGAACCAAAAACTCTGTCAACTCCAGCATTGTTAGGATTTAATCTACCACCCCAACCACCACTACCAGTTTCTATAGCAGATACTGCTAAGGTATGTAGTGCTTGTGTGCCTTCTACTATAGAATCCCAACCCATCCAAGAACCTTTCCAGTCATGTACTAGACTAAACCAAGGTCCTTTCTTAGCGTTTTCTCTAGCTTGTGTAGAAAAATCTTTAAGTACAGGATTTGCTTTTTCCTCTTCTGAGGTAACTAGTACAGTTGCTGTTCCTAGCGCCATTTCTCCAAAGCCACAAAGTAAGGATCCTGAGGAAGTAACTACTTCCATAGGTCCCTTAAACTTTATAACTAGTGGCGTAGTATCTGCTTGTCCATCACGTCTTTGGGCCGCAAACCACCACTGTACTATAGGTGATCTTGCTATAACTCTAGTTCTTGCAGTAACTATGTGTGTGTTTGATTTAAAGTACATTACAAAATCATCATGTAATATACTTGTTCCAGCAGGTTCAAACGGTGTAAAGTCTAGCCGTACATCATTATAACTTACTTCTGGTAACAGATTCTGCATGTTCTGTACTATAGCAGGATGGATCCACTTGTCGATCTTAGGTAGATCTGGACGTTCTGCTAAAGGTATATCATAAATATACTCTGAAGGATTTAGTGCTGGTTGTACATTTGACCTTCTAAAAGAAGTTAACAAATGCGCGAAACAGTCCATTAGGTAAAGTGATGCACTAGTACCTGCTGTTCCTATCTTTACAGCCATCTCACCATTAGGCCCACGCAGTAAATCTGGTGATCCTACTGGTAATGCAAAGGTAGTAAAAAAGTGACCAAACTCTGGTCCGTGTGTAGAAATTAAATGAATATTAGACATAAATATATTTATCCTGTAATCCTACTCCATGTAGGAATAACATCCTATTTGCACCTGTAAATATTAAACCTGTCAAATAAAATTGTACATACCATTGTTACTCTTTAACATAGGGTATGCTTTTATTATCTCAAGTATTCCGTCGCTCAATCCCTTGTCTGGATACCAACCTGTATCCTCTAACTTCTTGTTAGATACGATGTAATCTCTTTGGTCAGGATCTTTATTAAATTCTGATGTGGTAATATAAAAATCAGGAATTTGTCTCCTTATTTCCTCACACAGTTCTAGCTTAGACAAGTTTGCACTACTTAAGCCTACATTAAATGTTTTGTTTTTAAACAAAACAGGGTAAGCCGTGCTATACATAAATGCTTTACATACATCTTTTATATGTATGAAATTGCGCTTAAAGTGTGCTTCAAACAATACTATATACTTATCTCTTAACGCGCGCAATGTAAAATCATTCACTAACAAGTCTAAACGCATTCTAGGGGACAGACCAAATACAGTAGCTAATCTAAAACTAACACCATTACCTTTGTCTAATAGATACTTTTCTCCTTCTGCTTTGGTCTTACCATAAAGACTGATAGGATTAAGAGGAGTTTCTTCTGTACATTCGATACTTTTACCATCTACTTTTTGACCAATACCATATCCCGAATTAGTAGTAGGATATATAATAAACTGATTATTACTACTAATTTGTGTAATGCGCTTTAACTGTTCAGAATTTATTTCTACTGTATCTCGCAGAAATTTATTACATAATGGCATTCCAACTAATGCCGCCAGGGGAATTATTACATCATGTAATGGTACCTGTTCTTCTAGTATAGAAGACCTTACATCAGCATGAATAAAGGTGTAGGAAGGATTTGTTATATAAGGAAAAATAGATGTCTGATTAAACATTAAATTATCTATACAAGTTACAGTATGTCCTTCCTTAAGTAATTCTGAAGTTAAATAAGAACCTATATATCCGGCGCCTCCTGTAATTAATATTTTACTCATAGTAATTGTCTACCTCTTAAAATATCAAACATCATCATCCAATCTGCTGCTTTAGCAAACAATGGTCTAGAAAAAGCAGCAGGAGTATTATGCTCAAACATATAATGTCCAGTCCAGGCAAAAGGATAGATTATAAATGGAGC